>Ga0335085_10001462_pt1 | contig 49696 bp, 62 predicted proteins | sample Lox_Sample_45_FD_206712 | JGI IMG/M metagenome (GOLD analysis project Ga0335085, IMG submission 206712) | Soil microbial communities from Loxahatchee National Wildlife Refuge, Florida, United States - Lox_Sample_4.5 | ecosystem: Environmental > Terrestrial > Soil > Wetlands | place: USA... | reverse complement strand
TCCGCACACGGAACAGTGCGGCGAAACCTGTGGAGATGCGGTCATCGAGGCCCTCCCGACACGATCATCGCGCCGCTCGTCGTTGCGCGGACTCCACCGTCTGGCGGAGCAACATGGCCCTCGTGGTCGGGCCGACCCCGCCGAGGCGGGGTGTGATCCAGCCCGCGACGTCGGCACAGGCCTCGTCGACGTCGGGCACGACCTTGCGGCCCTGCATCGTGACGCCCGCCCCGACGACGGCCGCGCCCGGCCGCACCATGTCGGGCGTCAGGATCGACGGCCGTCCGGCCGCGGCGACGATGATGTCGGCCTCCCTCGTGTAGGTGGGCAGGAACTTGGTACCCGTGTGGCACACGGTCACAGTCGCGTTCGCGTGGCGTTCCTTCAACGAGAGCAGGTTGGCGAGCGGACGCCCGATCGTGAGTCCCCGCCCGATGATCACGATGTGCTGGCCCTCGATGGGGACGCCGTACATGACGAGCAATGCCTGGATGCCGAGCGGCGTGCACGGGCGGGGCGCGTCGCGCACGCCGATCACGAGCTTCCCCAGGTTCACCGGGTGCAGCCCGTCGGCGTCCTTGGCCGGATCGATGGCGAGCAACGCGGCCTCGGCGTCGAGGTGATCCGGCAACGGCACCTGCAGGATGTACGCGTCGACGTCGGGATCGCGGTTGTAGTGCTCGATGACGCCGAGCAGGTCGGCCTGGCTGACGTCCGCGGGCAGTTCGGTGTGAATCGATCGAATGCCGAGCTCGGCCGAGTCCTCGCGCTTCAGACGTACGTACGCATGACTGGGCGGGTCGTCGCCCACGAGGATCGTCCCGAGGCCCGGCGTGATGCCGTTCTCCCCGAGCTGCTTGATGCGCGCGCGCAGATCGTCTTTCACCGATGCCGCGAGCGCGTTGCCGTCGAGAAGGGTCGCGGCCATCAGTGGAGGAAGTGCCGCTCGCCGGTGAAGACCATCGCCAGGCCGAGCTCGTCGGCCCGCTCGATCACCTGCTCGTCGCGCATCGCGCCGCCGGGCTGGATCACCACGGCGACGCCCGCGGCCGCGGCCGCCTCCACGCCGTCTTCGAAGGGATAGAACGCGTCACTGGCCGCCGCGCCGCCCTGGGCCCGGCCCGCCGCCTTCTTCGCCGCGATCTCGCCCGACTCGACGCGGTTCTGCTGGCCCGCGCCGATCCCCACCGCCTGACCGTCCTTCACGAGCACGATCGCATTCGACTTCACATGCCCGCAGATCCGCCACGCGAGCTCGAGATCACGCCATTGCTCCGGCGTCGGCGCGGCCTTCGTGACGACGCGCCAGTCGCTGCGCCCCGACGCGAAGTGGTGCGCGTCCTGCACGAGGAACCCGCCCGAGATCTGGCGGAGGTCGAGCCGCTCGCTCCCCGGCGGCGGCGCCTCGAGGAGGCGGGTGTTCTTGCGCTTCTTCTGCAGCGCCTCGATCACGCCGGGGGCATATCCGGGTGCGATCACCACGTCGGCCTGCGGGCCCGCGATCATGCGCTCGACGGTCGCGGCGTCGATCTCGCGGTTCAACGCGACGATCCCCCCGAACGCCGAACGCTCGTCGCACTCGAGTGCGCGTTGGTACGCGAGATCGAGCGACGCGTCGACCGCGACGCCGCACGGATTCGCGTGCTTGATGATGGCGCACGCCGGCGTGTCGCCGAGGTCGTGCACGAGCTTCCACGCCGCGTCGGTGTCGTAGAAGTTGAGGTACGACAGCGCGAGCCCCGCGTGTTGCTTCACGTCGTCCCACCAGCTGCGTGTGCCCGAGCGGCGGTAACGCGCCGCATGCTGGTGGGGGTTCTCGCCGTAGCGCAGCGTCTCGTCGGTACGGTCGAGCGCGATCACAAGGTGTTCGGGAAGCAGCTCGTCGCCCTGGAGCCACTGCACGATTGCGGCGTCGTACGCCGCGGTGCGGGCGAAGGCCGCGAGTGCGAACTCGCGGCGTAGGTCTTCGCCGACGGTGCCGTCGTTGGCGCGCAACTCCGTGAGCAGCGTCGCGTACTGGTCGGGGTGCGTGACGATCGTCACCCACGCGTGGTTCTTGGCCGCGGCGCGCGTCATCGCCGGACCGCCGATGTCGATCGTCTCGATGTCAGGCCGCTGCTCGAACGGGTAGAGGTTCGACACGACGAGCTCGAACGGCAGGATGCCGTGCAGGTCGAGGTCGTGGCGATGATCGTCGTTGCCGAGGTCGGCAAGCAGGCCGCCGTGGATCTTCGGGTGCAGCGTCTTCACCCGTCCATCGAGCATCTCCGGAGAACCCGTGACCTGCTCGACGCGGGTCACCGGGATGCCGGCCTCCTCGAGCGCAGCCGACGTGTTGCCGGACGACACGATCTCGACGCCGAGCTCGCGCAATCCCTTCGCGAACTCGACCAGCCCGCCCTTGTCGTAGACCGAAACGAGCGCGCGCCGGATCTTCGTTCTCATCTCTTCGTCTTCCTCATGCTTGCGCCTTCACGAGCAGTTCGATGACGTCCGGGTACAGCCGGCGCTCCACTTCCTTGATGCGTTCGTGCAGGCTCGCCTCGGTGTCGTCATCGAGCACCGGGACCGCCTCCTGGGCGAGGATCGGGCCCGAGTCGACGTCTTCGGTGACGAGATGCACGGTGGGTCCGGTCACCTTCACCCCGAACTCGAGGGCGTCGCGCACGGCGTGCCAACCCTTGAACGACGGCAGCAGCGCCGGGTGCGTGTTCACGGCCCGGCCCGCGAACGCGTCGACGAAGGGTTTCGACAGGATCGTGCCGAAGCCCGCGATCGCGACGAGGTCGACGTCGTGACGGTGGAGCACGTCGACGACGTCGTGGGTGTAGGCGACGCGGTCGAACGACGACGAGAAGTCGGTCCGTTCGACGAGCTCGGCTGCGATACCGGCACGCCGCGCGATGTCGAGTGCGCCGCAGCTCCGGTCGGCGGCGACGACAACAACCGGAAGGTCGCGACGCAGCAGCGCCTCGAGGATGGTCCCACTGCCGGATGCAAGGACACCGATCCTCACGTTCGGCACCCTATCCCGCTCCGGGCGCCGGGACTCTCGGCCGGATATCCCCGAGGCCGGCGTACAAAGGTGTTTCACTTTCCTGTGCACGATCGGAGAAAGTGATGGCAAACCAGCAGTCCCCGACGCCCGCCGAGATCACGATCATGTCGGCGGGCGCGGTGATGATCATCTTCTCGTTCGTCTCATTCGCGGGTGACCGGAGCTCGTGGGGAAAGGGCTTGTTCCCGATCGCGACGCTCCTCCCGTTGTACGGCCTGATCATGGGCCTGCAGATCGCTCTGACGAAGTTCGCGTCGCTCGACCTACCGCGCTCCGTCCTCGGATTCACATGGGAGCAGATCCATCTGGCGCTGGGCTCGATGGCCGCACTGATGGCGATCGGGTGGCTACTCACCGACTACGGCCCCAAGCAGATCGGGATGTGGTTCGAGATCCTGGGCGGGATCGCGCTGGTCGTGGGCGCGGTGATGCTCCAGCACGAACGCAACACCGGCGCGATCGGCTGAGCGGACGGGACCGGGCATGGACAAGCTCAAGATCTCGACCGCGAACCTCGTGATCCTGGTCGCGGGCGTGGTGATGCTGATCGCGTCGTTCCTCGCGTTCCGCACGGTGTCACTTCCGTCGTTCTCGAGGTCGTGGAACGCGTGGAGCAACGGGTACTTCATCATCTCGACGATCCCCGCGTTGCTGGGCGTCTTGATGGCAGCGCACGTGGCCCTGGAGACGTACGCGCCGCAGGTGTCATTGCCGGATCGCGTGCTCGGGCTTACGTGGACGCAAGTGCACTTCGTGCTCGCGTGCCAGGCGACGGTGATGATGCTCGCGTTCCTGATCCAGGACATCCCGCTGCTCGACCGCGGAATCGGATTGTTCCTCATGTTGATCGCGGCGATCGCGCTGCTGGTCGGCGCGGTGATGCGCATGCGCGAGAACACGGGCCCGAGGCCGTTTGGCTGACGTCTCGCGCACGATTCGGGAGCGGGCCCGAAATCGAGGGACGCCTTCGCTCGCCGACGCCGTCTCCGCAGCGGGCGCTGTTGCTGTCGCGATCGGCGTGCTGCTCATCGCCATCGACGTGCGCGCCGAGCACTCGGGTTCGGGCGCGCAGGTCGCGATGTTCGCCGGTCTCGTCCTCGCGGGTTACCTGGTGCTGTTGTTCGCACCTGACGAGGTGCACGCGGCGGGCGTGACCGCGATCGTGCTCGGGATCCCGGGTGCGTTCGGGTGGGGGTTCCTTCCCGGCGCAAGGTCATTCGACGACGTGCGCCCGTTCCTCGTGCTGACGATCGCGGGCTGGGTGGTCGCATTCGTGGCGCCCCGAACGCGGGGCCGCACCGTCTTCGTGGGCGTGGCCGCCTTATTCCTTTGGTTGTGGATCCTCGGCGAGGTCGCGGGGACGAGCGCCTTCTCGGCCGCGCCGCTGCCGTCGCCGCCCCGACACACGCTCTTCAGTCTCGAGGCGCTCGTCACGGAGCGGGGGGCGGTCGACCTGGTCGATCTCGATCCCACCGATCCGCTGTATCCCCTCGCCGTGCGTTGCGGCAGCGGCGACGGGTCGGCGTGCGACGAGCTCTACCGGTCGGCGCCGGAAGGAAGCGACTTCAAGGAATTCGGGGCCACCTGCGGGAACACGAGCGCCGACGCCGAGAACGCGGGCTTCTGCTCGCTCTCGGAGTCGTTCGGCAACGGCGGCGGCTCGTTCGGCACGACACCGTCATCGAACCCGATTACGCCGTTGGCGACGGCGAGCGATGACAAGTCGTTCGACATCGGCATTGTCTCGGCCTTCTTCGGCGTCGTGTATCTCGGCGCGCTCTGGTTACTCGACCGCAACCGGTGGCGCGGACTGGCGACCGCGTTCGTGCTTCCCGGACTCGTCGCGCTGCTCACGGGAGCGCAGAGCCTCGGCAACGCGGCGAGCCACGCGTGGGTCGCGGGTGTCCTGACGTTCATGGCCGGACTCGGGTTCGGTCTCGTCGGCGACGTGACCCAGCGACGGTTCGCGACGTGGGCGGGCGCGGTCGCCGCCGCATACGGAGCGCTCACCGTCGCGCTCGACGCAGTGCACATCTCGCACTCGCTGTCGAACGGCGACGTGAAGCTCGCCGGTCCCGGGCTCGTCGTCTGCCTCTTCGGCGCGATGCTCGTGGGGCTGGGCTATCTCATCGCCCGGTTCCTCGCGCGCCGACTCGGCGACGGTCCGCCTCCCTTCGAAGTGGTTGCGCCGGGTCCGTCGGGCTTCGGGCCGGCGGACGGACCGACGGCCTGGCCGAACCTCCGGCCATCCGAGCCCCCACCGGCCTGGCCGCCCGCTTCTTGAACCGCCGGTCGCAGCGACGACCGAACCGAGACCGGTTGATTGCGCGCCTGCCTCCCCCTTTCGCACACCACCGTGGTCGGCGATTCTTCGCGAGAATCGTCGACCACGGAAAAGTCCGTGTGAGGTTGGCCCGCGGTTGCTCGTTCGGTCGTCGAACTGTCACACCCCCTCGATACCGTCACGACTCACGCTTCCCCTGAGATCAACGGATTCGAGAGGAAGCGCCTTGTCCGGCATCGAATATCCAGCGCGGTATCGCCGCGTTCCGCACAGCCGTCGCGAGTTCGCTGCCTTCCACGCCGAGTGCACCGTCCTGCTCGACCGGGCGACGCAGCTGGATGCTGCTCAACGTGCGCTCGCGCAGCAGCTCGGGGAAGTGCGCACCAAGCTCGCCGAGATGCGCGTCGTGATGTGGCCGCGCGTCGATCCGACGGACATCGTGCAGGGCTATCGAGTCACGCGCCGCGGCGGTCCCCCGCCGATCCCGCCGGTCGCGGGTCGAGCGCGGCCCCTGTGGGGACGCCATCTGCGGTCTGCCACCTTGGCGATCCTCGCCCGTCGACAACGTCCCATGACGCTCACCGAGATTCATCGCGAGCTGCACCTGAGCGGCTACGCGATCGCCTCACGCCATCCCGTGAAGCGGCTTGCGGACGCGCTCGGATACGAGACGATCCTGGGCCGCGCCCGACGCGTGGAACGCGGGATCTATGCCGTCGACGAGCTCAATCCCGGAACGCGCCGGCGACTCGCGAGGATCCCGCTAGAGCCCGCGCACGACGTCGGCCATCAGCTCACCCGCGGCCGTCGGATTCGTCGCAACCCGAACGCCGGCGGCCTCCAGGGCCTCCATCTTGGCCTGCGCGGTCCCCTTCGATCCGGAGACGATGGCACCGGCGTGGCCCATCTTCTTGCCGGGCGGCGCGGTGACGCCGGCGATGTACGACACGACGGGCTTCGACATCTTCGAGCGGATGAAGTCGGCGGCTTCCTCCTCGGCGGATCCGCCGATCTCGCCGAACATGATCACCGCCTTGGTTTCGGCGTCGTCCTCGAACAACGACAGGCAGTCGATGAAGCTCGTTCCCGGAACCGGGTCGCCGCCGATGCCGACGCACGTCGTCACGCCGATGCCCTTTTGTGCGAGTTCGTTCAACGCCTGGTAGGTGAGCGTCCCCGAACGCGAGACGATGCCGACCGGCCCGCCCGGCTTCGCCACTTCCGCGGGGATGAATCCGATGTTGCACTCACCGACGGTCAGCAGACCCGGGCAGTTCGGACCGAGAATGCGAGACGACGGGAAGTCGCGCTGCAGCTGGTTGTAGAACCGCGCTTCGTCATGCACCGGAATGCCCTCGGTTACGACAACGATCAACGCGAGTCCGGCTTCGGCTGCTTCGAGCACCGCACCCGCGGCCCCGGCCGCGGGGACGATCACCATCGTCGCCGTCGCGCCCGTCTCCTTGACTGCATCGGCGACCGACGCGAACACGGGGATCCCCTCGACGTCGGTACCCGCCTTCTTCGGGCTCACACCCCCGACGACCTTCGTCCCGTACGCACGGTTGCGCAGCGCGTAGAACTTGCCTTGTCCGCCGGTGATGCCCTGCACGATCACTTTCGTCTCGGCGTTCACCAGGATGCTCACGGCCGTGCCTCCGCCATCTCCACGGCCGTACGCGCGGCCTCCACCATCGTCGGCCGGCTCACGAGCCGGTCCGATTCGTACTTCGACAGGATCGCCCGGCCCTCTTCGGCGTTCGTGCCGTCGAGCCGGATGACGATCGGCGAAGCGATCGACACCTGCTCCAACGCCTGAACGATTCCGTTCGCGACTTCCTCGCCCTTCGTGATGCCACCGAAGATGTTGATGAAGATCGCCCGCACCGCCGGGTCGTTGTTGATCACCTCGAGCGCGTTGGCCATGACCTGCGCGCTGGCACCCCCGCCGATGTCCAGGAAGTTGGCAGGGCGGCCGCCGACTTCGTGCACGATGTCGCACGTCGCCATCGCGAGGCCGGCGCCGTTCGCGATCACACCGACCGTGCCGTCGAGCCCCACGTACTGCAGACCCTTTTCCGACGCTTCGAGCTCGCGCGCGTCGGTCTTTTCGAGACCGACGAACTCGTCCCACTCGGGATGGCGGAACCGCGCGTTCTCGTCGAGCGAGACCTTGGCGTCGAGCGCGTGCACTTTGCCCTCGGGCGTCAGGATCAGCGGATTGATCTCGACGAGATCGGCATCGCCGTCGACGTACGCGTGGTACAGCTTCAACAGGATGTCAACTGCGCCGTCGGTCGCAGCCGGACTCAGCTTCGCCTGGGCGACCCAGGCCCGGCACGCGTCCTCGCGCAGACCGTCGACCGGGTCGATCGTGATCCGCGCGATCGCATCGGGGTTCTCCTCGGCGACGGTCTCGATCTCGACCCCGCCCTGCGCGCTCAACATCCCGAGGTACTTCTTCGCGCTCCGGTCGAGCGTGAAGGACGCGTAGTACTCCTCGGAGATGTCCGACGCGTGCTCGACCCACACCCGATGCACGACGTGACCCTTGATGTCCATCCCGAGGATCGCAGCCGCGTGCGTTCGCACCTCGTCGGCGGAGACGGCGAGCTTGATGCCGCCCGCCTTCCCCCTTCCGCCTACCTGCACCTGCGCCTTGACCACGACGGGATAACCCGCGGCGTCGGCCGCACGCACCGCCTCGTCGACGGTCGACGCGACGTCACCGGCCGAGACCGGAATGCCGTAACGCGCGAACAGTTGTTTGCCCTGATACTCGAAGAGATCCACGAACTACTCCTGGGTGCGTTCGAGTGAAGTGTGCGAATCGAGCGTGGACTCGAGCCAATCGACGATCTCGTCGAGCGGCGCGCCGGGTGTGAACACCGCCGCGACACCCGCTTCGGCCAGCGCCGGGCGATCGTCGTCGGGGATGATGCCGCCCGCGAACACGACGACGTCGTCGAGGTCGCGGGCCCGCAGCTCGTCCACGATCTTGGGGATCAGCGTCATGTGCGCGCCGGACAGCACGGACAGGCCGACCGCGTCGGCATCCTCCTGGAGTGCCGCCTCCGCCACGAGCTCTGGCGTCTGGAACAAGCCGGTGTAGACGACCTCGAACCCGGCGTCGCGCAGGGCCCGTGCGATCACTTTGGCCCCCCGATCATGTCCGTCCAGCCCGGGCTTGGCGATGACGACGCGGTAGCGTCGCAGCATCGGGTCACCATAGCCAAGGACCCTTCGTGGCCTCCCCTCGAACCGCCAGTTCCCGGAGCTCCCGCAGCTCCGACATCAAGCTGATCGCCTCGGCGACCGTCGCCGTGCTGCTCGTCGGATTCTTCATCGCCGGCGCGGCGCTGATCGCCACCCGAGGGTCGGGCAGCGTCGTGTGCGGCCAGCTCAACATCGGCAGCGCCTCGGACGTCCGCCAGAAGCTGCAGGACGGCGGGCCTTACTTCCAGACCGGCGGCGCCAAGTGCGGATTCTGGCTCGCGCTGCAGGACGGCGACATCGTCGCCTACAAAGTCGAACAGCCCGACGGATGCACGCTCCAGCTGAAGCGCGACGGCTGGAAGTGCGGCGATCGCACGAAGATCGACGCGACCACGCTCACGGCGTATCCGGTCAGCATCCAGACCTTCGGCACGACCGATGCGGTGATCGTCGACCTGGTGCCGCCCGGTCTCGAATCGACGACGACGACCGCGCCGGACTCCGCGACGACGTCTCCCTAGACGCGCGCGAGCGGCGCCCACGACAACAGCAGCGTCTTCTCACCCGCATCGCGGAAGCGCACACGCGCCTCGGCCTTGTCGCCGCTGCCGGTGATGTCGACGATCACCCCGTCGCCGAACTTCTCGTGGCGGACGTCGTCGCCGACGCGCAGGCCGAGGTGCTCTGCACCCCGCGCGCCGTCGGGGGACGAATCTTGAGCGTCGCGCCGCAGCGCCGCCGCGACGACTGCCTCGCGGTGGGCTCCGAGACCGCCGCCGCTTCCCGACCGCCCGCCCCGCCGGCCGCGCCCCGGACCTTCGTCGCCGGTCGGCGCGATGAGCTCGGCGGGGATCTCGTCGAGGAACCGGCTCGGCGGCCGATAGTCCGTGGTGCCGAACATCATGCGGCTCCACGCGTGGCACAGATAGAGACGCTCCTCCGCGCGCGTGAGACCGACGTAGCAAAGCCGGCGCTCCTCCTCGAGCTCGTCGGGATCGCCGAGGCTGCGCACGTGCGGGAACACGCCGTCTTCGAGCCCGATCAGGAAGACGACCGGGAACTCGAGACCCTTCGCCGAGTGCAGCGTCATCAACGTGACGGAGCTGGCTTCCGGATCGTTCTCGTCGAGGTCGGTCACGAGGGAGATCGCTTCCAGGAAAGCTTGCACACGAGCGAGCCCGTCGGGGCGTTCGGCACCGGCGGCGGGGGCCGCGCTCCCCACCCCCACGCCGCCGATCGCGGCGAGCCCGGTCACGTCGCCGCGTTCGACCTCCTCGTCGAACGAACGGGCCGAGCCGACGAGCTCCTGCAGGTTCTCGATGCGGCCGTGGGCTTCGACCGAACGCTCGGCTTCGAGCTCGGCGAGATAGCCGCTCTGGGTCAACACGGCTTCCAGCGCGGAACCGACACCGCCTGCCGCCGCCGTCTCCACTTCGTCCATGAGATCGAGCAGCTCGCGCAGCCCGCCGAGCGCCTTGCCCGTCACGCCGGCGGTCGCGGCGTCCGCGACCGCGGCGCGAAACGTCACCCCCGCGCCCTGCGCGTACGCGTCGAGCTTCGCGATCGACGTGTCGCCGACCCCGCGCCGCGGCGTGTTGACCACGCGCTTCCACGACACCTCGTCGTCGGGATTCACGAGCGCACGCAGATAGGCGAGCGCATCCTTGATCTCGCGGCGGTCGTAGAACTTCACGCCTCCGAACACCCGGTACGGCACGCCCGACCGCACGAGCGATTCCTCGAGCACGCGGCTCTGCGCGTTCGTGCGGTAGAAGACCGCGACGTCGCCGTAACGATGTTCGGCCGAGTCGACGAGCCGGTGAATCTCGCGCACGACGAACGCGGCTTCGTCGTGCTCGTCGTCACCCTGGTAACGGACGATGTGTTCGCCCATCCCCTTGTCGGTCCAGAGATGCTTCTTGCGGGTCGACGCGTTGTTCGCGATCACCGCGTTCGCGGCCTCGAGGATGCGCTGCGTCGAGCGGTAATTCTGGTCGAGCACCACGACGGTCGCGTCGGGGAACGCGTCCTCGAACCGCAGGAGATTCCGGAAGTCCGCACCCCGGAAGCGGTACACGCTCTGCGCGTCGTCGCCGACGACCATGATGGAGCGGTGCTCCAGCGCGAGCATCCGCACGAGCTCCCACTGCGCCGCGTTCGTGTCCTGGAACTCGTCGACCAGCACGTGCCGGAACCGCTGCTGGTACCGGTACAACGCTTCGGGGTGCTCGCGGAACAACCGCACGGTGAGGACGAGCAGGTCGTCGAAGTCGACGGCCGACGCCTCCGCCAGCCGGCGCTGGTACTCGGTGTACACCTCGGCCACGCGCCGCTCGGCCGGGCCGACGGCCTGCGCCGCGTACTCGGCCGGGAGCACCAGCTCGTTCTTCAACGCGCTGATCTGTGCGTGCAGCTGCCGCCCGGGGAAGCGCTTGGGGTCGAGGTTCAGGTCGCGGCGGACCCAGTCGGTCAGGCGGGTCGCGTCGGCCTGGTCGTAGATCGTGAAGCTCGACCGGTAGCCGAGCAGCGACGCCTCCCGGCGCAGGATGCGCGAACAGGCGGCGTGAAACGTCGACACCCACATCCGGTGCCCGACCGGGCCGACGAGCTGTGCGACCCGCTCCCGCATCTCCCCCGCGGCCTTGTTCGTGAACGTGATGGCGAGGATCTCGAACGGTGAGGAACCCAGCTCCGCGACGAGATAGGCGAGCCGGTGCGTGAGCACCCGGGTCTTCCCCGAGCCGGCTCCGGCGATCACGAGGACGGGCCCCGGCGGAAGCGTCACGGCTTCGTACTGGGCCGGATTCAATCCCGAGAGGTCCAGGCTCCGTGCTCGCGCCGGTACCGCCGGCTCCGTGTCGACCATGACACATGCATCGTACCGGCCGCGAATTACACGCGTGTAGGGGGGACCTCGAGCATCAGCGTCACAGGGCCGTCGTTCACGAGCTCCACCTCCATGTCGGCGCCGAACCGTCCGGTCGCCACGGGCACACCCAACCCTTCGAGCTCGCGCCCGAAGGCCTCGATCAACGGTTCCGCGTGCTCCGGACGCGCCGCCGCGACCCAACTCGGCCGCCGCCCGCGCGCGGTGTCGCCGTACAGCGTGAACTGGCTGACCACGAGCGCGCCGCCGCCTGTCTCGAGGAGCGACCGGTTCATCGCACCTTCGTCGTCGTCGAAGACCCGCAGGTTCGCGACCTTCGCCGCGAGCTTGGTCGCACCGACGGCGTCGTCGTCGTGCGTCACGCCGACGAGCACGCACAATCCGGCACCGATCTCGCCGATGACCTCGCCCGCGACGCGCACCCGCGCGCCCGTCACCCGTTGCACGAGCGCACGCACGAATTCGATCCCGGCCGCGGCCGAGGCCCGCCGAGCGGGACTACGAAGCGGCCTTCTCGGCGTCGGCCGTGTACGAACCGGTCCGGGCGAGGCTGTTCATGTGCGCCCGGTGCAAGTACGCGGCCTGACCGGCGCCGATGTTCGCGTCGTCACCCTTCCACGCCTTGAGCGACGGCGCCTGCAGCGCCCGGCCGTAGGAGAACGACAGCTGCCACGGGTGCGGACCCTTGGCGTTCATCGCGTTCAGGTTCGCGGTGGCTTCCTCGTCGCCCTGGCCGCCCGACAGGAACACGATGCCGGGAACGGCGGCGGGAACCGTCATGCGGAAGCACGACAGCGTCGCGTCGGCGACCGTCTCGGGTGCGACGGGATAGCTCGAGTGGCCCTTGCCCGGGATCACCATGTTCGGCTTCAGCAGCATGCCGTCGAACTCGACCCGCTGCGCGTACAGCGCGTTGAACACGTGATGCAGCGTGTCGCACGTCACCTGGTAGCAGCGCTCGATCGAATGGTCGCCGTCCATCAACACCTCGGGCTCGACGATCGGAACGATTCCCTCGTCCTGGCACAGCGCCGCGTAGCGCGCCAACGCGTGCGCGTTCACCTCGAGGCACAACCGCGACGGGATGTGCGCGCCGATGTTGATGACGGCCCGCCACTTGGCGAAGCGTGCGCCGAGGCCGCGGTACTCGACCAGGCGGTCGCGCAGGCCGTCGAGTCCGTCGGTCACGAGCTCGTCGGGTGACTTCGAGAGCTTCGTCGTACCCTTGTCGACCTTGATCCCGGGAATGACACCCTCGGACTCGAGGATCTTCGGGAGCGGACGGCCGTCGGAAGCGCCCTGGCGGATCGTCTCGTCGAAAAGGATCACGCCGCTCACGTACTGCGCGGCACCGGCGGTCGTGAAGAGCATCTCGCGGTACGCGCGGCGCCGGTCCTCGGTCGACTCGCAACCGATGGAGTCGAACCGCTTCTTGATCGTGCCGCTGCTCTCGTCGGCGGCGAGAATCCCCTTGCCGGGGGCAACCAAAGCGCGGGCGATGTCGTTCAGCGTGCTCATGCGGCTGTTTTATCACTCGGTCCGGAGCAGCTCGGCTCGCGACACGCCGTCAGCCTACGAACGGACACCGCGTTGGCCGAGTGGGTCAGCCTCCGGGCCGAGGGGTGCTGCTGCTCCCCCGCGCGCCTATTCCCACTCGATCGTGCCCGGCGGCTTCGACGTGATGTCGTATGCCACGCGGTTCACGCCCGGCACTTCGTTGATGATCCGCGACGAGATCCGCTCGAGCACGTCGTACGGCAGGCGCGCCCAGTCGGCGGTCATTGCGTCGTCGGAGGTCACGGCCCGCAGCACGATCGGGTAGGCGTAGGTGCGGTCGTCACCCATCACACCGACCGTCTTCACCGTCGGCAACACCGCGAAGCTCTGCCAGATCTGCCGGTAGAGACCCGCCCGGCGAATCTCCTCGACGACGATCGCGTCGGCCTGTTGCAGGATCTCGACGCGCTCGCGCGTGATCGTGCCGATGATGCGCACCGCGAGCCCGGGACCCGGGAACGGCTGGCGCCAGACGAGCTCCGAGGGGAGACCGAGCTCCTCGCCGATCGCGCGGACCTCGTCCTTGAAGAGACTGCGCAGCGGCTCGACGAGCTCGAACTCCATGTCGTCGGGAAGCCCGCCCACGTTGTGATGGCTCTTGATGTTGGCGTTGTCACCGCCGCCGGACTCGACGATGTCCGGATACAGCGTTCCCTGCACGAGGAACCGCGCGTCGCCCACGTCCTGCGCAGCCTCCTCGAAAACGCGGATGAAGAGCTCGCCGATCGTCTTGCGCTTGCGTTCGGGGTCGATGACGTCGTCGAGCGCGTCGAGGAAGCGGTCCTGCGCCTTCACGTGCACGAGCTCGACTTCGAACTGCTCGCGGAACGTCTCTTCGACCTGCTCCGCCTCGCCCCGCCGCAGCAGCCCCGTGTCGACGAACACGCACACGAGCTGGTCGCCGATCGCCTTGTGCACCAGCGCGGCCGCGACCGCGGAGTCGACCCCACCCGAGAGCCCGCAGATGACGCGCTCCGAGCCGACCTGGGCGCGGATCTCGGCGACCGCGTGCTCGATGATCGACACGTTCGTCCATGTCGACCGGCAGGCGGCCGCGTCGAACAGGAACGCCTTCAACACTTCGGTGCCGTGCTCGGTGTGCGCGACCTCGGGATGGAATTGCACCGCGTAGACGCCGCGGTCGCGGTCCTCGAACGCCGCGACCGGCACCGAATCCGTGCGGGCCGTGACGGTGAAGCCTTCGGGCGCTCGCGTGATCGAGTCGCCGTGGCTCATCCACACGATCTCGTCGACCGGTAGGTCGGCGAACAGCAGCGACGAACCTTCGACATGCAGCTCGGTCCGGCCGTACTCGCCTTGTCCCGTCTTCGCGACCTCGCCGCCGAGATCGCGCGCGACGAGTTGCGCGCCGTAGCAGATGCCGAGCACGGGAACACCGGTCGCGTACACACCGGGATCGATGCTCGGCGCGCCATCGACGTGCACCGACGCGGGACCGCCGGAGAGGATGATCGCCTTCGGCTTGCGGGCGAGCATCTCCGCGACCGGCATCGAACGCGGGACGATCTCGCTGTACACGTGCAGCTCGCGCACGCGCCGCGCGATCAACTGCGCGTACTGGGCTCCGAAGTCGACGACGAGAACGAGGTCGGGCGAGTCGTTCATCTCCGCTGGTGGCACCTGCGGAGCCGGGCCGATCGGGCCACGCTCGCTACGAGGCGGCACGCCCGCCTCGATTCACGCTCGCTCAGGCAGGCCACTAGCCCATCCCTATGCCCTGCGCGCGCTGCAGCGACTTGCCCTCGGTCTTCAGCGCCGGCGCGACCATCACTTCGGCTTTTTGGAATTCCTTTACCGTCTCGTAGCCGGTCGTCGCCATCGACGTGCGCAACGCACCGAAGAGGTTGAGCGTGCCGTCGTTCTCGTGCGCGGGTCCGGTGAGGATCTCGCCCAGCGTCGCCTTCTGTCCCGCGAAGACGCGCGCGCCACGCGGCAGCGTGGGATGGAACGTCGCCATGCCCCAGTGGTAGCCACGACCGGGCGCCTCGTAAGCGGTGGCGAGGGGCGAGCCGATCATCACCGCGTCGGCGCCGCACGCGATCGCCTTGGCGATGTCGCCGCCGGTCGACATGCCGCCGTCGGCAATGACGTGCACGTACACACCGGTCTCGTCGAGGTGGCGGATGCGCGCCCCGGCCGCGTCGGCGATCGCGGTTGCCTGCGGGACCCCAATGCCGAGCACACCACGGCTCGTGCAGGCGTGACCCGGTCCGACGCCGACGAGGACGCCCACTGCACCGGTGCGCATGAGGTGCAGCGCCGTGGAGTACGACGCGCAACCGCCGACGATGACGGGCAGGTCGAACTCGCGTATGAACTTCTTGAGGTTGAGCGGCTGGCGCGCGGGATCGTGCGAGACGTGCTCGGCCGACACGACGGTGCCCTGCACGACGAGCACGTCGAGCTCGGCGTCGAGAACGTGCTTCGCGTACTGCTCGACTCGCTGCGGCGTGAGCGACGCCGCGGCGACGACACCGCTCGCCTTCACCTCACGGATGCGCTGCGGGATGAGCTCTTCCTTGATCGGCTCCTCGTACAGCTCCTGCATCCGGCGCGTCGCCTTCTCCGGCGGCAGCGATGCGATCTCCTCGAACACCGGCTCGGGATCTTCGTAGCGCGTCCAGATGCCTTCGAGGTTCAGGCACGCGAGCCCGCCGAGGCGGCCGATCTCGATCGCGGTGGCGGGCGACACGACGCCGTCCATCGCGGCCGCCATCATCGGCAGCTCGAACTTGTACGCGTCGACCTCCCACGAGATGTCGATGTCCTCGGGATCGCGCGTGCGCCGGCTCGGCACGATCGCGATGTCGTCGAAGCCGTACGCGCGGCGTCCGGACTTACCGATCCCGATCTCTACTTCCACGGTTCCTCCGGCGCTGTCGTGGCGGTTCGGGCGAGGTCAGACCTCGGAATTTCCCAGGATATCCACCCGTCGCTTCCGACCGGGGACGCGCCCGGCCCCCTCAACGGACGTCGACGAGATGCGCGAGGAAGCTGGTGAGGATACGGGCTGTCGCGCCCCACACCGTCTCGTCCTCGAGATCGAAGAAGTGCACGTCGAAGTCGGAGGTGTGCGTGTCCCAGCGCTCCTCGCGGTAGACGTCGGGATCGAGCAACTCCGACAACGGCACCTCGAGCACGCGCACGACCTCACGCGGGCTCGGCCGCAGTTCGGGGCGAGCTGCGACGAACCCGACGAACGGCGAGATGGTGAAGCGCGTCGCGACGGTCCCGATACCGTCGAGGCGAGACACGATCTCGACCGATTGGGGAGCGAGCCCGATCTCCTCGTGCGCTTCGCGCAGGGCCGTCGCCCGCAGATCGACGTCGACACCCGCCTCGTACTTCCCGCCCGGGAACGCGATCTCACCTCGATGCGAGGGCATCGTCTCGGGGCGCTTGATAAGCACGACGGACGCCTCGCCGTCCGATTCGAACAGCGGAACGAGGACGGCGGCCGGCCGGCTGCCGTCGACGTGCGGTCCCTTGTCGACCGCCGGCGGCATGTCGACGAGCCGGGCGCGCACCTCGGCCAGCGTGAGGCGGCGCCGGTCCGGCGGGATTGCCGACCACGGCGCCGGGCCACCCTCCCGGAACGACGGCGGCCGCGGGATCCGTTGCGCTCCCCCCCGTCTGACCGTCACGGTGGTGATGGTACTGACGCCGTGGAAAACTCCCGCCGATGGAGTGGAACCTCGCAAACGCATTCGAATCCGTCGCGGACGCGCTCGGTGAACACACCGTGCTCGTCCAGGGCGACCGCCGCGTCTCCTGGCGGGCATACGACGAACGATCGGCGCGGCTTGCCGCGGCGTTCACCGCCGCGGGACTCGAACCCGGCTCGAAGGTCGCGTCGTACCTCTACAACTGCAACGAATACATGGAAGGCCTGTTCGGCACGTTCAAGATGCGCGGCGTGCCCGTCAACGTGAACTATCGCTACCTCGAGGACGAGCTCGTCTACCTGCTCGACAACTCCGACGCCGAAGCGCTGCTCTTCCACGGCTCGCTCGGCGACCAGGTCGCGAAGATCCGCGACCGCGCACCGACGGTGAAGCTCTGGATCCAGGTCGACGACGGCTCGCCGCGCCAGGAGTTCGCGGTCGGGTACGAGGAGCTGCTCGCGCGGCACGAGCCGATGGAGCGCATCGAACGCAGCCACGACGACCTCTATTTCCTGTACACGGGCGGCACGACCGGCATGCCCAAGGGCGTGATGTGGCGCGTCGGCGATCTGTACGGGGTGCTCGGCGACGGCGTGTACCCGCTCGTCGGCACCGCCCGGCCCGACGACGTTGCCGACGTGGGCCCGCTCGCGAAGACCTTCGTCGACGGCGGCGCGAACCGCGTGCATCTTCCCGCGTCGCCGCTCATGCACGGGACGGGCGCGTTCACCTCGTTCCAGGCGCTGTTGGTCGGCGCGTCGATTGTCACGCTCGTCGACCGCCACTTCGATCCCGACGAGCTGTGGGAGACCGTGCAGCGCGAGCGGGTCACCCAGATGGCGATCGTCGGCGATGCATTCGCGAAGCCGATGTTGCACGCCCTCGAGGACGCCGAAGCGCGGGGCAATCCCTACGACATCTCGTCGCTCCAGCTCATCATCAGCTCGGGTGTCATGTGGTCGGCCGAGGTGAAGCACGCGCTCATGGCGCGCGGCTCGTTCGTGTGCTTCGACTCGCTCGGTTCGAGTGAGGGAGTCGGTTTCGCCGGTTCGATCAGTGTGCCCGGCGCCGAGCAGAAGACGGCGAAGTTCACGATCGGCGCGAGCACGAAGGTGTTTACCGACGACGGGCGGGAGGTCGTGCCGGGGTCGGGCGAGGTCGGCCGGCTCGCGGTCGGCGGCTACATCCCGCTCGGTTACTACAAGGACCGCTCCAAGTCGGACGCTACGTTCCTCGTCATCGACGGCACGCGCTGGTCGGTGCCCGGTGACTTCGCGAGCGTCGAGACCGACGGCACGATCACGCTGCTCGGCCGCGGCTCTGTCGTCATCAATTCCGGCGGAGAGAAGATCTTCCCCGAAGAGGTGGAAGAGGCCGTGAAGGTGCATCCCGCCGTCGCCGACTGCCTCGTCGTCGGCATTCCCGACGAGCGTTTCGGCGAAGCGGTGACCGCCGTCGTCTCACTGCGACCGGGCGAGACCGCGACGCCCGACGATCTCGGCGAAGCGCTCGAACCGCTCGCGCGCTTCAAGCGCCCGCGCAAGTTCGTGATCGTCGACGAGGTCGTGCGCGGCCCGAACGGCAAGGCCGACTACAAGTGGGCCAAAGCCGCCGCACGCGAGACCGCCTGAGCGATCGCCCAGGCGGCCTGCACATAACTGATTGTCGATCGCGGAGCGCGTCGCGTGCGCTCGCGTTACTTCTTCTTGCCGCCGCCCTGCTTCGCGAGCACGTCACGCGAGCTGAGGATCAAGAGCTCCTCGCCGTCGACCGTGATCTCGGTCCCGCCGTACTTCGAGTAGACGACGGTGTCGCCGACGGACAGGTCGATCGGGATGAGCTCGCCGCTGTTCTCGGCCCGCCGGCCCGGACCCACGGCGAGGACCTCGCCCTGCTGGGGCTTTTCCTTCGCAGTGTCGGGAATGACGAGGCCGCTGTGCGTCTTCTCCTCGGCCTCGGCCGGCCGGACCACGATCCGGTCCTCCAACGGCTGCAGGTTCATCGGTGTGCCTCCATGTGAGCTGGGCATCTTGCGCCCGTTCCGGGCGTCGGGACACGGGACCCGAGCGAGCGAAGGGATCAGCCTGAGGCTGGCACTCGACGGGTTCGAGTGCTAATCGTACCAAGGTGGGACTCCGGGCGGCAAGCTCGGATCTTCCCGCGGTCGGGAACGGTCAGCTCAGCCGGAGGTTCGGAACGACGGGGGCGGCGAGCGGCGTCGGACCGTCGGCCTCGAGGCGGTAGTGCGCCACCGCCGCGACCATCGCCGCATTGTCCGTGCAGAGCTCGATGCCCGGCAGGACGACCCGCACGTCGCCGTCGACCGCAAGGTCGAGCAGCCGCTCGCGGAGCGCCGAGTTGGCGGCGACGCCGCCGCCCGCGACCACCGTCTCGATCCCTGCCTCGCGCGCCGCGCCGACGAGTTTTTCGACGAGGACGTCGACGACGGCAGCCTGGAACGACGCCGCCACATCGGCGACCTCGGCCTCGGGGTGCTTGCGCACGTACTGCACCACCGCGGTCTTCAGCCCCGAGAACGAGAAGTCGTGGCCGTCGTCGCGCATCGGCCGGGGAAAGCGGATCGCGTCGGGGTCGCCCGAACGGGCAATGCGGTCGATGGCGGGCCCGCCGGGATACCCGAGTCCGAGGAAACGCGCGACCTTGTCGAACGCTTCCCCCGCGGCGTCGTCGACGGTCTCGCCCAGCACCCGGTAACGACCGTGGCCGTCCATCGCGATGAGCAGCGTGTGACCGCCGGACACGATCAGCGTGACGAGCGGTGGTTCGAGCTGCGGATCCTCGATCATCGCCGCGTAGAGGTGCGCCTCGTGGTGGTGGACCGCGACGTACGGCACGTCGCCGGCGAGGCTGATCGCCTTGGCCGCGCTCACACCGACGAGCAGCGCGCCCGCGAGTCCCGGCCCGCGGACCGCGGCGACCGCGTCGAGCTCGTCGATCGTGGTTCCGGCTTCGAACAGGGCCTGCTCGACGACATCGCCGATCAGCTCGACGTGCGCGCGGCTCGCGATCTCGGGCACGACACCGCCGTAGCGCGCGTGGAGCGCGGCCTGGCTCGACACGACGGACGAGCGCACGTTGCGACCGTCGTCTACGACCGCGGCCGCCGTCTCGTCACACGACGTCTCGATGCCGAGGATGCGCACCGGTCACGACCAGCCGGGCAGCCGCTCGACGACGGTGGCGCCGCGGATCGTGCGCTCGAGGCCTGCGAGCAGTCGCCGGTACGGCGGTTCGTTCACCTCGTACGCCCACATGATCAGCGCGTCCTCGCCGGTGTCCGCGTAGTAGCCCTTGCGCACGCCGACCGGCGTGAAACCGAACCGCCGGTACATCTCCTGCGCACCCCGGTTCGACAGCCGCACCTCGAGCGTGAGCGCGACCGCGCCCCGGTCGATCGCCTCGTACGCGAGCGCGAGCAGCAGCCGGGTTCCGATGCCGTGGCGGTGCCACACGGGATCGACGGCGATCGTCGTGACATGGCCGTCGGTCAACGACATCATGAGTCCCGCGTAGCCGACGACGTTCCGCCCCACCTTGGCGACGATGTACGAGCGCGACGACCGCAACGCGAGCTCGCTGACGAACAGCGAATGCGACCACGGCCGCGGGTAGACCTGCGACTCGATCCGGACGACGCTGCGCAGGTGCCGCCGACGCATGGGCGTGACGTGCACCTCGAGATCGGCGATCTCCGGTTCCGCGGCCATCACCCCTCCTTGCGGTCCCACGCGAGCTCGGCATCGCTGCGGCGCAGGTACATCGGTAGCACTTCGGAGGGCGCGCAGAAATCCTCGCGCTCGTAGCGCGCCCGCGCGAGCTCCGCCAGCGCGGTGAGACTCGGTGACGCATGCGCGGGTCCGGCGAGCTCGACGCGCCGGCCGGGGAGTGCGAACGCCTCCGAGAAGCGGAATGCACCGTCGCCGCAGACCAGCGCGTCCTCGCCGCGCGCCTCGATCTCGGCCGCGAGATCCTCGGGCGACGACAGCTCGTAGTCGGAGACGCGCTGGACGCCGCCCGGCACCTGCCGGTACATCGCCCAGTAGAGCTCGTGGCGGCGGGCGTCGATCGTGGCGACGACGAGCCGGCGCGCGTAGCGCAGCGGGTACGCGAGCAGGTCGAGCGACGGGACCGGGATCACCGGTACCCGTTGCGCCTGGGCGAGGATCTTCGCGGTCGTCACACCGACGCGCAGTCCTGTGAACATGCCGGGGCCGATGCCGACCGCGATCGCCGAAACCTGGTCGAGCTCGACACCACACTGCTCGCAGCACCACGCGATCGCAGGCGCGAGCGTCTCCGCGTGGCGGGGCGGCGCGGCGGCGGCGGTGCTACCGAGCTCGACTCGGCCGAGCAGACCGTTTTCGTCCGCGAGCACGACGCCGACGCGGCGGGTCGCGGTGTCGAGACCGAGCAGCAACATCAGGCGCCGCCGAACGGTCGCAGCGCGTCCTCCAGCGCGGCGAACCGCGGGTTCCACGACGTTCCGGTCGGGACGATCTGCAGCACGCGCGCGTCGTCCCCGCGCGCTTCGTCCATCTCGATGCGGACGTCGACCCGGTCGCGTGGCAACACGAGCGCGATGGCCTCGCCCCACTCGACGACCGTCACCCGCGTCTCCAGCAGCTCTTCGAAGCCGAAGTCGTGCAGCTCCTGGATGCGCTCGAGCCGGTACACGTCGACATGGGCGACGGGAACCGTTCCGTCGTACTCCTGCACGATGGTGAACGTCGGGCTCGTGACCCGGTCGGTGACGCCGAGGCCGCGCGCGAGGCCTTTCGTGAACGTCGTCTTCCCGGTTCCGAGGTCACCCGTCAGCACGACGAGGTCACCGACGCGCAGCTGCGAACCGAGCGCCTCGCCGACGGCCTCGGTCCTCGTAGAGTCATCGGTCGACAGCACGACGTGCACGTCAGGCACCCCGCGCAAGCGCCCGCTTCACGTGCACGAAGTCCGCGCGCGACTCGGCGAGCGATCGCCCGCCCGACCGCAACACCGCGGACGGATGCAACGTCGGGATCAGCACCGCGGAGTGGCCCGCCCGTTCGAACGTGAACTCCGTGCCCCGCAACTTCGTGATTCCGTCCTTCGTGTTCAAGAGGAGCTTGGTCGCGAAATTTCCGAGCGTGACGATGACGCGCGGCCGCACGAGCTCGAGCTGGCGGTCGAGCCACGGCGCGCACGCTTGGATCTCGTCCGGCTGCGGATCGCGGTTGCCGGGCGGCCGGCACTTCACGACGTTCGCGATGTACACGTCGGCACGGGTGAGCCCGATGCCTTCGATCAGCTGCGTGAGCAGGCCCCCCGCCCGGCCGACGAACGGTTCGCCCTGCAGGTCCTCCTGCTGACCGGGACCTTCGCCGATGAACATCAGCTCCGCATCGGCGCGCCCGACGCCGAACACGACCTGCGTCCGCGTCGGGGCCAGCTTGCACAGCTCGCAGCCGGCGGCCGCGGTCGCGACCTCGGCGAGCGTGCCACCGGCCGCGGCGGCAGGATGGGGCGAGGCAGTGAGCGGGTCGGAGGTCACGATCCTTCCCGGGACGAAACGCGCATGCTATCCGGACGCGCTCCTGACGCCACCGGCGCATGCACGGATCGCGTCCGCGACGACGTCGGCTGCGGCAACGGCAAGGCGATCGACGTTCTCGGCTGCGCCGGCGTCCCGCCCGCCAGTCGCGACCGCAATGGCCACGTCGCCGTCGAACCGCGTGTGTGCCGGCCGCAAGGCTCGGGCGAAGCCGTCGTGCGCGGCCTGCGCGAGCCGGAAGCACCCCGCCTTGTCGAGCACGGCGTCGGTGACGACCAGCGCGAGCGTGGTGTTGCCGCGGCTCTCTTCGAAGGGCTCGGGATGGGAGAACGCCGCGGCATCCGCGGGCGCGGTCGACCCCGCGATGATCGATCCGTCGGCGGCGACGACGTCGCCCACGGCATTCACGACGGCGAGCGCCGCGACCCGCGCGCCGTCGACGTCCGCGAACGCGACGCCGAGGCCCCCGTCGACCGCGTGGTCCCGCCCGCGCCACTTGCCGACGGTCGCGCCCGCGCCGGCACCGACCCGTCCGGTTGCGAAGTCGTCGTCGCGCGCGGCGGCGACGCAGGCGTCGTAACCGTCGGGGTCGCCGGGCGGCGGTCCGCCGGCATCGAGGAGATCGAAGATGCACGCGGTCGGGACGATCGGCACCGGTCCTCCGGCCGTTGCGAACCCCTGTCCCCGTTCGGCGAGGTACCCCACCACGCCGTGCGCGGCGGCGAGACCGAACGCGGAGCCGCCGGCGAAGACGACGGCGTCGACGCGCGCAACGAGGCGGAGCGGGTCGAGAACGTCGAGCTCGCGCGTCGCGGGCGCGCCACCACGGAGCTCCGCCGATCCGACGGAACCCGCGGGCAACAACACGACCGTGACGCCGGTCCCGGCGCCGGTCCAGTGACCGGCGCGCACGCCGGCAACGGGGAAGCTCGGCACGCGCGTCTACGTCTGGACGGAACGGGCGAAGTCGACGATCAACCGGTTGAGCGCGTCGGTTCGCTCGAACATGAGCATGTGGCCACCGCCGTCCATGAGCTCGAGTCGGGCGCCCGGAACCAGGCGCGCGATGCGGCGCGCCTCGGCCGGGGGCGTCAACAGGTCGGCAGTGCCCCCGATCACGAGTGTCGGCACGCGCACGTCGGGGAGCTTCGACGTCAGATCGAGACCGATCAGCGCCCGCGGCGCGTCGAGACGGGTCTGGGCCGGGCACTCGCCGAGCATGCGGCGCGTGAGCTCGACGTGGCTCGGATGAGGATGCGGACCGAATCCGATGCGCGCGACCAGGAACCCGAGATTCGGCGCGTCCCAGATCCACTGCGCGTCCGGCGCCCAGTTGAGCATTCGCTCCATTCGCAGCTTCGTGCGCGTCGGTCGCGACCCGAACGGCGTGTAGGCAAGCGTCGACAGCAGCACGATGCCCGCGACGCGTTCCGCCGCGACCTCCGGGAACGACGTGACGAACTCCTGCACCGCGACGCCGCCCATCGAGTGTCCGACCAGCACCGCCCCGCGCAGGTCGAGCCCTTCGAGCACTGTCTTGAAGTCGCGACCGAGGTTCTCGACCGAATGGCCCTCCTCGCCGAGCACCGACTGGCCGTGGCCCCGGTGGTCGAAGGCGATTGTGCGGAAGCCTTCCTTCGGGAGCGCTTCGAGCTGGTAGTACCACGTACGCACCGAGAGCGTGACGCCGTGGGAGAGCACGATCGGCGGGTCGAGCTCGCTGCCGCGCTCGACGACGTAGATCACGCCCCGGTCGTGCGTGTCGAGGCGGTGCGTCAGCGCACCCGGCACGGGTGCCTCGAGCGCGCGCATCGCGTCGCCGTCGGGCTCGTTGCGTATCCGCCGCGCGACGAGACGGGTGGTCGCGAGCGCGGCTCCGGCCGCGCCGGCGACGACGCCCGCCGCGATCCCCGCCCTACGCCTTCCGCTCACGTCTTCCCCTCTCGCGACGCTTGCTCACGTGTACCTCCTCGGGACGCGCGGGCCGACGCCGCACACGATCGTGTAGGCGATCGTGCTGACGCGACCTGCCCATTCGTCGGCGGTGATCTGCTCGTCGCCCTGCCATCCGAGCAGCACGACCTCGTCGCCGACCGCCACCGGGTCGTTGCCCATGTCGACCATGAGCTGGTCCATCGTCACGGTGCCCGCGATCGGACGGCGCCGGCCGCCGACGAGCACGCCGCCGCCGTTCAGCGAGAGCTCCCGCGGGACGCCGTCGGCGTAGCCGATCGGAACCGTCGCGACCCGGGCGGTGCCACGGGTCTCGTAGCGCAACCCGTAGGACATCGGCGTGTGGGGTGGGTACGTGCGCACGTACGACACCCGCGCCTTCACCGACAGCGCGGGCCGGAGGTCGACTGCACCCGCGAGCGCAGGTGCGGGCGCGATGCCGTAGATGCCGATTCCGGCTCGCACCATGTCGTAACGCGCGCCCGGCATCGTGATCGCGCCGGCCGTGTTGCACGCGTGGACCAGCCCGGTCGCGATGCCGCGCGCGTGAATCGCGGCGAGCGTGCCTTCGAACACCTGCTGCTGAACGAGCGTGTATCCGTTCTCGGGTTCGTCGGCGACCGCGAAGTGTGTGCAGACTCCCGCGAGCCGCAGTTCACCATGCTCGGTGACGTGCGCGGCGAGGTCGACCGCGTCGAGCGGATCGCAGCCGACGCGGTGCATGCCGGTGTCGACCTTGAGATGTACGGCGAGGGGTTCCTCGGCGCCGTGCACGACGACCGCCTTGGCCAGGGCGTCGATGCCGGCCGCGGTGTACACCACAGGCGTCAGCCGGTATGCGACGACGGCTTCGGCGGCGTCCGCGACGGGCTCGGAGAGGACGAGCAACGGGACGTCGATCCCCGCATCGCGGAGCTCGACGCCCTCCTCGACGAGCGCGACCGCGAGGAATTCGGCGCCGGCGTCGACAGCGGCGCGCGCGGCTTGGACCGCGCCGTGGCCGTACCCGTCCGCTTTGACGACCGCGCAGAGCACCGCCGGCGCCACCAGGGTGCGCAACGCCCGGACGTTCGCGCGTATCGCTTCGAGATCCACTTCGGCCCAGACGGGACGGAGGGCGTCCACGTCAGCTCGGAATCCGCGGGTGACAGACGGCGCACGCGACGGGCATTCATGCCTCCCAGGGGTCGTCGCCGGATCGCAGCGGTTCCAGCGTACGGTGCAGCGCGCCGATGAGGTCGGTGGCGACGAGGTCGTCGCCGGTACCGGCGACGGTCGCGGCGCGCCCGTGCACGTACGCGCCTGTCGCGGCGGCGTCGAAGGGCGCTGCGCCGCTCGCGACGATTCCCGCGATGATCCCGGTCAACACATCGCCCGACCCTGCGGTCGCGAGCGCGGGACTGTCGGTGCGGTTCACGACCGCTCGCCCGGACGCGTCGGCAACCACTGTGCCGGGACCCTTCAACAAGACGATCGCGTCGAGACGCGAGGCGAGGTCACGGGCGGCGAGGACGCGGTCGGCGTCGACCGCCTTGGACGCGAGCCGCGCGTACTCGGCGGCGTGCGGAGTGAGCACCGCGGGCGGAAAGCCCGCGGCGCGGCGCGCGTGCAACGGGTCGGGATCGGAAGCGAGCGCATACAGCGCGTCGGCGTCGACGACGAGAGGGATCGGACACTGCGCGACGATGCGCCGTACCGCCGACTGCGTGCGCGCGTCCCGGCCGAGCCCCGGCCCGATTGCGAGCGCGCGGAAGCGCTCGATGTCGGCGAGGACCGCGTCCGCGGCATCGTCGGCGAGCGCACCGTCGGGTGTCGCGGGGAACGCCCGCACGACGAGCTCACTGTCACTCGCGCGGCTCGCGCTCTGCGCGCCCGGTAACCCGCACACGACCATTCCCGCGCCGCAGCGCGCGGCTGCGTGGGATGCCATCAAGGGCGCGCCGACCATGCCCGCCGAACCGCCGACGACCAGAGCCGCGGCCGACCATTTGTGACCGACGTTCGCGCGCCGCGGGACGTGGAGGTCGGCCACCTCCAGCACGTGCAGCGTCGCTGCTCCGTGCCACGCCGCCGTTGCATCGATGCCGATGTCGGCAACCGAGACCCGTCCTGCGTTCGAACGACCCGGTTCGAAGAGCAACCCCGGCTTGAGCGCCGCGAAGCACACCGTCTGGCGCGCACGAATCGCGGTGCCGGGAGCCTCGCCGGTCGTGCCGTCGACGCCCGACGGGATGTCGACTGCGAGCACCGGAACACCGCTCGCGTCGATCGCGCGGGCCGCGGCCGCGGCGTCGCCCGCGAGCGAACCGCGAAATCCGGTCCCGAACATGGCGTCGATCACGAGGTCCGCGCGCGCGAGCTCGCGTTCGAGCTTCGGCACCGCGATGCCGTCGGACAGCGCGAACTCCGCGACACCGATCCCCCGGGTGCGCAGCCGGCGGGCCGCGACGACACCGTCGGCGCCGTTGTTACCCTTGCCTGCGACGACCGCGACGCGCCGGCCGTACACGCCTCCGAGCATGCGCAACGCCCGGGCCGCGACCGCGGCGCCCGCCCGCTCGACCAACTCGGCTTCCGGTGTCCCCCGCGCGATCGTTTCGCGATCGGCCTCGCCCATCTCCGCGGGAGTGACGACCGGGCGCACGCGAGGTTCAGGCCCTCCAGGAATCCGCGAGACGGACGACCGGCTCGGTGAGGAGGTCGACGAAGTCGATCGTCCCGAGCACGTCGTCGCGCATCACCGGTTCGGTCTCCGTCACCTGGTCGGCGATGGCCTGGTAACGGTCGCGGTAACCCTCGAGTACGCGGCGGGCCGCGTCACCCGGCAGCCGGTCGTGGAACTGCACGTGCAGGAGCGTCAGGCCGATCGTCTGGTTGCCCTTCACCTCGGGCACGAAGAGCACGGTTCGGCCGTCGGCGCGCCCGCGCACCACGGTGACCTCGCGCTCCGTCGCGGCGCGGTGCTTGCTGCCCCGCAGGACCGGGTTGCTGTCGGTGCGAGACGGGATGTCGCGCGCGATGCCGCCGCGGTCGACGACGCTGATCGACTCGCCCTCGATGTTGTACCGGGTCCACCCGTTGACCTTGACGATCGACGGGTCGAGGGCAACGAGTGTGCGCAGCGCTCGATACGTGAGGCTGTCACGCGGCGTTCCCGCGGCCAGTACTTCCTTCACGATCGGGACGTGCAACAGCGTCTCGTCGGAACGCGAGATGCCGACGGTGACGGTCTTCGCCTGGTGCTTGATCGCGTCGATCGGGCGGGTCAGTTCCTCGATGGCACGGGTGAGCGACGCATTCAGGTCTTCGACGACGGTGCTCGGCGTGCCGACCTTCCCGAACTCGATCTGGTACGTGTCGAGCGGTTGCACGCCGGTCGCGTACCGCAGCACGGACGCGACCCGCACGGCGGTTGCCGCCTCGAGACAACCGTCGTAATGGCGGGCGCGCAGGTCGTCGAAGAAGCGAGCCGCCAGCGGCTCGAGCGCGGTCGCGAGGGGCGCGAGCGGGTCATCGCCCTGCCGCGCCGCCGCGAATGCCGCCTCGATGGAGCCGCGGGCCTCGCGCAACGGGCGGGCGGACGCGTCGATAGCGAGCGCGGCTTCGTAACCGAACAGGTGACCGGCCATCGTGCACAGCACGAACGCGAGGTCGGGGTGCACGACCGGCACCGAGATCGTGTCGATCGCCGCTGAGAAACGAATCTCGCCGTCGTCGACGATCGCGATCGGCGCGGCCTTGTGCGCGCGGTATATCGCGACCTCTTTGGCCACGTCGTCGGCGTTCGAACCGCGCAGGCCTGCAGCGCATACGAGGATCATCGGCTCCGACGACAAGTCGATGTGTTTCTTGTCCTCGGTGACATCGCACGCGATCGACTTGTAACAGAGTTCCGAGAGCTTGATCCGAATCTCCTGCGCGGCCACGCGGTTCGCGCCGTTGCCGACGATCGCCCACGAGCGCCGGCTCAGCGCGTTGCGCTGCGCGGTCTCACCGATCGCGGCGCGCCGCCCGATCAGCTCGACCATCGCGTCAGGCAGTTCGCGCAGCGCGCTCAGGCGCTCGTGTCGCCGGCGCCGCCGCGCCTCGTCGTCGTCGGCGAGCTCGGCTGCGATCGCGAAGGCCAGCAGGAACGACGCCGCGACCTGCGAGTAGAACGCCTTCGTCGACGCCACACTCATCTCGACGTCGCGTCCGTCGGACGTGAACAGCACGCCGTCCGACTTGTCGACGAGGTCGCTCTGGCGGCGGTTCACGATCGCGATCACGAAAGCACCGCGGGCGCGTGCGAGGTCGACGGTGCGGTTCGTGTCGGTTGTCGTACCCGACTGCGAGGTCGCGACGACGATCGTGTCGCGCATGTCGTCGGCGAGCCCGAAGCCCGACAGCTCGGTCGCGAGGATCGCTTCTACGGTGATCGGGCTGCCCGCGATCGCGCCGCGCAGGGCCTGCACGAGACTCTGCCCCGCGATCGCGGCGGTTCCCTGCCCGATCACGACGACACGCCGGATCGAGCCCGAGCGCAGCGCCTCTACTACGCGCTCGGGAAGGGTCTCGCGCGGGAGGCGGACCTCGAGCATCCCGTCGCGCTCGACGATCTTCGAGCGCAGGGTCTTGCGGAACGAGGCTGGGGCCTCGTTGATCTCCTTCAGCAGGTAGTGCGGCGCGTCGCCCCGGTCGACGTCGCGCGTCGTGATCTGCGCGACGTGGAACTCGCCCTCGTCGACCGGCAGCTCGCGGCCGTCGTACGACAGGCGCCGGATGCCGGCGACCGTTCCCGCGCGTGCGCGGTCGAGCACCACGACCTGGCCCTGACTCGCGGGGTTCCCCGGCTCGACCATCGTCTCGCCGTCCAACCGGAGATACCGCTCGCACTCGGCCACCAAGCCGTACGGTTCACTCGCGACGACGAAGGCATCGGGCGCGAGCCCGACGTACAGCGCCTGGCCGCTGCCGCGTTGTGCGAGCAGGATGCGGTCGGGATCAGCAGCAGACTGCGCCGCGATCGCGACCGAACCCTCGAACGACGCGACCGTCGAACGGAACGCCTCGGCGAGATCGACGCCCGCGCCGAGCCGGCGGGCGACCAGCGTGGGAATCACCTTGGCGTCGGTCGTGATCTCCGCTGGGAAGCGCAGTCCGTCGAGCGCCTTCAGATCGGCGTAGTTGTCGACGTCGCCGTTCAGCGCGGCGATCGTGTACGTGCGCGTGCTGTCGACGTCGCCGTTGCCGTCGAGCTCCTCCTGGTTCAACGGGTGGGCGTTCGCCTCGGAGATGATGCCGATGCTCGCCCAGCGCGTGTGCGCGAGGACGGTCGACTGCGCCGTCTCGGCGTGCAACGCGAGATGCAGTAACTCGTCGGCGCGCAGTTGCGCGCGCAGGCGTGCCGTGTTGTCGCCGAGCTCGCCGATCTCGGCGGCGGTCTTGTACACGAACGCGAGCGTGTTCCCGGGGGTGCGCAGGGAGCCGCTCGTGAACAGCGGGTCGGTGCGGCGCGCGGCGACGAGCCGGGCGATCGCGGGATCGGCGAGGTCGAGCCCGTGTCCGGTGACGGTGACGTGGAGCCCGGCCGAATCGCGGCCCCGCACCTCGAGCCGGTCGATGGCCGCGAGCGCGACCTCGATCGCGTGGAACGCCTCGACCTCCGCCGCGCTGCTCGGCGTACCGGATATCAGGTCCTCGACCGCGATCGCGTGCTCGATCCGGTCGACGCGGATCGACCAGAGCGCGTCCTTGCACGCGATCAGCTCGGCATTCGTTGCCTCGAGGTCGTCGCCGTCGATCGGAGACCGATCGAGACGGGCCTCGATCTCCTTCAACTGGTCGGCGGCGCGTTCGCCGTTCAGCGCGAGCCCGGCCCTTCCGACCGGGTCGGCCACGAGCGCGCCGACACCGTCGCCCTCGTGGAGCGCACGGTCGACATCGCGCAACGAGGCCGCCGCGCGTCGGAGCGCCGCGAGCAACGGGGCGCCGTCCGCCGCGCCGGCGGCGGCGGTGAGCTCGGCTTCCGCCGTCCCCAAGGTGTCGCGCAGGGCCGAGAGATCGGGCGCCGGCCGCCGGCCCGGCTTGCCGACGACGCCCACGATGCCGCACATCGCAGGAATTCTAGGGCCTGCCGTCGGCGCCGAACTCCGCGGTGACGACGCTCCGCAACCGGGCCGCCGCCCCGTCGGCCACTTCCTGCTCGTCGGCCTCGATCATGATCCGCACGAGCGGCTCGGTGCCGGAGCCACGGACGAGAACGCGCCCGTTTTCGCCCAACTCGCGCTCGACCTCGCGCACCGCCGCGCCGAGCACGACCGATCCGCCGACATCGACCCGGCTCTGCACCCGCACGTTCACGAGGACCTGCGGGACGCGGCGCATGCCCGCGCCCAGGTCCGACAACGGCCGGCCCGAGCGGACGACGAGATCGGCCACCCGAAGCCCGGTCAGCAGACCGTCGCCGGTCGTCGCGAAGTCGGCGAACACGATGTGCCCCGACTGCTCGCCGCCGAGGCCGAGGTCGCGTTCCTGCATCGCGGCCACGACGTGACGGTCGCCGACAGGCGTTTCGACCACACCGATCCCCGCGCCGCGCAGAGCGCGCCGGAGACCGAGGTTCGACATCACGGTGACCGCGATCGCATCGTTGCGCAGCTCACCGCGTGCGTGCATGTCGATCGCGCACATCGTCATGATCTGATCGCCGTCGACGAGCTCGCCGCGCTCGTCGACCGCCAACACACGATCGCCGTCGCCGTCGAGAGCGAGACCGAGGTGCGCACCGGTGCGCACCACCTCGGCCTGCAGCGCCTCGGGATGCGTCGACCCGCAGTCGCGGTTGATGTTGCGTCCGTCCGGCCGAGCGTGCAGCACGTGCACACGCGCTCCCGCCGCCCGTAACGCACGGGGGCCCAGCTCGAAACCGGCGCCGTACGCGCAGTCGAGGACCAGATCGAGGCCTTCGAGCGTCCGGCCGTCGAGCGTCGACAACAAGTGCTCGACGTACGCGTCACCGGCTTCGGGGTCGCCGTCGAACGACAACGCCGCACCGTTCGCGACCTCGTCGCTTCCCGACATCCAGGGCCCGCTCGCGACATCCGCGACCAGCGCTTCGAGCTCCGCCTCGATCCGGTCCTCGGCGCCGTCGGGCAGTTTCCGGCCGTCGGCGCCGATCACCTTCACACCGTTGTCGCTCCACGCGTTGTGACTCGCGGAGACGATGGCCGCCGGATCGCCGCGGCGCGCGGCGACGAACGCGATCGCCGGCGTCGGGAGCACGCCGAGCTGCACGGGCGTAACGCCTTCGGCCTCGAGCCCGGTCGCGAGCTCGGCCGCGAGCCGGGGGCCGGACGCGCGCGTGTCACGACCGATGAGGACGTGCACGGGCCGCAAGACCCGTGCGGTCGCGCGTCCGAGCGCGACGACGAACGGGGCCGGAAGGTCGTGGTCGGCGTCGCCGCGTACGCCGTCGGTGCCGAAGCGCAACACGCCCGGGCGCCGGACGCTACCGCTTCGAGTACTGCGGCGCCTTGCGCGCCTTCTTCAAGCCGTACTTGCGCCGTTCCTTCTCGCGGGCGTCCCGGCGCAGCAGGCCCGCCTTCTTCAGCACGCCGCGCGCTTCCGGGTCGAGCGCGACGAGCGCGCGCGCGATGCCGAGACGGATCGCACCCGCCTGGCCGCTGACCCCGCCGCCGGCGAGGCTCGCGTCGACGTCGTACACCTCTTCGGTCTGCGTGAGGCGCAGCGGCTCCTTGGCGATGACCTGGTGCGTGAGGATCGGGAAGTACGACGCGAACTCGCGGCCGTTGACGACGATCTTCCCCGTGCCCGGCCGCAGCCGGACCCGGGCGACGGCTTCCTTGCGCCGGCCGGTCGTCTGGATGAGGGGCTTGCTCACGCGCGTTCCTTCGTGCTCGATGCGGCGCTCACGCGGTGCGCGCCTTGCTGCGCTCGGGCAGCGGGCGCACCACGGGACGCTGGGCCTGGTGCGGATGCGTCGGTCCGGCGTACACCTTCAGCTTGCGCAGCATCTGGCGGCCGAGCGGACCTTTCGGCAGCATGCGGCGCACCGCGAGCCGCACGACCTTCTCCGGGTCGCGAGCGAGCAGGTGCTCGAGGCTCTCGGTGCGGATCCCGCCGGGGTAGCCGCTGTGCCGGTGGTACTTCTTCTGCACGAGCTTGCGGGGACTCACCGCGAGCTTCGACGCGTTCACGATCACCACGTGGTCGCCGGTGTCGAGGTGCGGCGCCCAGATCGGCTTGTGCTTGCCGCGCAGCAGCGTCGCGATCTCGGTCGCGAGCCGGCCGAGGATCGCGCCCTCGGCGTCGATGACGTGCCATTCACGCGTGATGTCGGCGGCCTTGGGGGTGAACGTGCGCACGGGTGACCTTCGGTCGATCGGGACAGCGGCACAGGCGCGCCGAAGGCAACGCCGAACGAGGAACTCTAGCGGTCGGGCCGCCACCCCGACAACCCGGGGAGCCTGCCGCGAAGCCACTCGCTGCGGTGACCGCGGGCTTAGCATCCCCAGTCCGAACGCTGACCGTGCCCGCTTCCCGGAGGCCCTTGATGTCCAAGCTCGTGATGGGCGTGCTCGCCGCCACCCTCGCCCTCGCCCTCGCCGCGTGCGGCAGCAGCAACAAGTCGAGCTCGTCCGGAAGCGGATCCACGACGACCGAGGCCACGTCCACGACCTCGGGCGGCGGGTCTGCGAACACCGACCTCGCGTCTCTCGCCGGAAAGGCGAAGACCGCGTCCTTCAAGGTGACCTACAAGTTCGCCGGTGGCGGCGAAGGCCTCACCGTCGCCCAGGACGGCCAGGGCCGGCAGTCCGTGGTGCAGGGCGACCACGTCTACATCGTCGACGGTTCGACGGTCATCTCGTGCGACGGCCTCACGTCCACTGCGACCTGCCAACAGCTCGGCGTCGGCGGCCAGGCCGTCGCCGCGGCCGTGCTCGCGCCGATCACGAGTGCGTACACCGCGCTGTCCGAGATGAGCTCGTCGCTCTTCAACGGTCACACGTCGTCGGAAAACATCGCCGGCCGCGACGCGACGTGCGTGACCGTGAAGGTCTCGGACATGGCCGGCGTGTTCGGCTCGATCGCGACCAAGCTCGGAACCGACGCATCGGCGTCGACGTGCGTCGACAACGAGACCGGCGTGGTCCTCGAGGTCTCGGGTGGTTCCGGCGAAAGCACGACCGACGTGATGGTCGCGACCGATTTCTCGCAGCCGTCCGACAGCGACTTCCAACCGCCGTCGACGCCGCAGACCGTGACGCTTCCCAACGGCTGAGCCGACGGGTCGGGCGGCGCGTCAGTAGCCGACCTCCCACAGGCACAGCCCGCGTGGCGGCGCGAGCTGGCCCGCGGCTTCGCGGTCGCCGGCGCGCAGGATGCCCATCATTTCGCCGGGCCGCCGCTTGCCGAGGCCGACCTCGATGAGCGTGCCGACGACGGACCGGACGAGTTGCCAGCAGAACGCGTTGCCGCGGATCTCGTAGCGCAACACGCCCTCGCCCTCGTCGACCCAGCGCGACTCGAAGACGCGGCGGGTCGTCGACGACCCGGCCGGGCCCCTGCGGCAGAACGACGCGAAGTCGTGCTCGCCCACGAACGGGTCGGCCGCGAGCCGCAACGCACGAACGTCGAGCGGGTCCGGGACCCACCACGTGAACCGGTCGCGGAACGGATCCGGCACCGGCCGGTTGAGGATCGTGTACCGGTACGTCCGCCACCGGGCCGAATGGCGGGCGTCGAACTGCGCGTCGACGAGCTCGGCCGCGCGGATCACGACCTCCGGGCCGAGCATCGACGTCACCGCGGACTGCAGGCGCCAAGGATCGAGCCCCGGCTCGGACGGGAAGCTCGCGACCTGGCCCCACGCGTGGACACCGGCGTCCGTCCGGCCCGCGCACGAGAGCTGCACCTCGTGGCGCAGGACCTTGCCGATCGCGGTTGCGAGCACGCCGCCGACCGTGCGGACGCCCGGCTGGTTCGGCTGCGCGGCGAAGCCGCTGAAATCGGTGCCGTCGTACGCGACCACGAGCTTCACCTGCGCCGGCCCGCGGCCGCCCTCACCCGCGTCGAACAGGGTCACGGCGACAGTCTGGCGCGCGCCGGGCGTGCGGAGCCCGGGCGGTGAATCAGACGAACTCGAGGCGCGCCATCGGCGCGTTGTCGCCCGGACGCGGGCCGAGCTTCAGGATCCGCGTGTATCCGCCGTTGCGGTCGGCGTACCGCGGGCCGATCTCGTCGAACAGCCGGTGCGCCGCGTCCTTGTCGTGGATGCGCGAGACGACCAGTCGCTGCCGGTGCACGCCTCCGTGCTTCGCCTTCGTCACCAGCTTCTCGACGTAGGGCCGCAGCGCCTTCGCCTTCGCCTCGGTCGTCGTGATCGCGCCGTCTTCCGAGATGATGAGGTGCGACGCGAGGTTCGCGAGCATCAGCTTCTGGTGCGCGGCGCTGCCGCCGAATCGCTTGCCCTTCTTCGGAGCCGGCATCGAGCGTTACTCCTTGACGCGCAGCGAAAGGCCGCGTTCGTCGAGCTTTTGGATGACCTCTTCCAGCGACTTCGCGCCGAAGTTGGTGATGGCGAGCAAGTCGTCCTCGGACTTCTGCACGAGCTGGCCGATCGTGTCGACGCGCGCCCGCTTCAGGCAGTTGCGCGGGCGCTCTGACAGGTCGAGCTCTTCGATCGGGAGGTCGAGGTCGGGCGAGGTCGACGTCGCCGCCGCGACTTCGCCGAGCTCGAGGCCCTTCGGCTGCTCCGACAGCTCCGCGACGAGGTCGACGAGCTTGCGCAGCGTGTCGCCCGCCGACGCGAGCGCGTCGCGCGGTGTGATCGACCCGTCGGTCTCGACCTCGACGGTGAGGCGGTCGAAGTTCGTCGACTGCTCGACGCGCGTCGGGTCGATGCTGAACGAGACGCGGCGGACGGGCGAGAAGATCGCGTCGACCGGGATCACGCCGATCGTCGTCGTGCGCTTGTTGCGTTCGGCCGAGAGGTAGCCACGGCCCTGCTCGACGGTGAGGTCGAGCGCGATGCGACCGGCCGCGTTGACCGTCGCGATGTAGAGGTCGGGATTGAGGATCTCGACGTCGGCCGTCGTCTGGATGTCGCTCGCGCGCACCTCGGCCGGGCCGCGCTTGTCGAGCCGCAGCGTGACGGGCTCGTCCGACGAGCAGCGCAGGACGAGGTCCTTCAGGTTCAAGATGATGTCGGTGACGTCTTCCTTGACACCCTTGATGACGTCGAACTCGTGCAGCGCGTCGTCGAACCGCACCTGCGTGACGGCCGCGCCGGGAATCGACGACAGCAGCGTGCGACGCAGGCTGTTGCCGAGCGTGTGCCCGAATCCGGGCTCGAGCGGGGAAATCATGAAGCTCTGGGTGTTGCCCTCGGCTTCGGTGGCTTCGATCTCGGGGCGCTGGATGATGAGCATGGGGGAAGCCTCGCTTGCTTACTTCGAGTACAGCTCGACGATGAGCTGCTCCCGAACGGGAATGTCGATCTGCTCGCGCAGGGGAAGATCGCGGACCGTCGCCTTGAACTCGCCCGCGTTCAGGTCGAGCCACTGCGGCGCCAACCGGTCGAGTGTGTCGATGTTGTGGCGGATCACGATCATCTTGCGCGCCTTGTCGGACAGGGACACGACGTCGTCCTTGCGCACGACGTACGACGGAATCGTCACGCGCTTGCCGTTCACGAGCATGTGGCCGTGCCGGACGAACTGCCGGGCCTGGCTGCGACTCGATGCGAAGCCGGTGCGGAACACGACGTTGTCGAGGCGCAGCTCGAGCAGGCGGAGCAGGTTCTCACCCGTGATGCCCGGCTGCTTGTTCGCCTTGGCGTAGATCAGCTGGAACTGCTTTTCGAGCAGGCCGTAGATACGGCGGCACTTCTGCTTCTCGCGCAGCTGGAGCAGGTACTCGCTGTCGCGCACGCGACCGCGACCGTGCTGGCCGGGCGGGTACGGCCGGCGCTCGATCGGGCAGCGCATCGACTCGCACTTCGTGCCCTTCAGGAACAACTTCATGCGCTCGCGCCGGCACAACCGGCACACCGCACCCGTGTAACGCGCCATCTACATGGCTCCTTCGCTGCGCCGTTCGCAACGACGGGTCGACTCCGGCGTCGCTTCCCATGCGGTCGGCTCTGCCTGCGTCTCATGGCCTCGCTGCTTCCGCACCATGTCAGACCCTCCGCCGCTTGGACTGGCGGCAACCGTTGTGCGGGATCGGCGTCACGTCCTTGATGCCGACGACTTCGATACCGGCGTTCTGGATCGAACGAATCGCCGTCTCGCGACCCGACCCGGGACCCTTCACCATCACGTCGACGCGCCGCACGCCGTGCTCCATCGCCCGGCGCGCCGCGGCCTCGGCCGCGAGCTGCGCGGCGAACGGTGTGCTCTTGCGCGAGCCCTTGAAGCCGACGTTGCCGGAGCTCGCCCACGAGAGCGTGTTCCCCTGCAGATCGGTGAAGGTGATGATCGTGTTGTTGAACGACGACTTGATGTGCGCCATCCCGTAGGCGACGTTCTTGCGTTCTTTCTTCTTCGGCCGGCGTCCGCCGGCGGCAGGCTTCGCCACTGCTGTTCAGGCTCCGATTCGCGTTGTGGAAGTTCGACTACTTCCGGGCCTTCTTCTTCCCGGCGACCGTCTTCTTCGGACCCTTGCGGGTACGGGCGTTCGTCCGGGTGCGCTGCCCGTGGACCGGAAGCCCCTTGCGGTGGCGGAGGCCCTCGTAGCAGCCGATCTCCATCTTGCGCTTGATGTCCTGGCTCACCTGGCGGCGCAGGTCACCTTCAACCTTCAGGTTCTGGTCGATGTAGGCGCGCAGTCGCGCGACTTCCTCTTCGGTCAGGTCACGCACCCGCGTGTCGGGCGACATCGACGTCGCGCCGCAGACCTGCGACGCCGTGGTGCGGCCGATCCCGAAGATGTACGTGAGCGCGACCTCGAGTCGCTTCTCGCGGGGAATGTCGACGCCGGCGATACGAGCCATCTGTGTCGTCTTCCTCTCAGCCTTGCCGCTGCTTGTGGCGCGGGTCGTCGCAGATGACGCGCACCGAACCGTGTCGGCGGATCACCTTGCACTTGTCGCACATCTTCTTCACGGAAGGACGAACCTTCATGACTTCTTCCTCGCCGTCCTGCGTCGCTTGCCGCGTCGTCGTGGATCGATCGTTGGTTACTTGTAGCGGTAGGTGATGCGGCCGCGGCTGAGGTCGTACGGCGTGAGCTCGACCTGCACTCGGTCGCCTGGGGCGATGCGGATGTAGTGCATACGCATCTTCCCGGAAATATGGGCGAGCACCTTGTGTCCGTTCTCCAGCTCGACACGGAACATGGCGTTCGGCAACGGCTCGACCACCGTTCCTTCGACCAGGATCGTGTCATCCTTGGGCTTGGCCAGAGAGCATCACCTTCAGGGCTGGAAGCGCGCCGACAGACGTTCGAATTTCGAGCGACCGAGGGCGCGCCGAACGGGCAAGGAGCCGACCGAAGAGGATACCTGATGGCTGCCGATAGCGCCAAGCTGCCCGCGGACCATGCCGTGGTCACCGAACTCGATACCCACGTCGGGTCTCGTGACCACCGAGTCGCGACCGGGTCGGGCGCGCCCGTCGGGCCTTGCCGGCTGCTCGCCGGCGCGCTCATGCGAGCGTGAGGATGGTCGGGCCGTCGTCGGTGATCGCCACGGTGTGCTCGAAGTGCGCCGCTCGCGACCCGTCTGCGGTCACGACCGTCCAGCCGTCCGCGAGCGTGCGGGTCGTCGCCCGCCCCGCCGTCACCATGGGCTCGATCGCGAGGACCATGCCCGCCCGCACCTTCATGCCCCGGCCCGCCGGTCCGTAGTTGGGGACGTCCGGCTCCTCGTGCATCGCAGTGCCGATCCCGTGACCGACGTACTCGCGCACGACGCCGAATCCCGCCGCCTTGGCCGCGTGCTCGGCCGCGGCGCCGATGTCGCCGAGGCGGTTTCCGGCCCGCGTCGCGGCGATGGCCGCCTCGAGCGCGCCCCGGGTCGTATCCATCAGTCGTCGGGACTCGGCATCGACCTCCCCGATCGGAACCGTGATCGCCGCGTCCGCGTGCCAGCCCTCGATGATCGCTCCGCAGTCGATGGAGACGATGTCGCCTTCTTCGAGCACGCGCGGGCCGGGGATCCCGTGGACGACGACCTCGTTCGGCGAGATGCACGCCACGGCCGGGAACCCGTGGTAGCCGAGGAAGTTGGAGCGCGCGTTGCGGCGATCGAGCACCTCGCGCGCCGCCCGATCGAGATCGGCAGTGGTCGCGCCGGGCACCGCCGCCCGCGTGCACGCCTGGTGCATCTCCGCGACGACGGCTCCGGCGCGCCGCATGTGCGCGATCTGGGATGCGGTCTTGCGCAGGACCATCGGTTGGTCAGGAGATCTGCTCGTCGCAGACCTTGACGAGACGCTCGAAGACATCGTCGCCCTCGCCCACGCCGTCGACGGTGATCAGCAATGCCCGGGCCCGGTAGTACTCGACGATCGGGATCGTCTCCGCCTCGTACAGCGCGAGCCGGCGCTCGACGGCGTCTTCGGTGTCGTCGTCGCGCTGGCGGACGTTGCCGCGGCACGTGTCGCACACCCAGGGAACGGTCGGCGGGAGGTTCACGTGGTACGTGCGCTGACAGTTCTCGCATACGCGGCGCCCCGCGATGCGGTCGAACACGATCTCACGCGGCACGTCGAGGTCGATGACGAGGTCGAGCGGACGGCCGGAGATGACGCGGTCGAGCTCGCGGGCCTGGTGGAGCGTTCGGGGGAAACCGTCGAGCACGAAGCCGGCATCGAGGGGACCACCGGGCGCCATGCACTCCTCGATCACGCCGACGACGATCTCGTCGGGTACGAGCTCCCCCGCGTCCATGTAGCGCTTGGCCTCGAGGCCGAACGCGGTCCCCTGCGCCGCCTGGGTGCGGAACATGTCGCCCGTGGAGACGTGGACGACGCCGAAGTGATCCGCCAGCCGGGCCGACTGCGTGCCCTTGCCGGCACCTTGTCGCCCGAGCAATACGAGCCGGGGCTGCATGGTCATGCGAGCCCTAGGAGAGGAAGCCCTCGTAATTGCGCATCATCAGCTGGCTGTCGAGTTGCTTCATCGTCTCGAGCATGACGCCGACCGCGATGAGGATCGTCACACCACCGAAGGGGTCCTGGATGTTCCAGGCCTTCAGCACGATGAACGGGATCACCGCGATCACGGTCAGGTAGATCGCCCCGGGCAACGTGATGCGGTTCAGCACCTTCGCCAGGTAGCGCTCGGTCGGCGGCCCGGGCCGGATGCCCGGAATGAAGCCGCCCTGCTTGCGGATGATGTCGGCCTGCTGCTGCGGGTTGAACGCGATGGCCGTGTAGAAGTACGAGAAGAACAGGATCAGCACCGCGAACGACACGATGTAGAACCAGCTCGTCGTCGCAGTACCGACCAGGTGGTCGTTGATCCAGGTGCGCGGACCGTTGGGAAGGATCGTGGCCAACAGCGCGGGGAACGTCAGCAACGACGTCGCGAAGATCACGGGGATCACACCCGACTGGTTGACCTTCAACGGGATGTACGTACTTTGGCCGCCGTACATCCGGCGGCCGACGACCCGTTTGGCGAACTGCACGGGGATGCGCCGCTGACCCGACTCGACCAGCACGATCGCGTACACCAGCGCGATCGCGAGCGCGAGGACCGCGATGAACTCGAAGGTCGACTGCTTCAACACGAGCGAGCCCTGGTACGGCAGTCGTGACACGACCGACGTGAAGATCAGGATCGACATGCCGTTGCCGATGCCGCGCTGGGTGATGAGCTCGCTCAGCCACATGACGAGCGCGCAACCGGTCGTCCACGTGATGATGATCATCAGCGCCTTGGCGGCGGTGAAATGCGGGATCAGAACCGTGCCGACCGGGAGCTGGATGCCCGAGGACCCGAGCAGTCCGCCGTTGCCGCTCTTCAGCACGAACACGAACGCGGTCGACTGCATCAGCGCAAGCGCGACGGTCAGGTAGCGCGTCCACTGTGTGATCTTCTTCTGACCGGTCTGGCCTTCGTTCTGCCATTCCTCGAGCTTCGGGATCACGACCCCGAGGAGCTGCATGATGATCGACGCCGTGATGTACGGCATGATCCCGAGGAAGAAGATCGACACGGCGGTGAGCGCGCCGCCGGAGAACAGGTTGAAGAGCCCGAACACGCCGCCGGCGCCCTTGGCCGCGGTCTGCAGGTCCTGGACAGCCTTGAAGTCGACGTACGGCACCGGGATGTGAGATCCCAGCCGGAAGATGAAGATGATGAAGATGGTGAACAGGATCTTGTTCCGCAGGTCGCCGACGCGGAACATGTTCTGGAGGCGCGAGAGCCCTGACATCACCGGTTCCTCATCGGGTTCGACGACCTACTCACCGGACGAGGCAGTGTAGCTAGGAGCGGCAGCGCAGCCGACCGGGGGGAGGCGGAGCGCCAGCGACCCATGATCAGCGGTTGGTCAGCGCGTTTCCGCGCGCCGGGGGCCGTCCGGTGCCCCACGGGAGGGGCAGGACCTCGACGGATCCGCCTGCGGCCTCGATCGCCCGGGTGGCGGCGGCCGAGAAGGCGTGGGCACGTACGGTCAACGACTTGTTGAGCTCGCCCCGGGCGAGAATCTTGACGAGGCCGCGCTTGGCGACGAGGCCGTGGGCGCGCAGCGAGTCCGGGGTGACCTCGGCGCCGGCGTCGAACGCGTCGAGCGTCGACAGGTTGACGACGTGGTACTCCACCCGGAACGGGTTGTTGAAGCCTTTCGCCTTCGGGGTGCGGCGGTGCAACGGCGTCTGGCCGCCCTCGAAGCGGGCGGGAAGCGTGTTGCGCGCGCCCTGGCCCTTCGAGCCCCGGCCCGCGGTCTTGCCGCCCTTCCCGCCGATGCCGCGCGCGACGCGCCGCTTGGCGCGGTGCGACCCGGGCGCGGGCTTCAGATCGTGGACCTTCACGGAAGTTCCTCCACCTTGACGAGGTGCGGGACGCGGGCGATCATCCCGCGCACCTCGGGACGGTCGGGCAACGTGTTCGTCGACCCGATGCGGTTCAGGCCGAGCGCGCGTAGCGTGCCGCGCTGCTTCGGCTTGATGCCGATCTGCGACCGGACGAGCGTCACTTTGATGCTCATACGACCTCCGTCACCTCGAGCTTGCCGCGCTGGCGCTCGCGGTACGCGCCGAGCATCCCCTTGGTCGAGACCTCCTCGGCCGACAGGCCGCGCAGACCGGCGACGTCGTCGGGGCGACGCAGCGCCTGCAGACCCTGCATCGTCGCGCGGGCAACGTTGATCGCGTTCGACGAACCGAGCGACTTCGCGAGCACGTCGTGGATGCCGGCCGCTTCGAGGATCGCGCGTGCGGCTCCGCCCGCGATTACGCCGGTACCGGGAGCGGCGGGCTTCATGAGCACGCGCGCCGCGTCGTGCTCGCCGAGGATGACGTGCGTGATCGTCGAGCCGGCGAGCGGTACCGCGAAGAAGTTCTTGCGCGCCTCTTCCATGCCCTTTTGGATCGCGGCGGGGACCTCCTTGGCCTTGCCGTATCCGAGGCCGACGTTGCCGTTGCCGTCGCCGACGACGACGAGCGCCGTGAACGAGAAGCGCCGGCCGCCCTTTACGACCTTTGCGACCCGGTTGATCGAGATCACCCGTTCGTCGTACTGACCTTCAGCCATCTGACCCAATCCTCAGAACGTGAGCCCGGCCTCGCGGGCACCTTCGGCGACTGCCGCGACGCGGCCGTGAAATTTGAAGCCGCCGCGGTCGAACACGACGGTGGTGATGCCGGCGGCCTGCGCGCGCTCGCCGACGAGCTTGCCGACCTTCTTGGCTGCTTCGATGTTCGCGGTCGCGCCGCCGCGCAGGTCCTTTTCGACCGTCGACGCGCTCACGAGCGTGTTGCCCGAGAGGTCGTCGATCGCCTGCACGTAGATGTGCTTGCTGGAACGGAAGACGGCGAGGCGCGGCCGCTCCGCGGTGCCCGAGACCTTCTTGCGGACCCGGCGGTGCCGCCGACCGCGATGTTCGGATTTGCTGAGACTCATGACCGGACTCTCTGCTACTTCGCCGACTTGCCGGCTTTCCGACGGATGTACTCGTTCGCGTAACGGATGCCCTTGCCCTTGTAGGGCTCGGGCTTGCGGATCTTGCGGATGTCGGCCGCGACCTGGCCCACGAGCTGCTTGTCGTGCCCGCGCACCACGATGCGCGTCGGTTGCGGGACCTCGAAGGTGATGCCTTCCGGCGCGTCGAACCGCACCGGGTGCGAGTAGCCGACCGCGAGCTCGATCGCGTTCGAGCCCTGCGCCTGGGCGCGGTAGCCGACGCCGACGATCTCCAGCTCCTTGACGAAGCCGTCGGACACGCCGACGACCATGTTCGCGATCAGGGAGCGCTGGAGTCCGTGCAACGAACGGTTCGACCGGGAGTCGTCGGCGCGCGTCACGCTCAACGCGTCGCCGTCGCGCTCGACGGTGATGTCGCCGACGAGCCGGTGCTCGAGCTGGCCCTTCGGGCCCTTCACTCGCACCGCGCCGCCGTCGATTGCGACCTCGACGCCGCTCGGAACGGTGATCGGTTGCTTGCCGATACGCGACATGACGCCTTACCAGACCTGGCAAAGGACCTCGCCGCCGACGCGACGCTCGCGCGCCTCGCGATCGGTCAGCAGGCCCTGATTGGTGGACAGAATTGCGATTCCCATGCCGCCGAGCACGCGCGGGACGCCCTCGGCCTTCGTGTACACGCGCAGGCCCGGCCGCGAGACGCGCTTGAGACCGGAAATGGTGCGGCGGCGGTCGCTCGAGTACTTCATCTTGATCGTCAACCGCTTGCCCGGCCGGCTCGGATCGGCCTCGACATCGAAGCCCGTGATGTAGCCCTCGCGCTCGAGGATCTTCGCCACGGCTTCCTTCAACTTCGACGACGGCATCGCGACATCGTCGTGGAACGCGACGTTCGCGTTCCTGATGCGCGTGAGCATGTCGGCGATCGGGTCGGTCATCGTCACTGCGCGCTCCTCCCCGTCACCACGAGCTCTTCGTCATGCCCGGGATCTCCCCGGCGTGAGCCATCTGCCGCAGACAGAGTCGGCACAGCCCGAAGTCGCGGTACACCGAGCGCGCCCGGCCGCACCGGCGGCAACGTGTGTACGCGCGCACCTTGAACTTCGGCTTGCGCTGCTGCTTGTTCACGAGTGCCTTCTTGGCCATCGATTCACCCCTGCCCGTCACGGCGGAAGGGGAAGCCGAGCACCGTCAGGAGCGCGAGGCCCTGGGCGTCGGTTTCCGCTGTGGTCACGATCGTCACGTTCATGCCGCGAACGCTGTCGATCTTGTCGTAGTCGATCTCCGGGAACACGAGCTGCTCGTTGAGCCCGAACGTGTAGTTCCCGTGACCGTCGAACTGCTTCGGCGGCATGCCGCGGAAGTCTCGGATGCGCGGGATCGCGAGGCTGACGAGCCGGTCGTAGAACTCCCACATCCGATCGCCGCGCAGCGTCACCTTGGCGCCGATCTCGTTGCCCTCGCGGAGCTTGAAGCTCGCGATCGACTTCTTCGCTTTGGTGACGAGCGGCTTTTGGCCGGTGATCGTCGAGAGGTCGGTGACCGCGCCGTCGAGCAGCGAGCGCTGCTGCGTCGCGCGGCCCACGCCCATGTTGACGACGATCTTCACGGGCCGCGGGACCTGCATCACGTTCGTCAGGCCGAGCTCGCGCTGCAGCTGCGCCTTCAACTCCGACTGGAAGCGCTCCTTGAGGCGCGGTGCGGTCGCGGTGGCGGCCATCAGACGTCACCTCCGCACTTGCGACACGTGCGGTGCTTCTGTCCGGCTTCGTCGAAGCGGAAACCGGCCCGCGTCGCACCGCACTCGCGGCACCAGAGCGCGACGTTGGAGACGTGGATCGGCATCTCCTTGTCGATGATGCCGCCCTGCATGACCTGGCCACGCGGCTTGGTGTGTCGCTTCACCATGTTCACGCCGTCGACGATCACCGTGTTGTTGGCGCGGATGACCCGCGTGATCGTGCCGCGCCGGCCGATGTCCTTGCCTGCCAGCACGACGACGTCGTCGCCCTTTTTGACCTTCACGACAAAACCTCCGCTCTCAGCGCCTGCGGCGCGAGGTCGCTCGGGCCCCGTGCGCTGCTCGGCCGGGTACCCGCCTCGCCGACGCGCACTTAGAGCACCTCCGGGGCGAGCGACACGATGCGCATGAAGCGCCGGTCGCGCAGCTCGCGTCCGACCGGACCGAAGATGCGGGTGCCGCGCGGCTGCATCTGGTCGTTGATCAGGACGGCGGCGTTCTCGTCGAACCGGATGTAGCTCCCGTCCGGACGCCGCTTCTCCTTCTTCGTGCGCACGACGACGCATTTCACGACGTCGCCCTTCTTCACCGACGCACCCGGCACCGCGTCCTTCACCGTGGCGACGAAGATGTCGCCGATGCTGGCGTAGCGCCGGCGCGTGCCGCCGAGCACCTTGATGCACAGCACCTCACGCGCGCCCGAGTTGTCGGCGACCTTGAGTCGAGATTCCTGTTGAATCACCGCGCACGCTCCAGCACTTCCACGACGCGCCAGCGCTTTTGCTTCGAGAGGCGGCGCGTCTCGGCCACGCGGACGCGGTCGCCCTCGCGGACGTCGTTCGCCTCGTCGTGCGCGTAGAGACGCTTCGTTTGCTGCAACGTCTTCTGGTACCGGCGGTGACGCACCCGGTCGATCACCGCGACGACGACCGTCTTGTCCATCTTCACGGACACGACGATGCCTTCGCGCACCTTGCGGGCGTTGGGCCGGGGCTGGTTGGTCTCGTCGGCCATTACGCCTCCTGTGCGGCTTCGTGGGCGGCGATCTCGCGCTCACGCATCAGCGTGTGGATGCGCGCGATCTCGCGCTTGTGCTTCGCGATCTCGGTTGTGCTGTCGAGCTGGCCGGTCGCCAGGTCGAGACGGCACCTCCACAGTTCCTGCTTGGCCTGCGAGAGATGCTCGGCCAGCGTTTCGTCAGTGAGCTCTCGCAGCTCGCTCGCCCTGCTCATCGCCTAGCCCTCTTCCTCGCGCATGATGAAGCGCGCGCGCAGCGGGAGCTTGTGGATCGCGAGCCGCATGGCCTCGCGCGCCACCGGCTCCGGGACACCCGAGAGCTCGAACAGCACGCGCCCCGGCTTCACGACTGCGACCCACTTCTCGGGGTTGCCCTTGCCCGAACCCATGCGCGTCTCGGCGGGCTTCTGCGTGATCGGCTTGTCGGGGAAGACGTTGATCCACACCTTGCCGCCACGCTTGATGTGGCGGGTCATCGCGATACGGGCGGCCTCGATCTGGCGGTTCGTGAGCCAGCCCGGCTCGAGCGCCTGGATGCCGAACTCGCCGAACGCGAGCCGCGTCCCACCCTTGGCCATGCCGGTGAGGCGTCCTCGCTGCACCTTGCGGTGCCGGACCTTGCGGGGCATCAACATCGTGACGACTACTCCTCGCCGCCGCGGAAGTGCGGGGTCTCGTGGTGCTCGCGCGTGCGGCGCTCGATCTCCTCTTCCTCGGCGAGAAGTCGCTCGAGTTCGGGATCCGCCTCACCCAACAGCGGCTTGGCCGGAGCGTCCTCGCCGCCCTCGCCGATCTCGCTGCCGTCGGTCGCGACGACCTGCTCGCTGTCCTCGGTCTTGCGCCGGCGACCGCCGCCCGCGCTGACGACGCGGCGACCGCCCGGCTGACCGGCAGTCTCGCCGACGGCCATCGCGGCCTCACGAGCGATCTTGTCCTCGACCGCGCTCTTGTACGGGAGGATGTCGCCCTTGTAGATCCAGACCTTCACGCCGATGCGACCGAAGGTCGTGCGCGCTTCGGCAAGGCCGTAGTCGACGTCGGCTCGCAGCGTGTGCAGCGGCACCCGACCCTCGCGGTACCACTCCTTGCGGCTCATCTCGGCGCCGCCGAGCCGTCCGCTGCACTGCACGCGCACGCCGAGTGCGCCCGCCTTCATCGCGGTCTGCACCGCGCGCTTCATTGCCCGCCGGAACGACACGCGCCCGGTGAGCTGGTCGGCGACGCCCTGGGCCAGCAGCATCGCGTCGATCTCGGGCTGCTTGATCTCTTGGATGTTGAACTGGATCTTCGGGTTGCCGCTGATCTTGCGCAGTCCTTCACGCAAGCGCTCGGCTTCGGCGCCGCGCCTCCCGATCACGATGCCCGGGCGCGCGGTGTACACGTCGATGCGCAGGCGGTCGCCGGTGCGCTCGATCTCGACCCGGCTCACCGCGGCGCGCTCGAGCTGGCGACGCAGGTAATCGCGGATCTTCCAGTCCTCGATCAGCGACTCGCGGTATTCCTTCTTGCCCGCGATCCAGCGCGACTTCCACTCGGTCGTGACACCGAGGCGGAACCCGTAGGGGTTGACCTTCTGACCCATGACTAGTCCTCTTCGCCTTCGGGCTCGTCGGCGTCGCCGGCAGTCTCGGCGACCGCGTCGGCTTCGGCCTCGGCGGCCGGCACCTCGGTGATCGCCTCGTCCTCTTCGACCGCGGCGGCCTCGGCCTCGGTCGTGTCCTCGGTTTCGGTCGCGCCCGCGTCGGCCGCACGCGAGCGGCGCACGCGTTCGGCGCGCCGGCGTTGCGACACCGCGGCACCGCGGCCCGACGCCTCCTCGCGGCGGCGACGGACCTCGAGCTCGTCGACGTCGAAGCGCTCGAGGACGATCGTGATGTGCGATGTGCGCTTGCGGATGCGGAAGTAGCGGCCGCGCGCGCGGGGCTGTCCGTGCTTGCGTGTCGGTCCTTCGTCGCACCACGCGAGCGTCACGAACAGCTCGTCGGCCGGGAGCGCGTTGTTGTGCTCCGCGTTCGCGATCGCCGAGCGCAGCAGCTTCAGCACGTCGTCGGCCGCGTCCTTCTCGGACAGCTCCAGCATGCGCTCGGCCTCGCCGACCGGCAGGCCGCGGATCAGGGTGAGCACCTGGCGGATCTTGTACGGCGAGGTGTGCAGGTAACGGACGGTCGCCCGCACGGTGGGGTTGGTCGTCGACGCAGCCATCAGCGCCGGCTCGATCGCTCTTGGCCGGCGTGGTAGCGGAACACGCGCGTCGGCGCGAACTCGCCGAGCTTGTGGCCGACCATCGCCTCGGTGACGTACACCGGGACATGCTTTCGACCGTCGTGCACCGCGAGGGTGTGCCCGACCATCTCGGGCGTGACCGTGCTGCGGCGCGACCACGTCTTGATGACCTTGCGGTCGCCGGCCGCGTTCATCGCGTCGACCTTCTTGCGAAGGTGGTCATCGATGAACGGACCTTTCTTCAGGGAGCGCGGCATGACGAATTACCTCCGGGCGCCGCGCGTGCGCCGGCGGCGGACGATGAGCTTGTCGCTCGGCTTGCCCTTCTTGCGGGTGCGGCCCTCGGGCTTGCCCCACGGCGACACGGGGTGCCGTCCGCCGGAGCTCTTGCCCTCGCCGCCGCCGAGCGGGTGGTCGACGGGGTTCATGGCGACGCCGCGCGTGTGCGGGCGCTTGCCCTTCCAACGATTGCGCCCGGCCTTGCCGACCGAGATGAGGCCGGCCTCGCTGTTGCCGACCGAACCGATCGTGGCGCGGCAGTCGATCGGGACGCGCCGCATCTCCGTCGACGGCAGCCGCAGCGTCGCGAACATGCCTTCCTTCGCGATGAGCTGGATCGCCGCCCCGGCGCCGCGGCCCAGCTTGGCGCCGCCGCCTGGCTTCAGCTCGACGTTGTGCACCGTCGTGCCGACGGGGATGTACCGCAGCGGCAACGCGTTGCCGACGCGGATCTCGCTGCCCTGACCGCTCTGCACCATCGCCCCGACCTCGAGGCCCTGCGCGGCGATGATGTAGCGCTTCTCGCCGTCGAGGTAGTGGAGCAGCGCGAGACGCGCGTTACGGTTCGGGTCGTACTCGATCGCCGCGACCTTCGCGGGGACGCCGTCCTTGTTCCGCCGGAAGTCGACGACGCGGTAACGCTGCTTGTGACCACCGCCGCGGTGACGCGACGTCAGCCGGCCGTACGAGTTGCGGCCGCCGGACTTCGGCTTCGGCTTGGTGAGCGACTTCTCGGGCTTGCTCTTCGTGACCTCGGCGAAGTCCGAGGACGTCTGGAAGCGGCGGCCCGGGCTCGTCGGCTTGCGCTTTCGGATCGGCACGTCAGCTCCCGAAGATGTCGATGCGGTCCTCGCCGGCGGCGAGGGTGACGATCGCCCGCTTCTGCCGCGCCGGCGCGTTGTACGCACCGGTCTGGCGGTTCCGCGAGCGCTTCGCCTTGCGGTTGATCGTGTGGACCTTCTCGACGCGCCGAGCGAAGAGCTGCTCGACCGCGTTGCGGATCTCGATCTTGTTGGCGTCCGGAGCGACCACGAACGTGTACACGTTGAGGTCGTAACCCGCGTACGACTTCTCCGACACCACCGGCCGGATGATGATGTCGCGCGGATCCTTGTTCATTGGTCTCCGCCTTCGTCTTCCGGTGCCGCTTCCGACGCCGTGGCGGAGAGGCGGGCGACGACCGTCTGGAGCGACGCCTCGGAGAAAACGAGCCAGTCGTTCACGAGCACGTCGTAGGTGTTGAGCTCTTCCGGGAGCACGATCTGCACGCGCTCGCCGAGATTGCGCAACGACTTCCACGCAGCCTCGTCGTCGCGGAAAAGCACGAGCAGGACGCGCGGGTCGCGCTCGCCCTTCGTACGCAGGCCGACGGCCTCGAGCAGGCGTACCGCGTCCTTGGTCTTCGGTGCCTCGATGGCCCAGTCGTCGATCACGACGACCCTGGCGTCGGCCGCCCGGTCGGACAGCGCCGACAGCAGCGCGAGCCGCACCATCTTCTTGGGCGTACGTTGCGAATAGTCACGCGGCTTCGGGCCGTGCGCGACACCGCCGCCCCGCCACTGCGGCGCCCGGATGGAACCCTGGCGGGCCCGGCCGGTTCCCTTCTGCCGCCACGGCTTCGCGCCGCCGCCGCGCACTTCGGAGCGAGTCTTCGTGCTGTGCGTGCCGGCCCGCCGTGCCGCGAGCTGCGCGGTGACGACCTGGTGCATCACTGCGACGTTGGGCTCGATGCCGAAGATGTCGTCCGGCAGCTCGACGCTGCCCGCGTCGGCACCGGCCGCCGTCTTCATCGTGATCGAAGCCATCAGGCCTTCACCCCCGACTTCACCGCGTTGCGGACGAAGACGATCCCGCCCGACGGACCGGGGATCGAGCCGCGGATCAAAAGGAGGTTGCGCTCGGCGTCGCCCTCGACCACTTCGAGGTTGAGCGTCGTCGTGCGCACGTTTCCGTACTGGCCGGCCATGCGAATGCCCTTGAACACCCGCGCCGGCGTCGCGCACGCACCGATCGAGCCCGGAGCGCGGTGCTTCTTGTGGTTGCCGTGCGACGCGCCCTGGCCCTGGAAGTTGTGGCGCTTCATCACGCCCGAGAAGCCGTGACCCTTGCTGATGCCCGTGACATCGACGCGCTCACCGGCCGCGAACACGT
>Ga0335085_10001461_pt1 | contig 49782 bp, 31 predicted proteins | sample Lox_Sample_45_FD_206712 | JGI IMG/M metagenome (GOLD analysis project Ga0335085, IMG submission 206712) | Soil microbial communities from Loxahatchee National Wildlife Refuge, Florida, United States - Lox_Sample_4.5 | ecosystem: Environmental > Terrestrial > Soil > Wetlands | place: USA... | reverse complement strand
TCGTACTTGAAGGTCGTCGTGCCGCCGTTCGTCCCTGGAACTATTGCTTGGACCATCCGATTTTCAAAATCCCACGTGTAACTTTTTCCGGCAGCGTCGGTCAGCGCATTGCCGTTTGCGTCATAGGTGTAGCTGCCGCTCGAGTTCGACGTCAGCTCGTTCGACGCATTGTAGTTGTAGTTCGGCACTCCCAAGGATGACAGTCTATTCCCCACCGCGTCGTAACTGTAGCTCTCGGTGGTACTACCGCCTTGCGTGACTTGCGTCAATTGATAAAGCGGATCGTAACCATAATTGGAGGTTACTCCGTTCAGGTAGTTCGTCTTCGACATGCGATTCCCTGCCGGATCATAGGTATAGCCTGCACCATCGAGCGTGTTCGTTGCCGTCTGATGCAGAACACTCAGCAGGTGCGACACCGAATCGTAGCCGTAGGTGGTGTTCACGCCATTCGGACGGGTCAGGCTTGTTCTCCGGCTCAGCGCATCGTAGCCAAAGCCAAACGATCCCGCCCACGAGTTCGCCAGCCCGTTCAGGCGATTCAGGGTGTCGTAGCCATAGGTCGTGACGCTGCTGTCGGGGCCTGTCAGCGACGTCCGATTCGATGCCGCGTCATACGTGTACGTGTTCTGGAAGTTCAGGGTGGGTAACCAGGCATACTGCGTCGTCGTCCCGATCAGACGACCCATGTTGTCGTAGGCAAAACCGTACGAGCCCGTCGGGTCGCCGACCTGAAGGACTTTCCCTGCCAGGTCATATGTATATTCGACGCTGGTCTGATCCGGATAGGCCTTCGACTGCAATCGGTAAAGTGCGTCATAGACATACTGAATTGTGTTGCCCTTGCGATCGGTTTTCGAGAGCAGATTTCCGACGGCATCGTAGGTGTAGCTCTCCTGCAACGTCGACGGGAAGGTCGTCTGCGTCACCCAGCCGAGAGCGTTATACGCAAACTGCGTTGTGTGGTTGTTGGCATCGGTGATGGAAAGCAGATTGTCTTCGGTGTCGTAGGCGTACTGGGTAACGTGATTCGCCGGATCTGTGACCGACGTCAATCGGTCGGCATCGTCGTAGGTGTAGGTAGTCGTTTTGTTGTTCTGATCCGTCACCGATGTCCGCCGCCCTCGTGTGTCGTAGCCGAATCCCACGGTCGAGCCGTCCGGATACGTAATCCCAGTCAGCCGGTTCATGATGTCGTAAGCAAAGCTGGTCGGATGCGCGGCGCCGTTGATCGGATCAATCACAGCCGTGCGATTGCCGCGAGTGTCGTACTGGTAGCTGGTTACATTGTTCTGCGCGTCGGTGATCGTCGCGATCAGGCCTACGGAGTTGTAGGTGAGCTTGGTGATGTGGTTGTTGGGGTCGGTGATCTGCGTCAGCTCTCCCTTTGTGTCGTACTGGAACTGGGTAACGCTGGCGGAAGTATTGGCATTCGGCTTAGGAGTCGTCACTGACGTGAGGTTGCCATGTGAATCGTATGCATTCGTCGTAACATTGCCGAGCGGATCGGTCATGGTCAGCACTTCGTTGAAACCGTTATAGGTATACGAAGTCTTCGCCGTGGCAGTTTGAGTGAGTGGTTTCGAAATCGACGTCACATTGTTGTTGCCGTCATACGTGTACGTGGCCGTATTGCCGAGGCCATCAGTCGATGTCTGGGTATTCCCATAGCCATCAGGAACGTTGGTGTAATCGCCGCGAACCGAACACGTGCTGCACCCTGTCCCCGCCGAGCTCAGAGTGGCCCACTGTCCGCCCTGCACCTCAAAAATGTAGGTCGACTTGTTGCCTTGCGAGTCGGTCAAATTGCTGATCTGGTTGATAGCGAAAGGCGTTGCAGTTGCCACGTTAATTCCGCCGACCGTAACCGTGAGGGGTCCAGTTGAGGCGTCATTCGGGATGGAGACCGTTATGGATGTATCGCTCCAACTCACAACGTTAGGGGCAGTATTGCTTTCCCAGAAGGCCACAGTACTGTTGCTCTGGGTTGCACCAAACCCGCTGCCGGTGATCGTGAGGGTCCCGATCGAGCCATCAGGCATAAACGGCCCCTGATTGCTGGACAGGCTGCCGATGCTCGGCGGTTGCTCGATAGTGAAATCGAGGCTGTTGCTGGGAATTCCACCGACTTCGACGGTCACAGGGCCACTGGTCGCATTCGTTGGCACCTGGACGGTCACATTAGTACTGCTTGCGGTCGAAACGTTCGCGGCGATTCCACTGAAGAAGACCTGCGTCGTTACGCCTGGAGCTGCTAGTCCGGAACCGGTCAATGTGACAGTCGCCCCGATCGCACCGGAGGGCGGCGACAGGGTCCCGATTGCCGGATTTGTAACCGTGAAGATCACGTTCGAGTTGCTCGTGACAGAATTCTCGACAACGGTCACCGGCCCAGTGGTCACGTTCGAAGGGGCGGTCGTCGTAATGGAACTGTTCGTCCAATTGCTGACCGCAGCGGCAACGCCATTGAACTTCACGCTGCTTGATCCCTGGCTGTTACCGAAATTGGAGCCATTGATGATGACTTGAGTTCCACCAACCCCGGAATTTGTCGAGAGGCTGCTAACGTTCGGCGTTGGAATGACGGTGAACGGCAGTGTATTACTGCCGGTGTTCCCTACCACTACGTAAACGTTTCCTGTGGCGGCTATAGAGGGCACCGTTACGGTAATCGACGTTTCCGTCCAACTGCTCGGGGTGACAGCCTGATAGAACGGAGGGGTATTCGTACTGAACGTAACGTTGGTCGCGTCCTGAGAGTCTCCGAAGTTGCTGCCAGTGATTGTCAACACAGTCCCGACCGTCGCGCTCGACGGTGAAACATCGGTTATCGATGGGGTCACTTGCACGGTGAACAACTGGCCATTACTCGCAACGCCGTTGACAGTAACTACCACATTGCCAGTAGTAGCCCCACTCGGGACGGTGGTCACGATCTGCGCATCACCCCAACTCGTCACCGAGGCCTCCACGCCATTGAAATTCACGGTGCTGGAAGCTTGAGAAGTTCCGAAATACGATCCGTTGATCCTCACGGTTGAGCCCACGGGATTCAGCGAAGGACTGATTGCACCTATGGCAGGCGGCGGTTCGGTTGTGCCCTGGCCGGTCGTGAACGTGAATGAATTGTTGGCTCCTAGACTGTGACCTTCCAAATCGGTGATGGCGCTGGTGAGCTGCATAACGTAGAACGTGAGCGAATCAAGTGGTCCGCTTGGAGTGAGAGTGGCTGTCTGACCATCGCTCGAAATCGAAATTGTCCCTGAAACAGGGATGTTCGTGGCATAGGGGTACAAATAGAACGTGGTGCTCGTAATCGTCAGCGGATTGATCGCCTTGCTGAAGTGAACCTGGATTGGACTGGTTGTCGAAACGCTGGTTGCGCTACTCGTCGGGATAGTGCTCGCAACCTTGGGAGTCTTCAGATCAGAAGTGCTCCCCGTTGTGAAAGTCGAAGTGACTGGCGAAGCGAGGATATTCCCGCTGAAGTCCTGTATGCCGGCAACGTTGATCGTGTATTGCGTATTTGAAGCGAGTGGCGAAACCGGAATCAATGCGATTGTCTGATTGCCGTTGGTAACGCTTGGGGATGCCGAAACAACTCCGGTTGGTCCCGTCAGCGTTAGGCCGGTTAGCTTAGTCACATCCACTGGTTCATTGAATGAGACCGTGGCCCGGGCGTTGATCGGAATCCCGGTTGCGCTGGTCGCCGGGCTGACGCCGGTAACCTGCGGCGAATCCGTGTTCGACGTTGTGCCGGTTATGAACGAGAAATTGCCCATGACTCCGCTGACGGCCGAAGTCAGACTGTTACCGGCAAGATCCGTCATTCCTCCATTCATCGAATAGACGGAATAGCTGTGATTGGCAGCGAACGGTGCAGATGGAACGAATGTCGCCGTCAGTCCGTCTGGGCTAACGGAATAGGTACCGCTCACACTCAGATTCGTTGCGCCATCGAGCACTGGAAACGTAGAGACGTTGACTGTGCCTGGGTCAATTGCTTCATTCGCTTGAACCTGGACGATGCCGTTCAGCGGAATATTGCTTGGCGGCAAATAGAGTCCAGTTTGTAGCGGATTCGTCCAGACAACCAAGGGTGGGACGGTATCCGGGCCGATTCCCGTGGTGAACTGGACGGTCTGGGACTGAATTGGGTTTCCGGCCACGTCTGTTACGCCGGAGACCGACAGTGTCATCTGAGTGGAATCCGGCAACGGTGAATGCGGGACCAGCAATACGATCTGGTTACTATTACTGAAGCTGATCGAATCCGGCACCAGCGTAACGCCGCCACCACTCAACTGCACGGTATTGGCATTGACGGTCAGGGGATTCACGGGCTTGCTGAAAATTAAGCGGACAATCGCGTTGTCTCCAACATTTGTCAGACCGTTCGAGGGAGAGATCGAAACAATCGTGGGCACGACCGTGTCTGGACCGCTTCCGGTCGTAAATATGGAATTACTGGCAGGCAGTGTCAGCCCGTTCGTACCTTGTAAAGTGCCGTCCGTACGGCAAGAAACCAAGGTGTTCGGTTGCAATGTTGATCGGGGCAGAATCTGCAAAATGGTACCGCCGTCGATCAAACTGACATTGCCCTGCACCCAAACCCCATTCTGATAGCAGAGGACCGAAGTTGCAGTCAGACTGTTCGGATCGAGCGGAACATTGAAAGACAAATCGATTGCAACATTCGTTGGCACACTAATGACGCTCGGAGCCGGATTGCTGCTCGTTTGAGCCGGCGTTGTCGTACTTATATCCGGTATTGTGGTAAACGAGCTTTGATAATTGTTCATGTTTACGCCGGTCAAACTTTGGGCCGACGAGGATAAAAAAATTTGAACAAATGCGTTCGGCTGGAAGGCAGCGGAGGGAGTGAACTGTATGACCTGGCCGTTATCCGTTACCTGCGTTGTCCCATTCACGATCGTGCCGTTTTGAGAAACATAGAGAGCACCCGTCAGGGACGCTTGGTTCATCGGCTGGCTGAGATATAGAACTATGCTGTCGTTCACCGGAACCGCAGTCGCGCCCATTCCTGGACGCTGAGAAACAACCGTTGGCGGTGTGACGCTCGATGCAGCGCCTGTCGCAAATTGACTCTCGAAATCAGAAAGAGGATTCCCGTACAAATCCGTCACACCATTCGTGACCACAACGGTGATCGTGCTCAGTGGCGGCAAGCCATAAGGGTTTAGTGTCACAACCCGATTATCCGAAGATGTGCTGATTCCGAGGCCATTTGGTGACGACGAGCCATTCACCAGGATGCCAAAATTGTCCGTATTGATCGTGCTCGGATTGATGGACTTTGAAAACGTCAAAACAATTGGACTATTCAAACTGATGCCGCTCGCATCGTTTGTAGGAGTAACCGCCTGAACAGTGGGAGCAGTTGTGTCTGACCCCGTTCCAGTCGTGAACGTCCCCGAGTAACTCGTACTTCCGTTTCCGGAAAGGTCTAAAACACCGTTGCTGTTCACTTTTACTACTATCGTTGCATTTGGCGGGAGTGGAGATAGCGGCGTAAACGTAAGAACCGCCCCTGTAGCGTCCACGGAATACGTCCCCGACAGCACGCCGCTCGTTCCACTCACCGAGATCGGCACGCTCGAATCGCTGACCGTTGTCATGTCAATGGGTTCGTTGAATGTGAGCGTAATCGGCACGGTCACTGCTACCGAAGTAGCTCCGTTCGCAGGGTCAGAACTCAACACAGAGGGCTGGGTGGTATTGGCAGAACTCGAAGCCGCGGTCGTAAAGCTCGACGTGAAGGTGGTGATTGGATTCCCCGCCTGGTCCGTCGCTCCACTTACCGTGATCGTGTACGTCATGCTTGCCGAAAGCGGGCTAGCTGGCAAGAACGTCAGAACAGTTCCATCACTGCTCAACGTCACATTACCTGCGACTCCGCTCCCATTCACGGATAGAGCAACCGCATTGTTATTCACCGATGGCGGATAAAGCACCGAGCTTACAGCCGCATCGATCCGCGCGTTTACGGGCACATCGAGGGTTCCGTTTGCGGGGCTCACCATGATCACAGTGGGCGATAGACTTTCGGACGAAGCCCCGGTTGTAAACGTCGATGAGAAGTACGCCAAACCGTGTCCCTCGAGATCAGCAATACCGTTCGTCGGCTGAACGGAATAACTTGTATAGGGACTTAGAGAACCGCTCGGAACGAAAGTGGCGCGCTGCCCATCAGCGGAAACCGAGATGGTGCCAGCCTGAGGCACTTGCACTCCAGTCACGTGAGTCGACACCTGGAAGGTCGATGTAGTGACCGTCAGAGGATCGATTGGCTTGCTGAACTGGAGTTGAATGATGCCATTGATTGGAATCCCGCTTGCATAATTCGCCGGTGCCACACTACTTACCGCGGGCGTTGTCGAATCGTTGGCTGATCCTGTTGTGAAGGAGAAGGTCTGCGGGTTTGAAAGTGCGAGCCCTCCTACATCTGTGATCTGGGCATTGGCAACAACCGTGTAAGTCGTGTTCGCTGTTAGCCCGCCAGTGGGAGTGAAAGTCACAGTCTGATTTCCGTTCGAAAGAGCAGTGGCGCCCGGAATCGGCTGCCCGCTGGCTTCGACCTGCATTCCAGCCGAAACGCTGGTTGCATCGAGCGGCTTACTGAAAGCTGCAACGATCACTACGTTGAGAGGTATTCCTGTTGTGCCATTCTGGGGACTCAGCCCAGTTATTTGCGGAGCCGTGAGATCCGGCGCGTACGAAGTGGTAAATCTAAATGACGGACTTCCCGTCAATCCATTTCCGGCTGCGTCTTGGATAGCAGACGTGAGCGTAACGGAAAACGTTCTACCAACCGCGAGGGGTGCTTGCGGTATGAAGGAACCCGTCATTCCAGAGGCATCGACCTGGATCGCCCCTGGTACGGTTTGGCCAGTTACGGTGTCCGCCACAGAGAAAGTCTGAGCGGTAATAGTCCCCGGATCCATCACCTTGCTGAACCGGGCTCGGATCGGTACGCTGGTTGGAGCACCGCTGCTATTGTTCTGAGGATTTGTCTGCACGACGGTCGGAGCGACTGTGTCTGTCGTTGAACCAGTTGTGAACGTGCTTTGGAACTCAGGAGTAGTTTGATTCCCCGCTAAGTCCGTTACCCTTATGCCGAAAGTTGTATTGGACGCAAGGTTCTGAGAAGGGACAAACGTGACGGACAATCCATCGTTCGACAACGTCAAATTACCGCCAGTGTTGGTCCCGCCCTGCGACACGCTGATAGTGTCCGGGATGACGGCCGCTGCCTGAACCGCTTGCGTGAACCGAACGATGACCCGGCTATTCTCGGGTACCGCCGTTGCTGCATTCGCAGGGAACACTTGGGCGACGGATGGCAGTGACACCATAACGACAGTGAGACTCACTGCGTTGCTCGACAGCCCGTTCACGGTCACGACTACGTTGCCGGTTGTTGCCCCCACCGGGACCGGTACGGCAATGCTCGATGCGCTCCAACTTGTAGGAAGTCCGGCAACACCACTGAAAGTAACGGTGCTGGAACCTTGAGTCGCCCCAAAGTTCGTGCCGGTGATTACGAGCAGAGCACCTATGGTGGTAGAAGATGCAGACAGACTGGTGATGTTTGGCACTTGGTAGACGGTGAAGGGTGTACCACTCGACGATCCATTCGTAGTTGTCACGACCACGTTGCCAGTTGTCGCACCGCTTGGCACCGGGGCTGTGATGCTCGTCGAACTCCAATTCGTGGGTGTGGCTGCAATTCCGTTAAATGTGACTCTGCTCGAGCCTTGGCTCGATCCAAAATTGACGCCGGAAATCGTGACAGAAGTTCCTGCAGGTCCAGCCGCGGGCGACAGGCTGTTGATCGTCGGAGTTTGCGATACGGTGAAAGGCACTCCGTTGCTCGCCACTCCTCCCACGGTGACGACAATGTTTCCCGATGTCGCATTTAAAGGCACCGGCACAGTGATTGTCGTCCCACTCCAGGCAATTGGGGTTGCTGTTGTCCCGTTAAACGTCAGCGTGCTCGCACCCTGCGCGGAGCCGAAGTTCGAGCCTGTGATCGTCACCGATGTCTCAGGAACGGCGGTAGAGGGTGAAACGGCTGTGATTGACGGCGCAACAGTCTGACCTGCGAAGCTGCTCGAGACGTTGTCGAATGTAGCGGTCGCGAGCGCAGAGGTGCTGCCGCTGGTTACACACAGCCCCACGTCGATATTCGCCGCCATGCTTATCGTCTGGCTGGAACCAACTTGCGTCCAGCTCGAACCGTTCGTCGAGCCGTAAACGCTGAATGTGCTGCCACTCCTCACAAGCTTTACCCAATAGGGTGGTGTGCCCGAGATCTGGCTTGGCTCCGCCGTACTCGCCCCACTCGTGGACCTCAAATCAAGGTAGAAATAGTGATACGTCGGCCAATCGGCAAGCTTGATGTTGGTTGAGCTGGACAAAAGTGTTTCCCGGATCATTCCCCCGATGGCGGCAAAACTCGATCCGCCTTGGATACTCGCAACCCTGGCGATGATCGTTCCATCACCCGATACCGGCTGATAGGCAAAGTGAAACGAATCGGCCGTGCCATATATCTGACTCCCAGCCCCTTTCACCGTGAATGTCCCGCTCCCATAAGTAGCACTCCCGGCCGTTCCGACACTTCCGACGTCAGCATCCAGCCACCCTGAAGGAAGTGGCTGGGACGTTACTGTGAACGTTGTGGGGTTGCTGTCGTTCATGCTCGATGCGACCGAAACGATTAGCGGTCCACTTGTCGCCCCCGTGGAGATAGTGGCCGCGATGGATGTGTCACTCCAAGCGTTGATGAGTAGCGGCGTGGCATTCAGGGTAACGATGCTGCCGCTCTCTGAGCTTCCAAATCCAGTGCCGCTAATTATGATCTGATCTCCCACGTTACCAGTTGTTGCGGACACACCAGTCACGACGGATGAACTGTTCGAGGAAGAATTTACGGAGACATTGTCGAAGGTTACTGTGGTGAGAGAACTAGTGCTACCGCTGGTTACGGCCAGTCCGATATCTACGGTTGTGGCCATGCTGATCGTCTGACTGGCTCCCACCTGGGCCCAATTCACACCGTCCGTAGATCCGTATGCGCTGAATGTGCTTCCACTCCTTGCGACCTTAATCCAGTATGGCGGTGCTGCGCTGATGCTGGTGGGCTCGGACGTGCTTCCGTTCGTGCTGGATCTCAGATCCAAGTAAAAATTCCGATAGGCAGGCCAATCTGCAAGTTTTATATTGGTTGATCCCGAATTGAGTGATTCGCGGATCATCACCCCGATAGAGGCAAAGCTCGAGCCGCCTTGGATGCTGGTCACCCGTGCGAGGATGCTCCCATCGCCGGACATCGATTGGTATGCAAAGTTGAACGAGTCCGCCGTGCCGTAGATCTGTGTACCTGCCCCTTTCACCGTAAATATGCCATTCGCATACGTTGCAGATCCTGCTGTCCCAACGGTACCGACATCCGCATCACTCCAACTGGACGGCAGTGTGGTTACACTGAAAGCTCCGCTCGATGCTATTTGCCCGCTAACAGTCACGGAAAACGCTCCCGTACCAGCGCCCGTGGGAACGATTGCAGTGATTGCAGTGTCGCTCCAACTGATGGCCGTCGCACTCGTTCCATTGAGCGTGACGGTACTGCCCGCTTGAGTTGCGCCAAATCCACTTCCCGTGATTTGAACAGCCTCACCCACCACACCACTGGTCGGAGCAATACTTGAGATCGTGGGTGATTGAGCAAGTGCAAGAGAAGCGAGAAAAGGTAACAGAACCTCGATAATCGAAATCAAGCGAACTGCGGACATTCTGGCCACGAACACCTTCCTATGGTTAATCCGTCTCAGGACTCAGGTGCGACTCTGCCTGGCGTAGACACGGTCATGATCAATCTAGTCACTGCCTTTAAGGATGTGGCACTCCAATGGATAAGAAACGGCTATGGACTCGGCACCATTGGCACGAGATGAGCTTGTTCCCTGTGCACAACTGTTGTAGGTGTGAGACTCGAGGACTTTCTGGTCTGAATCCAACACTGCAGTTATCAGCATCGGATTGTTATCGTTGTACTGAAATGAAACTGTTGTATTGTCCGGTTTCGTATATTGGGCCAGTCTTCCCAGACCGTCGTAGATGTATGAAAGCGAAACCCCAAAATCAGATGTCACCCTCGTTACTAAGTAGCTGGATGGGGTCGCATAAGCGAAATACAGATGGCGAGACGCCGGGTCCGTCACGGTTACCAGGCGGAAAGAAGAGTCATACGTCAACGTGGTGACGTTACCGTTGCGATCGGTGATCGAAAGAAGCTTGCCAGTCGTGCCATCAAGAAGCTTCTGATCCCCGTTCGGCAGAACTAACGTCCAATTGCTCGGTGCCTGGGTCAGAACGGTACTCTGACTGCCCTGCCCTGCAACCGTGAATTGCGAGCTTCCCTCGACGACTCCGCTAAAGCCGAACGAAGATACGTCTCCGGTGCCAGCACTGAACTTCATATAGCCGTCATTGCCAAAAAATACATTCTCTTCGAAGTTCGACATCCAGCCCGGCCCGAACATACCCACGGGCAAGGTCGATTGTCCGCCGAGACCGTACGTCGGGGCGCCATTTCCTTGGGGCCAGACGCTGTTCCAAGACCTCTGAAGAGTGAGCCCGCCACCTAAGCCAGGCACTTTGATGTCGACCTGAGTCAGGTAAGTGTCGCCGCTCGCAAAGTCTATTGGGGCGCCGCCGCACCAAGGGCACTTTTTAGCAGGGCCAGGAGCGCAGACCGAATTGGTGACCCAGCAATCCTGATAACCGCTAGGATTGGCTACACAACTGCATTCCGCGTCTCGGGGCCAAAATGTATCTCCCGTATGCCAGGTGAAATGGGTATAACATTGGGAAGGTGCGGGCGCGGCAGTGACACAGGCTTCTTGCGCTGTAGCGTAACCTACCATCACAGATATGGCACAGGCAGCAACGTTTATGATGAGCGTTATAGCTTTTGCTGCTGGACGATTCTTGGGCGCAGACCTTCTTGTAAGCACGACACCTCCTTGTTAATATCACGCTGTAACTACGAATCGCTGCCAATCACCAGTCGTAATTGGCTGTCTCACTTCCAAAAAGACACACCACGGCCACACATGGTCTTATGTCTTCAAGGGGGAGGCAGCGATCGAGTTTTCGGAATTGAATTCCGTTTGCTCTTCGGCAATTACGATTCGCTGATACAGAGTGAACTGCGGAATTTAAGTGAGACTCAGGAGGCTGTCAACTGTGAATATCTTTTGTTACGAAATCAGAACAAGGTAAGCTCTTCGCGATAGCTTATGGCGGTCGCTTCTGACCCGGTCGGCTTACAGCCATGTTAATTGTGTGCGAACGGCCATCTCTTAAGTACATGATTGGCGATACATGCCTCATCTTCTGCGCAAGCCGTGGGTCAGCACTTGAGGCGCTTAGGCCTTTGATCCGCGAGTAATCATCCCACTCGCTCGCAGAACCCGCTCCTCACGCGAGGCTTGCCGACCTCGCGCCTTGCAGTTTTCATAGCCTGCGATGAAGAAATTGTTACCATGTGGAAGAACTCGCGTCATGATCTTTTTGTGCGCGCGCGCTTTCGGGGCCGCTGTTTGATACGTTGAGTATGTCTTAAGTATGCCGAAGGCCAGCTTTGTGCCCCAGGTTCGTCGTGCCGAGTAGTAGACCTTCATTGCCTTTCCCGGAATGGCGGAGATTATTGCGCGGGTCGAGCAAACTCTGTCAGGGGCGCGTGCCCGCGGTAGCGGCGACCTTTGGTCGGCCTTGACAGAGTTTGTGCCCGCGCTACGCTGCCATTATCCCGGGGCAGGCAGGTTTCTAAAGCCCGATTCCAAGTCCGATGCTGTGCTCCTGTTGGGGCGCCTTAGAGATTTCCTGCTGCGGTGCAATTGTCTGCTCCGTGCTGATCTGAGGGGAGTTGGCGGTCTGCTTTGAAATGTCGTGACCGAGAACCGTCGGCAGTTTCTCGCGGTCATTCGTAAACAGTTGCGCATCGTGAGCGCAACGCGAAACGGAGACGTAAGCCATCCGTCGGTTGAGCAGATCCTTTGCGGCTAGGTCTGTGTCAACGTGAATCAGCACGCGATTCGCGGTTTGTCCCTGACTCGAGTGGCTCGTCATTGCATAACCGTAGTCGAGGTGCGGCTGCTTGTTGGGATCGATTTGGAGCGAACGGCCAGAATCCATGTTTAGACTCACTCGGCCTGCGTTATCAATACCAGCGATCACTCCCAATTGGCGATTTGCAATTCTCAGTTCATTGGCCGGCGCCGTGAATTGAATGCGATCGCCTACGGAAAACCTGCGTAACTCCTCACGGAAGATGGAGACGCCACGCTGTCGGCGAGGATCGTATGTGCGCTCGCTTCCGTCTTGCAGCCGCACAACGAGCCGATTGCTCGGGGCGTCAATGCTCTGCACCTGGGCGTAGTTGCCTTTTCCAATTCCGGTCTCCTTCGATGCGCGAGAATAGCGGAGAATATCGCCTACTTCGTACTTCGCTGCCCACGTACGGTCAGCCCCGGTGAGCTCCTGTCGCGGAACTAAGGTTCGGATCGGGTGCTCTTCGCCACTAACGCGGTCCTTGCCTTGTAATTCGGCGTGAATGCGCTCATTAATCTCCATGCGGGAGCGATTATCCGGGGACACCACTAACGTGTCCTCCGGCGAATTTGCATACTCTTTCGCGATGGCCGAAATGCGCTCGTCATGTCCGCGAATTTCGTGGACCCGGCCCTGCTGATCGAGATTCTGAATGGCCTCCTGCACGTGGCCGCGTGCAAGCTGCTCTACCACTTGTCTCAGGTCGGGGTCCTTCTGTCGCAGGATCTCTTCTAGTTTGACCGTCTTCATACCGGCATCTTGAAGCTGGGCAAACGGGCGTCCGGCTTCAACCGCTTCATGCTGTCGCCGATCACCGACCAACAAGACTCGATCATTCGGACGCAGCCGCTCGATGAACTCATGCAGTTGCCGCGTGGAAGCGAGTGAAGACTCGTCGATCACGTAGAGTCGTTTCTCACCCGTTTCGGGCTGCTGCCCGCGTGCCAAATGTTTCTGTAGAGTTGAAGTCTCAATGCCAGCCTCGGCGAGCTTCTGCGCTGCTCGGGATGTTGGGGCAAACCCTTCGACCTTGTAACCGTCAATCTCTGCGCCTTCGCGGATCACCGCCAGGGTGGTGGTCTTGCCTGCGCCGGCAATGCCGTCAAGAGCCACGATCTTTTCACGCGAGAGAAGGATCTCGTCAACCGCTTGGAGCTGCGAACGATTCAATTCTGGATGACGGTCTTCGGTGGCGATACGGATCGGGGGCGAAACGAGCATTGGATCGCTGTAATCACGTCTGTTGCCTTCCGACATTCTGTCTACGATCTCACGCTCCATCCCCGCCATAACTCTCGTCGTGTACTGTGCGCGTGCACCAATCCGCAAGGTTTCCTGGAACTCTCCCGTGTCGATCCGGCGCTGGAACTCCTTCTGGATGTTGCCGTAGCTGGTTTCTCCCATGCCGCGTGCCAGCGCTGTTTCCAAGATTGCGCGACCATCTTGCACCGCTGATCGCTCGAATACGTGATCGCGTGCCCAAGTCACAGCACTCTGCGCCTGAGCCTTAATCTCCCGCGTTCGCTGGTGACCGTGTTGGCGAGCGTGAGCCACGACCCGATCGGCCTGATTTCCGTACTGTGCTGCTAGATCGCGGTGTCGTTGCAGTACCTCGCCCAGGGACAAGAGTTCCTTCCGATCCCGCGTGTGGTGAGCAGCGATCTGCGCTGCCGCTGCGCCATCGATTCCTTTTTCCCGCAGATGGTCCTTAATCTGTTCCCGTCGTGGACTGGACGCCTCCAGATACTCTTTGGTGTAGCCGCGGACTTCCGGCTGCCCATGCTTCCCGCGCTCCAATTCATAGCCCAGCATTTGCAGCCGCATTGCCAGTTCGGATCGATAGAGGGCAGTTACGTATCGCTGAGAAACAAAGAGTTCGTGGGGTTGGAGGCTGCGCGTAGTTCCGTTGGCCTGCTCAGTTACGTTGAAGATGACGGCATGGGTGTGAAGCTGCGGCGCGGCATAGCCATCAACGGGACGTGCGGTATCGTGTTCAAAAGTAGCGGCAACAAACTTTGCAGTTGTCTCGGGCGCGTGGACATTGCCGATACGGGCTTGCGTGTATCTCTCTAGCTCACGAAGTGCCGTACGAACACTCTCGCGATGGGCTTCCCGGACTCGTTCATCGCCTCCCACAAGTGCGGTGAGCGACACTGACTTGGGGGCAGAAAATGTAGCGTCCCACCCGGCGCGATGCTCCGCGCTCGTGACTTCCTTGCCGAATTTGCCCTCGTAGGTTCTTGAGACCTGGTAGCGAACTAACTGCTCGGTGGTGTGAGGATGTTGCCCTTCACTCAGCCGCGCGAAATGCTCCGATTCCACGGTTCCAGCGAGCTTCCACTGCTGTGCGAGCTTACCCTGCCATTCACTATGGCCTTGCTGGTCGCGGCTCCAATAGTTCTGTTTCTCAGAGGCAAACTCACGCTCGTGATAAGTTCGCGCTTGGCTGGCCGAGAGCGGTTTCGAGATGGTAAGCATGACACGAACACCTCATTTTTCGACCCTGTTGGTGCCTGCAAGTGCAAGGAAGTCGGCCAAGATTTTGTGTGCTTTCTGGAGCTTCATTGCGTCTGCTTGATCGCGTATTTTCACGATGGAATCGGGCAGCAATTGTGTTCCTTCTGTCGCCGCTTTGGCGTTTGAATGAAACAAATTCAGCAGCGTGTATCGCAAGGCCCAGACCTCGGCAAGCAGCAATTCAATCGGATCGGCAGGCCGCTGCCGCGCTGCGTGCAGCGCAGTCTCGCGGAGCCATTCGGCGAGAGATTGGCCCGCGCTTTCAGCGGTGGCTTCGACCTCAGCCAGCTCTCCTGGAGTCAGGCGCGTAGCTATCGTTTTGGTGCGAAAGCCGGGCCTAGTCTCATCTCTAAGAGATGCCTCGGTCCGGGTCGGAAAAGGAAGTTCGGGAGTACTCATGGGAAATCCTATTCATGGTTCCTAGCAAATGCCTGCCCGTAGCGCTGTTACGACAATTCATGATGAGTTTGCGGATCAACGTGTTTACGCCAAGTGCATTCAGCAGTGTTTTTCCGTTTACGAACGTAAACGCCAGGGATGTACGGGAACTCCGCCGCGAAACAAAACCGTTCATCCGAAACAGGTTCACGTTCGTAAACATTTCGGCGCTCGCGCGCGCTCCGCAGTTCCCAAATTGGGGGTGACCTGTCCATCATTCTTCCGGTGCGAAGCACCGCGCCTTTCACAGCTCCCCATACTCAAGGGCCAATGCGTCCCAAAGGCGACGTACTTGCGGTGCCTGCCATGCGCGTCGAAACAGCTTCCTGACCGCTTGCCAATCATCATCACGAAAGTTGAACGTAATCCCGTTCTCACGACCTTGGAAATTCACTCCGATAACATCCCCTCCGGAGTTCCACGTGTACGCGAGGAAATAGCGTCCCTCCCAGAAGATCATTTCTTGCTTTGTGTCGAGTCTTTCCAGGATGGTCCGGAACTCGGAAATCTTCGGAAATCCGCTGACTGGATAACGTGGGGCAAGCCTTCCGGGAAAGTGCAACCAACAAGAGAGCCCATCCGTTGGTGAACGAACGCATTCGAGACTGTATTCGCCTTCCTCAAACTTTGGCAGTGGAGGATCTAAAGGAGCGTCGATTTCACTCGCAGCAGAGTTCGGATCTTGCAAGGGTTGCAGGTGCAGGAAATAGTGACCGCGCGCGCACACTCGCCACAAGATTGACCAGTAGGGCCGAAGCGTCTCGTTGAGCTTTTCGATATTCGGAAGCTCCAGTTCGTCAAGCAGGAAGTAGAGGTTTCTCGCCACGAATATCGGCCGCTGCCGATCTTGGTTCGCGCTCTTCAGCATTCGAAGAGTGTTGGCCACGGCACGCCGCACGTCATCGCTTCCGATTTCGTGGGAGCTCTTCGCTTCAGCCTGCCGATCCGATGGCAAATGCGCGACGAAAAAGGAGTCCAAATGCGTCTTATTCTTCTTGCGAAGTAGTTCATATACCGCCTGGAAAGCTTCCAAGATTCCAGTCAAAGAATCGTATGAAATCTCCGTCTGCGCGGTGTTTCCAAATCTCTCCGCCCCCTGCAGACAGTAGTAAGCAACGAGGGTCCATTCCGCCCGTGAAATTGGTAGCTTTGAATCTGCTTTTCGTCGGATGTTCAGCAGAGAATCCGTCGGCTCTGTGAGCATACTTACCAGCTCAAGTCGCTCCTCTTTCGAGGATTCAAGAAGTTGCTTTGCCGCCTCCGATGTCGAGACCGATTCGCCGCTCTTCATGGACATGAGTACCTTCAAGGCTTCAAGCCTCATGCGCATCGCATCCGAGATGCGAATGGAGATGACAGGCTGCTGTGTAATTGCTGACTTCTCCGCTATGACTTCCTTAGCGCTCAATTTTTCTCCTCGACTGTAACGTTACATGTTGACTATATGTGTACACTGCGTTACCGTCAAGGACAATCCAGCCAGGAGTCCTTCGCTATGGCCCAGCCAAATCAACCACGAAAAATCCTAGACCTTCATTTCGCAAATGCGGGATGGGACACGAACAACCGGAAACCAAACAAAAGGTCCTTTTCTTATGAGAGTCCGCAATCTCCCGAACCCTTTGTGGATGCGAGCGAGGCGGGAATATTTCTCAACTATTCTTCTCGAACAATCAAACAGATGGCCCGAGACGGAAGAATCCCCGCACATCCGTTCGGATCGGGGGCTCGGAAGAGATGGTATTTCCTGATTTCAGAACTTGCGGAACATCTTCGGGGTCAGGTAAATTCCGCTCATGGAGAAGCTGGTCGTGACAAGACGCAGAGGAGGGTCATTTGAGTCACGATCAATCGAAGCCTGTCCGCTACAACCGCGGCATGCTTCGCAAGGAGAAAAGAGCAATCGGCGTGGTATGGGTGTTCCGCTGGAGCGAGGAAGTCAATGGGCGCCGGCGGCAACACAAAGATGTGATCGGTACAACCAAGCAATTCCCCACCGAGACGGCAGCCAACAAGGAAGCCGATCGGTTACGCTGTCACCTCAACGAGAACAAGCAACAGTTGAGCCTGAAGGCTATGACGTTTGGGGAACTCGTCAACCACTACCTCAAGCACGAATTACCGCGTTTGTCCAAGTCAGCCCGCAAAGCAAACCGGTCATACATCAAGAACTGGATCGAACCGAACTGGTACGGCCATCTTGCCGGCGGCATGAAGACCATGCAGATTCAAGAATGGCTGGATACAGTTCAACGACCGGACGGAACCAAGTTGAAGATCAAGAATGTGCTGTCCGCGATCTTCTCCCATGGGGTACGTTGGGAATTGGTGGAACGCAATCCAGTCTGCGGTCAAGGAGGAAGTCCTGGTCATCGCGGTGCTTCCACGGGCGTTCGTCAAAGCAACCGAGTCTCAATTCAACGTGTGATCCTTGCTCCAGGCATCGTTCGTCAAACTCTGGAGCAACTCGCGTTGCGAGAAGCAACGATGGCGCTTGTAGATGCCGTTACTGCGCTGCGGGCGTCAGAGTTGATCGCGTTGAAGTGGAAGAACATTGGATGGAAAACAGGAATTCTTCAGTCGCAATTTGCACTGGTCGAAGGCGAATTGAAGGAAACCAAGAGCAGGAACAATCCCCTGCCCCTTGCGGAGCCGGTTCTACAGGTACTTCGCCTTTGGCGGGAAAACACAGCCTATCGCTCGGACGAGGATTGGATTTTTGCCAGTCCGCATTATCACGGCAAAACTCCATACACCTATCAAATTCTCTTCCGACGACACATTCGCCCCGTCATCGAGAACGTAGCCGGAATAAAGAGCAGCAAAGAAGCACCGATCGGGTGGCACACGCTGCGCCGGTCGCTTGCGACATTGCTGATCTCAAACGGAGAGAATGTGAAGGTCGCGCAGTCGCAGCTTCGTCACACAACCCCAAAAATTACGCTGGACCTTTACGCACAAGCGGTTTCATCCGATCAGCACGAAGCACACAAGAAGGTCGTGCAGATGGTGCTTCCAGCGGAATTCCCAGAGAGATTAAAGGCACTTGGCGTTATCGCCACGGCGTAAAAACTAGAGTCTTGCCTGCTCTGGGTGTCCGGGGGTGCCCGAAACCAACCCTGCCGAAATCTGCTAAGTGCTTTGGAATCTTGGTGAGCGCGGCAGGACTCGAACCTGCGACCCATGCCTTAAAAGGGCATTGCTCTACCAACTGAGCTACGCGCCCACAATCTTTTAATGTAACACACCGCTTCCCGTCGAAACCGGATCACGCGGGCAACTCTACTCCCGCAATCCGCTTGCATGCCTCGAGCAATTTTTCCTGCAAATTCAGATCGCGGGTCTCCGCCTTCGGCGCACGTCGGCGCATGTGAAAGAAATATTCGCCCGACACCTTCGCTTTCACGTCCTCGCTCGCCGCCAGCCACACCTGCGTGCGATGTCCCTGGTCCAGATCATCCGATGCATTCGGACCGCCCATCTTCGTAGCCACCCATCCCGGTTCCACGGCATTCGACAAAACCACGGGCCAGCGACGCGCCACTGAAAACGCCAGCAATACATCGTGGAATTTCGTGTCGGAATACGCCTGCAGTCCTTGCCACGTCCTCTCCTGCCAAAGCAAATCTTTCAGACTCGCGTCTCCCTGATTATGTAGTCCCGAACTCAGATAAACCAGGCGTTTCGGTCTCTGAATCAGCGCCGTCAAGATGTACGGCGCCAGCGTATTCACGGCAAACTCCCGCGGCAATCCGTCCTCGGTCGTCTCACGTGTTGCCGATCGATATCCGACTCCCGCGTTATGGATCACCGCATCGAATGCGCCTAACTTGTTCACTTGTTCGGCAACGCTCCGGGTCTCCTGAATACTTGCGAGATCACCGATAACCACGTTCTCCGCTTTAGGAACAGCCGCGCTGGCATCTCTTGCTCGTGCTTCGTTGCGGGCATGCAGCACAACTCGATGTCCTTGCTCCACCAACAATTGTCCCGCCATCTTTCCTAATCCGTCAGACGATCCTGTGATAAACACACGCGCCATAGCTCTTTCCTTTCACCTGGCTGATCTTGATGCTCAGCTCCAGATCTACGATTCACAACACGCCTCATTCCCAAGACAGAAAGGCCATCCAGTCGGGCGGCCCAAGTCGATCATTCATCGAACTAATTGAAGTTGATCACACCGAAATAACCGTCTTCATCGTTCGGGCCAGCAGTCAGAAACAACTGATTCGTCTTTCCATTCAATGAACTTCCGCCACCAAACTCGATGCCCCAGGGCTCGGGAATTACAATGTTCTTCCCGGCCGCGTTTTTGTCGGGGTAGTCGCGCAGTATGATCGCGTGATTCAATCCGCTCCCGGTGGCAGCGTTCTCGACAATGAGTTCGACCTCGACAAGTACGTCGTTAGGAAGACTTTGGATGGATTGTTTTACATGTTGGGGGAAGAAGAAAAAAGATACGCAAGAATCCGGCCGCGCAGACAACTGAATTACTGAAAGAAGTCTTTGGGCGGAAGTAGCCTCAAACTCCGCCTCAAACTCCGCAACAAAGCAGGTTCGCCCCTTACAACTCGGGCGTGTAACCCCGCATCTTGGTAAGTAGATCGCTTTTCCCGTTTCCGCACTCAAACCGCGTCTTCTCACGTCGGCGTGGCAAGGGTAGTCCCGTCGCCAACCTCTAGAAGAGGCCGCATGTTCGAAGCACTTCGTAGAAGTTTTACGCAAATTCTCAACCCCATTCCTAGAGAACGTGTCCTTAATAGGTACAGCGTTGCCGTGCTTGCCGGTATTCTTGCCATCGTTCTCCGGTGGCTTCTTGATCCGGTCCTGGGGCATGTCGCCTTCTATGTCACCATCTACATAGCCGTAGTCTATTGCGCGATCGTTTGCGGTTGCGTCCCTGCGGCAGCGTGTGCCGTTATCGGATTCGTCGGAATCTTTTACTGGTTCGTTGATCCGCGCCACTCTCTCCAACCAGTGCGGCCCTCCGAGATTCATGGCATTGTGGGCTTCTTTCTGGTGAGCGCGGTTCTGATCGCTCTGGGAGAGGCGAACCGCGGCAAGCAGCTGCGCTTGAATCAGACGATCATTGCACTTACCCGGGAGATGGAGGAGCGGCAGCACGCGCAACTAGAACTGCGGGCCGCACATGATCAACTCGAAATCCGCGTGCAGCAGCGAACCGAGGAACTTTTTCAGGCATTATCCCGGCTTCGATCCGAGGTCGAAGTTCGTGAGCACGCCGAAGAAGAATTACGCCAACTCTCGCTCCGCCTTATGACGCTTCAGGACGAGGAACGCCGCCGCATTGCCCGCGAACTCCATGACACTGCCGGTCAGACCCTGGCCGCGATGAAGATGTCCATCGCATTGATTCGCCCCTTTGAGAAATCCTGCCCGCAGCTCCAGGTTTTTGTGGACGATCTGAACGCGCTGGCGGATGCAGCCCTTCAAGAGGTCCGCACCGCATCTTATCTCTTACATCCTCCATTGCTCGACGAGGCGGGTGTCGCCTCTGCTGCCCGCTGGTTCACGGAAGGATTTGCTCAACGCAGCGGGATCGAAGTCACCTGCGACATTCCGGAAACGATGGAGCGCCCCACACGGGAATGCGAACTCGTGCTCTTTCGCATTCTTCAGGAGAGTCTTACGAACGTACATCGCCACTCTGGAGCTTCTGCCGCCCAAGTGCGCCTTTATCGTGACGAGCACGTTCTCCAACTCGAAATCGCTGATAACGGCAAGGGTATCCCTGCAGAACGCCTGCACCGCTTTCAAACCTCAAATGGCAACAGTGGCGTCGGCATCGCCGGAATGCGGGAGCGCGTCCGCCAACTCGGCGGATACCTCGAACTCCACTCCTCTGAAAGCGGCACTACAGTCCACGTTTCCGTCCCCACAACAGCTGGAACGCACGATCAACGATCGAACGCCATCAGCGTAGCATCGTAGCTACCCCTCATCCGAAGGTAGAGAACGCTGAAAGCGGAAATGGCCCAATCGGAAACCCAAAGCCCGAGGCCCGAACTAACAACCAACCGTGCCTCGATCAAGAGAATCGAATCCCAAATCTATTGTTGAGGCTACATTCATGAAAACCCCATTCCTGATCGGCCGCCTTCTCTTCGGCGGGTTCTTCCTTTACAACGGCATCCATCATCTGCGCAATCGCCACCAAATGGGACCATACGCAGAAGCAAAAGGTGTTCCCAAAGGGGATGTCGCTGTCGCTCTCACGGGAATTCCCCTCGTCATCGGCGGAGCCAGTATGCTGCTGGGCGTGAAACCCAAACTCGGCGCCGCCGCGATCCTGGGATTCCTCGCCGGCGTGTCCCCCATCATGCACGATTTCTGGCGTCAGGAAGATCCCGCTCAACGCCAGAACGAAATGATCAACTTCATGAAGAACGCCGCCCTTGCTGGCGGAGCCTTGGCGCTCATGGGCGTCGAAGAACCGTGGGAAGCCAGCGTGCCTGTTGACCAGCACCGACTAGGCAAGAAGTTGCGGAAGGCCGTCCGCCAAATCGCCGCATAAGCAGATCGCGCAAATAAAACGGGCCGCCAAAAGGCGGCCCGATTGTATTAGCTAGAAGCTAGCAGCTTAATCTCCTGCGACCGGCTCGGCAATCTCCGGTTTCGAAGCCTCCGCCCCGTTCCCGTTGCCATTCCCGTTGGGCTTTGCCAACGCCCCGAGCGGAATGAATCCATCCTGGGACTGCACCGGCTTCTCCTTCAAAACGACTTCGCGGTACAACGAGGCCATCCGTGCGTTATACGCTTCATCGTTCTTCTGCGGACCGCGTGCCGCGGTCTCGGCGGCCTTCGCATCACGAGCGCGCTTCTTCTCTTCGCGCGCCGTCTTCGCGATGCCCAGCTTGTCGAGATCCGTCTGTAGTTCGTTCGTCACGATCTCTTCGCGGAGCCTCAGATAGTCGACATGCTGCTCGTCCATCTTCACTTTCTTTCCGCCCGCAAAGATCTCGTGCCGTCCGTGCTCTTCATACCACTTGGTGAGCGTAGCGGTCATGTGCATCTTCTCGATGATGTTCCGCCATCCCACGCCCGTGTTGTAAGCGCAGAACGAAATCTCGCCTTCCTGTGTTGCGTACGGAATGATGCACTGCTCCGTCCGACGGAAGTCGTAATTGAACAGATCCTGGAACCACATGCCGGCGATGAACAAAAAATTCCAGCGGTCCGACGTGCGCCGCTTCATCACGTCATCAATGGTGCGGTCCGGACCAACCTTGCCATAGTTCTTCCCGGTAATGTGATAGTTCTTGTCGAACTTCTTCAGCAAATCCATCAGCTTGAAGTGCGTTGGCGACTGGAACGGATCGTAGTTCTTCATTAGACACAGCGCCATGCCGACGCCGGTCCAGAACTTGCCACGCGCAGCATCGTTCACCTTCGCGATGTCCTTCGCGAGCTGATCACCATGCAAGAAAGCCGTAACCGGCACAGCTTCCTTCGTTTCTTTGTCGATCATGACCGCCATGCCGGTCCCGCAATTCGGATGGCAGCCGCAGGACAGTTGACCCCAGTCGTTGTTAGCGTCCTTCGCGTGCATCAGGTCAGCCCAATCGCTGAACGTTCCCATAAAGCTGATCGGGAACCAGTCGCGTGCGGGCTCGCCAAGGCCTGTTTGGCTCTTTACGTCGTGCGCTAGATGGGACAGTGTGTAGCGCTGTGCCTGACGGCGCTCGTCTGTTACTGCTTCATCGCGTCCAGTAAACGAAACCGGCTGGAAGCTCAGGAAGCTAATCGTCTTAGGATTATCGAGCGCGAACTTGATAATGCGTCCGACCTGCTCGTTATTAATTCCGTTCACGATCGTGATCACCGGAACGATCTCGCATCCAGCCTTGTGCAGGTTCTCAATCGCCTTCAGCTTCACGTCAAAGAGGTTGCCAACCGCGCGGTGAGCGTTCGCCGCGTTGCCGATGCCGTCGAACTGCAGATATGCATAGCGCATGCCAGCTTCGACTGCCTGCTGCGCGAATTCAAAGCTCTTCGCGAACTCAATTCCGTTTGTCGCAGCCTGCACCGAGTTGTAACCAACCTTGCGCGCATAGCGGACCGCATCGAGGAAGTACGGAGACAGGGTCGGCTCGCCACCCGAGAACTGCACCGACATCTGCCGGCGCGGCTTGATGGTGATCGCGTTGTCGAGCATCGTCTGGATTTCTTCCCAAGTCAACTCGTGCACAAACCCGACCTGGTTCGCATCCATGAAGCAGGGATCGCACATCATGTTGCAACGGTTGGTCAGATCGATCGTCAGCACCGATCCGCGGCCGTACTTCACCGTCGAGGATCCATGATGATGCAGGTGCTCGTCATTGTGCGCCTTGATGTCGCGGCCCGGGAAAACGTCTTCCAGGTGCTGCGAAAATTCTTTATCGATCGACATCACGTCTTCGAAATGGCCATGCTTCGGGCAATCCTTCACCATCAGGATCTTGCCGTCGCGCTCAACGATCGTGGCTTTGATCTCACCGACTTTTTCGTTCATCAGCACTTCGTGCGGCAGATGTCCGTCAAGAATCTGCTGACGAATCTCTGGGACGCACTTCGGGCACAGCGAATCGGTCGAACGCGGCCATCCGAGCGGTGGCTTCGACTTCTCGTACGACTTGAGCAGAGGCTTGTCAGACCACTTCGGCGTGGGCGATGGATTGGGATTAATACGATTAATGCGGTCAAAAACTGCCCACGTGCCTTTGGCTGCGAGGACGGCTGCCTTTTCTACGTACTTGATCGGCTTGTGCATGAGTGCCTTTTTAGCTCCTAGCTCTTAGCTTCTAGCTTTTGGCCAACTCTCTCGGCCTTCGAGCTTGTTTTCATTCGGATAGCATGTATAGCTCTGTAACTAGTGCTATCCCGTCGACTACTCAAAAAACTGTGGCCTTCGCTTGGATGAACCTGGAAAAACTCACCCAAATAACGGCGGCGACCTGGGAAACACCTCAAATCCCAACCTGGGACTGAAGACCGCAAACTCTACACGTTTCCCTGAAGTGGTAGCTAAACCCATCCTATTGGCCTGCAAAGAATTGCGCATCGAATACCCAACGAATGGTGCAAAATCGAGGTTTAACGGGAAATGGAGGGATTGAGTGGAGCTAAGTAATTGAAACTAAAGGAGGGAGCCTTATCAGGCTCCCTCGCGCACTCCAAGCGCTTGCCTAACACTTCATCCCCAGCGCGGCTGCTCGTCCAGATTAATTCCTAGCGCCGTCTTCGCGACGATCTCGTGGGTCAGGAAGGAATTTGCCGGATGGATGCGGCCCAGCCGCGCATCGCGAACCAGGCGTTCATATCCTTGCGACTTGAAGATGCCTGCGCCTCCGCAGACTTCCAGGCCTAGATCGACGATGCGCCACGCGCCTTCGACTGCGCGGTACTTAGCCGACACGATTTTGAGCGGCCAGTTCGCGCCGTGATTGACTCCGGTCGACCAGTCGCTTGCAATCGTCTCCAGATGCGGGCCGATCGATTCCAACTCGATCGCCATCTCGGCGATCGCGTGCTGGACTTCAGGGTGATATGCCATCGAGCGAGTGAGCGCCATGGACTTCTTTGACTTCGCGGAGTTCACGGCGTAATCAAGCGCGCGCTTGGCGAGTCCGTAGTAGACGTTCGCGAAGCCCAGGAGCGCCCACGCAAAGACCGACAGGATGAACATGTCGGCCCCGCCAGCTCCCGGCGGCAAGACGCGCGCGATGTAACGGTCGGGAATGAAGACGTTGTCGAGCACAGTGTCGTCACTGCGCGTGGCGCGCATGCCGAGGACGTCCCAAGTCTGCTTCACGGTGTATCCGGACGAATCGCGCGGCATGAAGGCATGCACGACTTTCGGCTGCGTGGGATCGCTCACGTCCATGGCATGCAAGCCGAAGCGCGTCCAGACGGGCGTGAGACTGCCGAACATTTTGCGGCCGGTAAAGCGGTATCCGCCGGCGACACGCTCGGCTTTCGAAGTCGAAAGGAAAACGGGGACATCGTTTCCGCTCTCGGCGTGGCCGGCGGCGAAAACTTCTCCGGCAGCAGCTTCGCGTAACATCCAATCGAGCGAAGTATCACCCATGCGGTGGAGGTCCGCGGCGACGCCCATCCAATAAAGGTGCATATTCATTGCAAGTGCGGTGGCGGGAGCGTGATAGGCGAGGCGGCGCTGCTCGCGGAGGCACTCGGCCAGATTTTTGCCAGCGCCGCCGAATTCCTTGGGCACAGGCAAAAGAAGATATTTCGCCGCGCGTAGCTCTTCGAAATCTTCCTTGAAGAAACTGTTCTGCAGATCGTAGTTGGCGGCGCGAGAGGTGAAACGGGCGAGCATTTCGTCAGTCAGAACGGAGTTGGCTGCCACTGGACTTTGCGTTGAATGGCCGTTTGTGCCGGCCTGCTCTGTAACCACGGTAGAATTCATCGCTGGCTCCATAGTTGCTCCTGCCGTCGTTAAATTCCGCAATTTCCGCGGTATTTTACCGCCTGCGGTACGGCAGAGGAATCGGTTTGCGTGAGTGCGCCTGAGGCTTCTTCCCTGACCGCATTGGCCTATAATCAAGACCAACCGCGTCTCCACCGGGCGCAACTGCAGCGTAGTGCGGTATGCAGCCGCCAGTAACGAAGAAAAGCCAAAGAAAAGCCAAAAAGGGTGGGGCAACCTGAATCCACGCGGCTCACCTCCGGGACATCTGGGGATCCTGGTCGAAGAATGGGGAACTTTGAAGCGATTCAGAATCCGGGAAGTTTCCGCTTCGGCGACTTCGTCGTTGTGCCCGAGCGGGCTTCACTGTCAAAGGGCGGGCGAGAGCTTAAGCTTCGTCCGAAGGTTTTCGACGCTCTGTTGTACTTCATCGAGAATCGAGGGCGGCTCGTTCCCAAGGAAGAATTGATTCAGGCTCTTTGGCCTGAGGCGTTTGTAACGGACGACTCGCTGGTCCAGTGCATGGTGGAATTGCGGCGCGCATTGGACGATCGGTCGCAGGAAATTCTTAAGACCGTTCCCCGGCGCGGATACATTTTCTCGGCAACCGTAAGCGCTGAAAACGCCGGTCCGGCCGTGGCATCCAAGGCCGCTTCTCACGTCCGTGGCCTTTCCAAGGATCATCGCGTACCGGTTGCCCGGACACCGTTGCTTGGACGGGAACGCGAATTGGCGGCTGTGCAGGAGATGCTGCTCGATCCGTCGGTGCGGTTGGTCACGCTGACCGGTGCGGGAGGATCCGGCAAAACACGGTTGGGACTGGAGCTGTGCCGCACAGGAGCTACGGCATTTCAGGACCGCGTCTTCTTCGCTGGACTGGGATCGATCAGCGACGCGGCCATGGTACCGGCGACGATCGCAGAGTGTGTTGGCATTCGCGAGACCGGAGGGCGGCCATACCTCGATCTAATTAAGGATTCGTTTCGAGAGGCAGAGCCTGCGCCGGTCCTGTTGCTGCTAGATAATTTCGAGCACATCGTGCCGGCATCGGCGATCGTGGCCGAACTCCTTGAAGCTTGCACAAGTTTGAAACTACTCGTTACCAGCCGATCGCCGTTGCGTGTCTACGGAGAACACGAGTTTCCTGTCCCTCCGCTCGAGTTGCCGCATCGTGAGGAGATGCAATCGGTTGAGGCGTTGGCGGCGAATCCGTCGGTGAAATTGTTCATACAGCGCGCGGCGGCGATCCAACCGGATTTCCGGCTCACCGCAGAGAATGCCGCAGCTGTGGCCGAGATCTGCTCCAGACTCGATGGGCTCCCATTGGCCATTGAGCTCGCGGCGGCGCGCGTCAAGATGCTGTCTCTCAGTGGAATTTTGACTCGCCTGCAAAGCCGTCTACAGCTTCTGACTGCTGGGGCGCGGGACCTTCCCGAGCGGCAACAGACGCTGCGCAACGCGATCGATTGGAGCTACGGGCTGTTGAATGAGGCTGAACAGAAACTGCTGCGCAGGCTCAGCGTTTTCTGGGGCGGATGGACGTTGGAGGCTGCAGAGGCGGTCTGCAATACGAAGGAAGACATCGGCGCGGATATTTTCGATCTGATGTCGTCGTTGGTCGACAAAAGCCTTGTCCAGAGCCTGATACGCACACGTGGGCCGGGAGCCGAAGAACCGCGTTTTCGAATGCTTGAGACCATCCGCGAATACTCGATTGAGCGTCTTCAGGAAAAGGGCGAAGAAGCCGACACAAAACGGGCGCACGCGGCGTACTGCGTGGTGTTAGCGGAGGAAGGCAATCCGGAACTTGCCGAGATGGAACGTGCTGCGTGGCTGGCCCGGTGCGATATTGAGCATGACGATTTCCACGCTGCGCTGGATTGGCTCTTCCAGACGCGCGACCTAGATTGGGGCTTTCGGCTTTGTATGGCGCTGTTTCGATTCTGGGACATGCGCGAGCACTCGGCCGAAGGACGCAACCGACTGGAGCACATTCTCGAACTGGCTCGATTCGGATACCCCAAGGAGCGGGCGAAGACATGCCTGCTCCTTGGAGCATTCTCCACGACACAAGGAGATTTCCGCGCTGCGTCCCGTTTTCTCGAACAAAGCTTGTCAATCTATCGGGAACTCGAGGATGCGTCGGGGATCGCAACTTCTCTCAATGCTCTCGCGGTGATGGCAAGAGATAACGGGGACTACGCAGCCGCGAAGGTCAACTTCGAGAAAAGCCTGGCATATTGGCGGCGAATCCACGACCAGGTCGCGACCGCTCAGTGCCTGCACAATCTGGGAAACGTCTCCAAGATCACCGGAGACTACGCACGTGCGCGCATGGCGCTCACGGAGGCGATCCAGATTTTTAAGGACGTTGGAGATCGCATCGGAGCCGCGTGGGCGCTGAATCAGCAGGGAGATGTCGCGAGAGAGCAAGGAGACCTCAAGGGCGCCCGCGGTCTTTACGAAAGAGCACTGGCGGCGTTTCGAAAGGAAGGAGACCGGTCGGGAGCGGCGCGGTCTCTGGCGGACCTGGGAACTATCGCTTGCGAACTGGGTGAACCGACGAGCGCTTACGAAAACTTCCGGGAGAGCCTGGAGATCTACAGAGACCTCGGCCAGCGGCGTGGCATTGCTCGAGTATTTGAAGGACTCGCTTGCGTCGCATTGTCGAATGGAGAGCCCGGGCGAGCCCTTTCAGCAGCGGCAGCTGCAGCCCATTTACGACAGACGATCAGCGCTCCTTTGTTTCCCGCAGAGCAATCGAAGCTTGATCAACAGCTACGAAGAGCATGGCAAGAGCTCGGGGAGATCGAAGGGAGAAAAGCATGGGCAGAGGGCAGTACAATGACGATAGACAGTGCAATCCAACTGGCATTGTCAGGTCAAACTAAATGATCGTCTTGGGATCAATCATCCTTCGAACCGCAGCGACGCGATTGGCGGGAATATTCGACCTGCGGGCGTGTTCGCGAATCGTCTCCTCGTCAGGAGCGAGGTAGACGCAGTAGACCTTGTCCTCAGTCACGTAGCTGTGCAGCCATTGAATCTGCGGACCGATGTCGCGCAGAGCCTCGAGTGAACGCAAGGATACCTCACGAATTTGTGCCTCGGTCAGCGACCCGGCACCAGGAATCTCGCGTTCAATCACGAATTGCGGCATGACCGCATTAGTCTACACCAGCAAGCTGTGCTCCGGGCAAACTTCGCCCCCTCCATGAACGGGAAGAAAGTGGCAATTCCCCCGATGGAAAGCCTTACTTCAGGCCCCGATTATACGAATCGTTCGTCGTTTTTTGCCGACATGAGGCCGATCGATAAGGCCAAGTCTCGAGCTCTCTGCAACTCAGTTTTGACCTCCGACTCCGCCGCCTCGGTGTATCCCAGGATAGCGTGGTAGATCGCCCTGTCGAAGAATTGGTTTAACAAGCTCAAGAGTTCCATTTCGCCATGGAGCGCGACGATATTATCGGCGAACGATTCGTGCCTGAGGAAATGCCAGAGATGATCGCGGGAAAGCATCAAAGCCCAAACGCATTGATGAAGGGCGATGCCTTCTGCGGAGCGTCTGGCGCCGACAGCGCGGAAACGCTCGGCGATGTCCCGCTCCGTCTTTTGCAGAAGCCATTCTCCGAGCTTGCGGTAAACCTCAGTGGCAGCCAGCCGCAGGTCTTCGGTAGGTATCTTTCTAAAATCCGGGGCGCGCTCGGATTTTCGAATCTGCTCGGCCAGTCCCCTCGACAACTCTTCGGAGTGCGCCTCAATCAAGCGCACCAGTCTCATTGCTAACATCTTTTCCCCCAACCCACCTACGAATTAAAGATGAGCGAACGCGGACAATGGATGCCCCACCAACATTATATATCGTATCACGATATAAATGCCTTTTGCAAACTTACTAACTCAATCACGCACTCTGGGCAGCAAAAAAGGCGGGACCCGAAGGCCCCACCTCGTGTTGGGTAAGGGGAATGCTTATAAATACAGTCTAGAACTTAGGGCGTGGTTTTCAGCATAGAAATTGGGCTCTTGAGCTCATCCAGTTCCGAATTGGGAAGCGAGAAAGGACTATCAACCACAAAGGATACGAAGGCGCAGAAGGAACTGTTTCGACATTTGTTTTTATGTTCGTTCCTTCAAGTTACGTGGTGTCCTTCGCGGTTCATTCATCCACGGGCGCCACAGGATGCGGCCCACATGACAAAGCTTTCGCGTTCGGCTTACAATTTCTGTCAGGAGTCCCTCCGAAGGAACAAAGCCCCGGTTGTTCCCTCCCGAAATCATAAGCCGGTGGATGTTGTGATCAGTGTTGGGTGGCGTGTCAGGAAATCATTGATGGCAATACCTTGGCTGCATTCGGTGGCAATGGTGTCTGTTGTCTGTGCAGGGCTTTTGTCGGCGGAACTAAATGCCGTAGCCGCCGCCGATGTTAAGACGATCGCTGCCAATGTGGACAATCACTACAACCACCTGCGCTCGCTCCAGGCGGAGTTCATTGAGGTCTATCGAGGTTCGGGGATGGACCGGACCGAGTCGGGCACGCTGTGGCTGAAAAAACCTGGCAAGATGCGGTGGGAGTACCGTTCTCCCAAGGAGAAGCTGTTTGTCAGCAACGGGAAAGATGCGTGGTTTTACGTGCCGGGAGATCGTCAGGCACGCAAGGAGTCGGCGAAAAAGTTGGAGGACGTTCGATCTCCACTTGCGTTCTTGCTCGGTAAGACAAAGCTGGAAAAAGAGTTACGCGGCTTATCGCTAGCCCCGGATATTGCGCCACTGAATGCTGGGGATGCGGTGCTTCGGGGCGTTCCGACGGCTTTAGCCGACCAGATCAGCGAGATTGTTCTGGAGATTTCGCCGGATAACCGGATCGTGCGTTTGGTCGTGCATGGGGTCGATGGAACGACGACCGAGTATCGTTTTGCCCAACAGAAAGAAGACGTCGCGATCGCCGACGGCCACTTTGACTTCAAGGCTCCCGAGGGAACAGAAGTGGTCGACGGGGGGATCGGGAATTAGGGAGTGAAATCGTGGTGAGAAGAGGCAGGTTCCTCGCTCCGCTCGGAATGACAACCTTCGATAGGAGCAGGCCAGAGAAACGGCGGAAAGCCTCGAGTTTTGAAGAGGTTACTTGCGGTACTTCTCGTTTGATTTAGGGAGTGGGATGGCGGCTTAGAATGGTTACCATGGGTGGTAGACTGAGCCGGGGTCCTAGCCTTCGGAAATAGCGGCAGAACCTACGACAAATGGCGGAATTCGTAGTCAAAATCGCGGACGATCGCGGGCGAGTGCAGCAGCATGTCGAGCAGGGATACTCGGAAGCAGAGGTGCGCGACCGTTTCTCGTCCCAAGGCTACCTTGTTTATTGGGTGAAGCCGCAGGGCATGATGGCCGGCGGTCTTGGCCGGCGAAGGAAGCTGAAACAGGCCACTTTCTTGATCTTCAACCAGCAGTTCCTGACCTTGATTCGCGCGGGGCTGCCGATTTTGAACTCGCTGGAGTTGCTGATCAAGCGGCAGAAAGACAAGCAACTCAAGCAGATTCTCGAAAATGTTCGCGAACGGGTAAAGGGCGGCGAGTTGCTCTCGGATGCGTTTGCGGCGCAGGGGATCGTTCCCAAGATTTATACGACTACGCTGATGGCGGGCGAGAAGAGCGGCAACATCGACGAAGTGCTCACCCGTTACATCAGCTTTCAGCGGCTGGCGATGACCTTCCGCAAGAAATTGTTTGTGTCGCTGATTTATCCAACGCTGCTGGTGACCGTAGTTTCGATCATGGTGACGTTTCTGTTCACGTATGTCGTGCCAAAGTTTGCGGACCTGTTCAACAGCTTGGATGCAAAGCTGCCTGAGATTACGGTGTTCATGTTGAACGTAGGGTTGGGCGCGCAAAAGTATGCGCCGTTCGCAGCGGTTGGCTTGGTCATAGGCGGGTTTCTTTTGTGGAAGTGGAAGGAAACGGACAGCGGGGCAGACCGGATTGACCGCGTCATCTTGAGCACTCCCCTGCTGGGCGACATTCGATTGAAACATCAGGTAGCGGCGTTTTCGCGGATGCTTTCAACCCTGCTGCAAGGCGGACTGCCGCTGGTGCCATCGATGGAAACGGCTGGTGGCGCGATGAGCAGCCGGCGCATCTTAAAAGGTGTAATGCGGGCCGGGGTTCGGGTTCGCGAGGGCCAGGGACTGGCACCAAGTCTCGAAGAGCAGAAGATTTTCCCTGAGCTCGCAGTAGAGATGATTGAAGTGGGCGAGTCGACCGGCGCGCTGCCGCAGATGTTGAACTCGGTGGCGGAATTCTATGAGGAAGATGTGCAGACAGCGCTGGGCGCGGCGATGGCGCTGATCGAGCCCATGATCCTCATTATTATGGCGGTTTTTGTCGGCGGCGTATTGATCTCGCTGTATTTGCCGATCTTTTCGTTGGGAGTGAAGTAGATTGTGTAATTGGGAAATTTGGTAATCGGGCAATTTTGAACGCTCCGGATTTCAAATTACCAAATCACAAAATTACGCAATTACCAAGTGGGTTTTTGGGATGGCAACGGCAGATAAAAAGTCGTTATTTGTAGGCGGTGGGAATGGCGGGCCCATCAGCCCGACGGGAAATCCTGTCACCGATCTGGAGCGGGCGCAGGACGTCGCGCGGCGGTACCGCTGCGAGTTCATCGACCTCAGCGGATTCGAACTACATCACGAGCTGTTCAAGAAAATCCCGGTCGAGTTGATGTTCCGCTACAACTTCGTGCCGCTGGAAGAAACGACCGACGGGCGCCTCGCGATCGCCATTGCCGATCCCAGCCAGCTCATGATGATCGACGAGATCAGCTTGCTGCTGAAGCAGCGGATCATCACCAAGGTTTCGACTCTCAAGCAAATCTCCGACATCCTCAAAAAGACCGAGCAATCGCAGCGCGTGCTCGAAGAGGCCAGCGAAGGTTTCCAGATCATTCGCGAGGATGAAAGTACCGGCAACGAAGAAACTCTCAGCATCGACAAGCTGACCGCGGCGGGCGACACCAGTCCTATCATTCGTCTGGTCGACACGACGATCTTCACCGCGTTGCAGCGGCGTGCTTCCGATATTCACATCGAAACCCGTGACGACTCCGTCATGATCAAATTCCGTATTGACGGCGTGCTGACCCAGGCGATGCCACCGATCGGCAAAGAGCATCACTCGACCGTGATCTCGCGTATCAAGGTCATGAGCGAGCTCGATATTTCCGAGCGCCGCGTCCCGCAGGACGGCCGTTTCCGCGTGAAATACAACGGACGCGCCATCGACTTCCGCGTCTCGATCATGCCATCGATCCATGGTGAGGATGCGGTGCTCCGCGTACTTGACAAAGAATCGATGAGCGAGAAGTTCCGCACACTGACTCTCGACGTTGTCGGATTCGATGAAGACGACCTGCGCCGCTTCCGCCGCTACATCAAGGAACCGTACGGCATGGTGCTGGTGACGGGGCCGACGGGTTCCGGTAAGACGACCACTCTTTACGCGGCGGTCAACGAAATCAAGACCGATGAAGACAAGATCATCACGATTGAAGATCCGGTCGAATATCAGTTGCGCGGTATCACGCAGATCCCAGTCAACGAGAAGAAAGGACTGACCTTCGCTCGCGGATTGCGGTCGATTCTTCGTCACGATCCCGACAAGATCATGGTCGGCGAAATCCGAGACGCCGAGACGGCGCAGATTGCCATTCAGTCTGCCCTGACCGGGCACCTGGTGTTCACTACCGTTCACGCTAACAACGTGGTCGACGTGATCGGGCGATTCCTGAACATGGGCGTCGAGCCGTATAACTTCGTTTCCGCATTGAACTGCATCCTGGCGCAGCGGCTCGTCCGATTGATCTGTGATTCTTGCCGCACAGAAGTGCACTACGGGCCGGATGTACTCGAAGCCAGTGGACTCGACCCGGCTCAGTGGGGCAAAGTTCCTCTGTATGAAGGACCGGGCTGCATTGAATGCGCCGGGACGGGATTCCGCGGACGTACTGCAATTCACGAGCTACTGGATTTGAGCGACCGCATCCGCGAGATGATTCTTGCGAAGAAGCCGACGTCGGAGATCCGCCGCGCGGCGCGTGAAGAAGGCATGAGATTTCTGCGCGAGTCGGCTCTCGATAAAGTGCGGATGGGATTGACCACGTTGAAGGAGATTAACAAGGTCACGTTTATAGAGGCGATGAGATAACACAGGTTTCAAAGTTTCAAGGTTACAAAGTTTCAAGTTGGGGCATCGCGTCACATACGCGCTTTCTTCCTTCCACCTAAACAATTGGATGAACCTTGAGACTCTGAAAACCGCGGTGTGCTATGTCTGCTATTGCATTTCGGCAGGCAACAGTTTCTGATTGATATGGGTAAAGTGAAGCTTCAAAGGCGTAGTTGAGAATGAGTCCAGCACTAAAAACAGCGAAGCCGAAACTGGCGTGCGAGATCTCCGCGGATCGGGTGCTGGCCGGGCGAGTTGTTGATGACGGCAGCGGGCTGGAGGCCTGCGCGGCCAAGGAGCTCGCGCCAGGGAGCGTCGTTCCCGATCTGGTGGAGAACAATCTGCGCCAGCGCGAGGTTGTACGCTCGGGGATTGAGGATGCCTTGGGCAGCGTCGCTGGACGGTCACACGATGTGATCGCAATTGTTCCGGATGCCTCGGTTCGTGTAATGCTGGTCGACTTCGATACCCTGCCCTCGGATCATGAGGAAGCGCTTGGGGTCGTGCGCTTTCGGCTGAAGAAATCTTTGCCGTTCGATGTCGAGAAGGCGAAGGTTTCCTATCACGCGCAGAAGATCGGCACCGAGGTGAAGGTGGTTGCGGCGGTCGCGTTGGGGAGCGTGATCGAGGATTACGAATCGGCATTTCGCGAGGCAGGGTTTGCGCCCGGAGTGGTGCTGCCGTCAACGCTGGCCGCTCTCGGCGCCGCGGATGGCAAGAAGCCGACGATGGTGATTAAGGTCGACGCCCACACCACCAGCATCGCAATCCTGAACGAGGAGCAGTTGCAGCTCTTTCGAACACTCGAGAACGCTCGCGGGGTGACGATCAACGGGGAGCAACTCGCGGAGGAAGTGTATCCCTCGATTGTTTTCTTTCAGGATACGTATCAGTTGAACATCGAGCGGATTTACGTCGCTGGGCTACCGGAATCCGGAGGAGCGGCCGCGGCGTTACGGTCATCGACAGAGGCGAATGTGCAGGAGTTGGTTTCGTCGGCGCAATTAGGTAGCACGGCAAGCGGCAATGTACCGAAGTGGAGAATGGCGGGAGTGGTAGGAGCATTGGTTTCTTAACTGCATGCGTATTGATATCAATCTCGCGAGTCAGCCGTACGAAGATGCGCGGCAGTTCTGGATGCGCTGGGGAACGGCCGTCTGCGCGCTCGGACTGTTCACGCTGATCCTGCTTGCGCTCTGCGTGACGGGCTGGATCAATGCTCGCAAAGATCGTCTCAGCATGAGCCGGACTCGTACCATGATCGACGATCGCGATAAGCTGCGTGCGGATGCCGAGCGAGTGCTGAACCTGCCCGAGAACCGAACTACGCGCGATGAGTCCCAGTTCTTGAATCAGTTGATCGAACGAAAAGCTTTTTCGTGGACGCGCGTGCTGGAGAATCTCGAGAAGGTCATGCCGCCGCGAGTGCATGTTGTCTCGATCAGTCCCGCACTGAATGACGACAACGAACTGGCGTTGAAAATGACAGTCGCGGGCGACTCGCGCGATCGCGCCATCGAACTGGCGCGGCGCATGGAAGAATCCCGACGCTTCGCACAGACCCAGATCATCCGCGAGGCGTCGACGCAATCGCAGACGGGCGATACCGAGCAGGTCGAACTTTCAGCCATCTATATTCCCGAAGCGGTAGCCGACTTGACGTCTACACCCGCACCGACTCCTGCGATGATGAAACCGGCCATGCAGACGCCTGTCAAGTCGGCCACGCCGCCAGGGATGAAAACATCCGCAACGAAGGGGGCGAAACACTAATGCCGGACCTTCGTAAAACCCGGAAAGATTTAAAGGTGGCGATCGGAGTAATGATTGCTCTCGATGTGGCAGCGGCCGTTCTTTATTTTTCGCCCCTGATCGGCTCTGCTGAGACCCGCCGCATGGAAATGAATCAGCTTCAAACTGAGCTGACCGTGAAGACGCGGCAAGTGGCACCGCTGAAAGATCTGCCGCGGAAGGTAAATATGGCGAGACAGGAGATCGGGGACTTCTATAAAAAGCGCTTCCCTTCTGAAAACTCGGAGATTTTGACGGAGATCGGAAAGCTCGCCTCGGCGAATGGAGTGCGGATCGAACAAGGACGATACAAGCCTGGCGAGACGATTACGGTTGGCTTGCAGCAGGTCAACATGGAGTACGATCTTGCGGGCAACTACACATCACTGGCACGCTTCATCAACGCTGTCGAGCGGGACGAAATGTTCTTCATCATCGACAACGTCAGCTTGGGCGGCGATCCGCAAGGCCCTGTCAAATTGGGTGTGAAACTTGAGACATATTTGAAGGTAGGCTCGTAGTGCAACTGGGACTGGAAAACAGGAAGAAGGCTTTGTGGGCGGGCGTGCTCGGCGTGGTGGCCGTGCTCGTGTTTGCCTACGAGATCATCCCGTTGTTTAGCGGATCGTCGTCTCCCAGTTCGAGCGCGCAAGCCGCGGCGCCTACGTTGACGCACACTGTACCTGACCGGCCCAAAGGTGGGAAGGCAGCTCTAAAACTTGGGAAGAAACCGCGAGTCGACAGCTTGGATCCAACACTGCGACTCGATTTGCTCGCTAGTAGCGAGAAGACGCAGTACGAGGGAACCGGCAGGAACATTTTCGTTTCGCAGCCGGATGATGTCGTGATTCCGAAGCCCATAACAACTGTACGGACGGACGGGCAGGCTGGACCGGAGGACACATATCGTGTTCCGACTCCGCCCCCGGCTCCGCCGATACCTTTAAAGTTCTACGGCTTCGCGAGTTCGCCTGGCGAGCCGAAGCGAGTATTCCTGAAGATGGGGGAGGATGTTTTCGTGGCGGGCGAGGGCGAGATCGTGAACCGGCGCTACAAGGTTGTTCGAATCTCAAACAATTCGGTCGAGATTCAGGACATGGTGTACAGCGGGCCGCCGCAGAACATTCCGCTGACGCAGGGATGAAGGAATTTAGCAATTGGGTAATTTTGTAATTTGGTAATTTGTAGGCTGAAATGCTGTTGTCTTCTCAATTCCGGCGAACATCCTCTCGTCAATCCGAGCAAGGCTACATCCTTCTCCTCCTGCTGCTGACTGTCTGCATCATGACCATTATGGTGGCGACGGCGGTTACCACCATCAAGTTCCAGATCAGACGCGATCGCGAGGAGGAAATGGTCCATCGCGGTGTGCAGTACACCCGCGCTATTCGTGCCTATTACCGAAAGTTCAACCGCTTCCCTGCCAAAATCGAAGACCTCGAGAACACGAATCAGCTTCGGTTCTTGCGCAAGCGCTACAAAGATCCGATCACCGGAAAAGATTTCAAACTGGTGCATTTCGGCGAGGTTAAGATGGCTGGGAGTGTAATGGGCGGCGGCATGATTCCGGGCGCCAACACGGTTGGAGCGAACGGGGCACTCATGAACGCGAGCCAAAACTCGGGCTTCGGCAATAATACGTTTGGACAAAGCCCGAATTCTCTCTTCGGTCAGAGTTCGAACTCCGGCTTCGGGCAGGCATCCAACTCTGGTTTTGGGCAGAATACGACCGCTCCAGGCACGCAGGGCCAGGATGCTGCCGGGCAGAATACGGACGCAACTCAGAACGCAAACACCGGAGGCGCTCAGAACGGATCCGACTCGTCGCAACAAGGAAATGGCCTGAACTCTAACGGCGCATTTGGCAGTAATAGCGGATCTGACAAGATTGGAACGACACAATTCGGCGGAGCACCGATTGTGGGCGTAGCGAGCACAAGCAAGGAACAGACAATCCGCGAGTACGATAAGAAGAAGAAATATAACGAGTGGATGTTCGTGTACGATCCGATGCTGGATCGCGGGGGCTTGATCAAGACTCCGTACCAGCCCCAACTTGCAATGCAGGCCATGACTCAGGGCATGCAGAACGTGAACGGACAGAATCAGGGACAGACCGGAACCAGCAACGGTTTCGGAAGCAATGGCGGGTTCGGAAATAGTAGCGGCTTCGGAAACAACAACGGGTTTGGCAATGGCTTCGGAAATTCTCCCGGAGGCGTACAGAATAATCCGCCATCGCCAGCCGGGTTTGGAACGCCGGCCCAGCCGCCGAGTAACTCGCCCCAGCAGCCCTAGTTTCATCGCAAAAAGCAAAACTCCCGCCGTCTATCGTCGTCGTTTCCTCCGACGTTTCGTGAGAGCAAAGCAAAGGACCTCGTCTCACGACGAGGCCCTTCAAATTTAAGAAACAAACTCTACACGCTAAACGAAGATCCACAGCCGCAGGTGCTCTTCACGTTCGGATTTTCAAACTTGAAGCCAGCGCCTTCGAGCGTCTCGACGTAGTCAACGATGCAGCCATTGAGATACATGACAGAGGTCGCATCAACATATACCTTCAGGCCGTCCATATCGAAGGTCTTGTCCATCATTCCTGCGCCGTTTTCAAACTGCATGGAATATGAGAAGCCGGAGCATCCACCACCCACGACTCCAATCCGCAGTCCGGCGGGCACGGGGTTCTGCTGTGCCATGATCTCTTTCACCTTGGCAACGGCGTTGGCTGTCAGGGTAACGGGGGCGGCTTTCTTGACTTCGGGGACGGTTGTTGTGGCCATTCGTATCTCCTTGGCTTTAAAGCTATTTCGATTATAGCAAATCGTGCTTCACTGCCCGGAATCACACCGGTAATAAGGACTTATCTACCCAATTTTGATGCGAATTGCAAGCGCGAAGTCGCATGTTCCGCTTTCGTAACAGGCTGTGGATAACGGTTTTTATTCATCACCCCGGCCACGCGAATAGGGCTATAATGGCGCCGATAGGGCCTTCCCCGGGACAGGACGCGGGGTTCGACGTGCCCCCCGCCCACGAAGTGGAACGCCGCTGTCGGGTCAATTGCCGAGGTGGTTTATGACGCCAATCGAGATAGTGGGCGGTCTGTTCGGACTTTTTGCCGTTGGTTTGATCGTGCTCCTCATCTACAAGAGCACGCTCACCATGCACGAGGATGATCAACTCTTCCTCGACGAGGCAAACTCACACATGCAGGAAGAGCAAACAGAACTGCTGACGAAAGTCGGCAAACTAACCGTTCCCATGCGTGTATTCAGCATTGGGTCAGGGGTATTTCTGCTCGCATTCCTGGCTCTGCTGATTTATCAGAAACTGAACGAAGTGCAATAGGCGTCTCTGGCAGCAGAGACCCGCGTAGGTCTCTGCGAGTACCGCCACAGGATGGCATATCGATGGCGGAGAGATTCCCTGTCCATTTGGCCGGCACGTCACCTCTTTTGTTACGGCGAACATGGAATCATTTCGCAGCGGGATTTCTATGGCTGCGGAAGGTGGCTTTCCATTTTGCCCGAAGTCTGCGCGACATTCCCCGCGTGTGCACTTCTTCGCTGATAGCACCACACGACAGAGTCTGCAAGAAGTTCCGGACCTTGCGATCTACTGACGTTGCGGCCACCATCGGTGTCTGAGTATGCAGATGAGTACTACCAGTAGATACAACGTTTACGCGAAGACTTAGTTCTTATACGGCGGGAGTAGCCACTCATGTCTACAGCTCCTGCGGAAGTGACTCCTGATGCCCAGCCATTACAGGAACAGCGGGGATCACAACCGGAAGCTCCTGAAGGCGGACCGCCGAAGGGCTCGCGACGCTGGATTTGGGCAGCCGCTGCAGTCGCGCTGGCGGCTCTAGTACTGGCGCTCGCCCTAGAACTGCGACACGCATCCACCACGAAAGTCGCGCAGACCTTTACTTCAGATTCCCTACAAATTGTAAGGCTTAAAGGCACCACCGAAGCGGTGCAGTCGCGAGCGATTCTCGCTCCCCTGCTCGCGGGGCAGCATATCGGAACGCTCACGATCGTTCACCTCGTGCCCGGAGGAACCAGGGTCAAACAGGGAGACTTTCTGGTGGAGTTTGATCGGCAGGCGCAGATGCGCGACTTCATCGACAAACAAGCGGAATACCAGAAGCTGGTCGATCAGGTTGCGGAAGAGCAAGCGAAAGAAAGCGCCGCGCGGGCAAAAGACGAAACGGAATTGAAGACGGCGGAAGACACTTTGCGCAAGGCGGAATTGGAAGTCCAGAAAGCCGAAATCGTTTCAAAGATTGACGCAGAAAAGAACCAGGAGAGTCTTGAAGAAGCCAAAGCCACCTACGAACAGTTGCGGGAAACCTTCGATCTGAAGCGCAAGGCAGCGCAAGCGGCCATTCGCATTCTTGAAATCCAGAGGGACCGCACGCAGCAGACGATGGAACACGCGCAGGCCAATTCAAACCGGATGCAGATTCATTCTCCGCTCGATGGCGTCGTCGTTCTGAACACCATCTGGAAAGAAGGCACGATGGGCGAAGTGCAGGAGGGCGATCAGGTGCGTCCGGGCGTTCCATTCATGCAGGTGGTTGATCCAGCCGCAATGCAGGTTCGCATTCTTGCCAATCAAGAGGACTTCCCGGTTCTGCAGGTTGACCAGCAGGCGACGATCCATCTCGATGCATACCCAGAGATGATCTTCCACGGAAAGGTCGACCAGATTTCTCCGATCGGGGAGGGCGGTGACTTTTCCAGCAAGTTAAAGAATTTTGCCGTGGTCGTCTCGATTCAGGGAAATGATCCCAAACTGATGCCGGATCTTTCAGCCGCAGTTGACGTGGACATCGCAGCGCATAAGGCGGAAGCGACTCCAAAGAAAGCAGGCGGGGATTTATGATACGTCGCTTCCGCCAGCTTTCCACGACACGCAAATCTGTGGTGATCGCTATTGTCCTGCTCGCGGGAAGTGGAGTGCTTCTCGGTGCCGTGCGGCTGACACGTCGCGCTCCGACCGTGCCAACGATCACAGTCAAGCGCGCGGAATTCATGGACTCGTTGCAATTTCGCGGTGAGGTGAAAGCGTTAAAATCCGCGACCATCAGCGCGCCTGCGGAGGCTGGCGAATTGCAGATTGTGAAGTTGGTGACGGAGGGTTCGACGGTAAAGGCTGGAGATGTTGTGGTTTCGTTCGATAAGACAAAGACCGAGCAAGATTTGGCGCAGTACAAATCCAGTTTGAAATCCGCCGAGGCGGAGATCGGGCAGGCCAAAGCGCAGGCCAAGCTGGCCGAAGAAGAAGACAAGACCGCAGTATTGAAAGCTAGCTACGACGTCGAAGCGGCGAAACTGGAAGCCAGCAAGCAGGAGATTGTTTCGAGGATCGAGGGCGAGGAAGCCAAATTAAAGCTTGCTGACGCTCAGCAGAAACTGCGCGAGGCCCAGGCCAAGCAAAAATCGGATGCCGCCCTCAACGCGGCAACCATTCAAAGCAAAGTCGAAGCCAGCGCCAAGGCAAAATTCGATGCCGAGCGAGCCGAGCGGGCCTTGACTCGGATGGCCGTTCTGGCGCCCTCGGCCGGCACTATCAGCCTGCTTCAGCACTGGGGAGCCTCAGGTCCGGTTCAGTACCGCACCGGTGATCGGGCATGGCCAGGTGCCGCAATCGCCGAGCTCCCCGATGTGTCCACGTTGCGCGTAATCGCCCGAGTGGATGAGACCGAGCGCGGACGTCTGGCCGCGAAGCAACCGGTTACGGTGCAATTGACCGCAATTCCCGACCGAGAATTTACGGGGCATATCGAACAGATAGGAGCGATCGCGAGCGCTGACTTCGGTGCGGGCTGGCCGTTTACGCGGAATTTCGTGCTCGAGATCATCCTGGATCAGACAGACACGCGGTTCAAACCGGGTATCACGGGCGAGGTCACCGTTGTCGTGGACCGGGTGCCCGATGCATTGACGATTCCTGCGCAGGCGATGTTTCAGAGATCCGGACGGAATGTGGCCTATGTCTGGCACGCGACACAGTTTGAAGAGCGCGAAATTCAGGTGTCGCGAAGAAGTGGCGATAAAATCCTGATTGCCAAAGGACTGAAGTCAGGAGATCAGGTCGCACTCAGCGATCCGACGATGCAGTAACGAGCTGAAGAGATGAGACGGAAACGGACGATTGCGTGGGCGGTTATCGCTGTCGTGCTCTGCGGCGTAGTGGCGGTTGTTGCAGCGGTACGCCGCGGATCAGCTTCGACCCCAAGTGATAACATCCCGACCGTGAAGATTGAGCGTGGGGACCTTGAAGTTCAGGTGCACGCCGACGGCGAGGTGAGGGCTATACGCTCAGAAGTTCTGATGGCGCCCCCGATTGCGGGAGGCTCGTTGCAGATCACTCACCTGCTACATACCGGCACACGAGTGAAGAAGGGCGATCTGGTGATGGAATTCGATCCGAGCGAGCAGAACTACAACCTGGATCAGAGCCGATCGGAATTACAGCAAGCCGAGCAGGAGATCACGAAAGCCAAGGCTGATGCAGCTGTCACAACCGCATCAGACAAAGTTGCGCTGCTGAAAGCGCGCTTCGATGTGCGCCGCGCCGAACTCGATGTACAGAAAAACGAGCTTGAAAGTTCGATCGATGCCAGGAAAAACGATCTTGCGCTTGAAGGAGCCAAGCGCGTCCTCGCTGAACTCGAGCAGGACGTGAAATCGCGCAGCGTCTCAAATCAAGCGGCCATTTCCCTCGCACAAGAAAAGCGCAACAAAGCCAAACTGGCGATGGATGATGCACAGCGAAACATCGACAAAATGCATGTGATGGCTCCTATGGATGGGCTCGTCTCCCTCAACAAAAATGAGGAAGCTATGGGTGGATTTTGCTGTATTCCGGGAATGCCGCTCCCCGAGTATCACGAGGGAGATCAAGTTCAAGCAGGCCGAAACGTCGGACAGGTGATCAATCCTCAAGAGCTGGAATTATTTGCGAATGTCGGAGAAATCGAACGTAATCGCGTCAAGCAAGGCCAGACAGTGGAAATCACAATGAACGCTCTGCCGGGAGTTCCACTGAAAGGTACGGTGAAAACTATAGGCGGCAGCCGAGCGCGCATGTTCTGGGAAGACGACACAAGCACCAAGTTCGAGGTCACTATCGCGCTTGCCGCTTCTGGCGGAGATTCCCGGCTACGCCCAGGAATGACAGCAAAACTTCTGATCATTGGAGAGCCGCAGAAAAATGTGCCGTGGGTACCACGGCAAGCGCTATTTCTGAAAGACAACAAACGCCAGGTGTATGTGAAACACGGTAGCAGCTACGATCCGCACGAGGTCAAAATCGTCGCTGAGAATGAGAGCCGCGCTGCCATCGAGGGGCTCAGCGTCGGAACTGAGGTTGCGCTTATCGATCCGACAGCGCCGCGCAAGGCAGAAAGCGATGGGGCCGGTCCGCCGGGTCCTGGAGGAGCGCCGTAATGCCTGCGATTGCCTATTCTTCTCCGCCGCGCTTTCTAAGCGGATACCAGCGTTGGCTTCCGGATTTGCAGCTCGGACTGCAGAACCTTTTGCTACACCGCCTGCGAACTCTGCTCACGATGCTGGGAATGATCTTCGGTGTCGCGGCAGTGGTTTCGATGTTGTCGATCGGCGCAGGCGCACGTCAAAAAGTCATGGCGCTAATTGAGCAGATGGGCGTCCACAATCTTATTGTCGAGGCGAAAGAAACGACGGAGTGGCAGGCGCACCAGAAAGTTCGCAAGATCTCTCCGGGTCTCACGTTTCAGGATTATCGCGTAATTCGAGACGATGTTGGGGACATTGTTCAGGCGACTCCGCGCAAGCGCATGACGCTCACAAAAACATTGCCCAAATCGCAGCAAGATCCGCCCAGCGTGTATGGGGTAAATCCCAACTACGTGCGGATTGCCGGGTTGCAAGTCATCGAGGGCCGATTTTTTAGCGAGGCAGAAGAAAAGGTGGCTGCGCCGGTTTGTGTGCTTGGCGCAGCGGCACGGTCAAGCCTTTTTGGATCTGCAAGTCCAATCGGACAATATCTGAAAGCGAACGAAACCTGGTTTCGCGTGGTCGGAGTCGCGTCTCCGCAGTTGAGTTCGCAAACCGAAGTCGCCGGCATGCCAACTCAGGATCTGAACAACGTCGTCTACGTGCCGTTGAACACGGCTGTCCTGCGACTGGAGGATTCCTACAGCGACGTACGCGACGAAATCGATGGGATTTATTTAAATATCCGTGACAGCGCCGATATGGGGACGGTCGCGCAGGTAGTCCGCGCGATCCTTAATTCCTCGCATCACTCAGCTGGGGATTTCAGCGTGATCGTCCCCGCGGAATTACTGGCCGAGCAACGGCGAACGGAACGGCTGTTCAACGTGGTGATGGTAGCGATCGCGTCCATTTCCCTGCTGGTCGGCGGCATCGGGATCATGAACATCATGCTGGCCAGCATTCTCGAGCGCACGCGCGAAATCGGGGTACGGCGCGCAGTCGGCGCCCGTCAGTCGGACATCGTCCGGCAATTCGTGGTCGAGGCCACGCTTATCTCCGTTGTCGGCGGAAGCTTCGGCATTATTTTTGGATTCATCATGTCACGGCTGATTGCATTGCTTGCGGGATGGTCGACGATCGTCACCGCAACCTCGATCTTGCTCGCCTTTCTGGTTTCGATTTCAGTTGGATTGGTTTTCGGAATTTACCCTGCAGTCAAGGCCGCTCGTCTGGACCCAGTCGAAGCGATTCGCTACGAATAGCGGCGGCCCGTTCACCGCACGACTAATGAAATCCTGGAGGACTTTGGAATGAGACGCTCTCTTCCTGCTCTGATGTTCGCGCTCCTGATCACGCTTTCTGCTTTTGGACAAAAGGGCGAGAGTTATGCAGATTTGCTGACGCCGCAGGTGCGATCAGGAAATCTAAGCACGCCCGAGCATCTGCGAAATTATGTCGTCGATGGAAAATTGCGCCTCAGCTTGCGTGATGCGGTTGTACTCACGCTCGAAAACAACAGCATCATACGTGTTCAAGAAACGCAGGTGGAGTCCTCGAAGTTCGCGCTGCTGGGAGCTCACGCGCCATTCGATCCCACCGTGATCAGTTCGTACAATCTAACTGACGTAACTGCTCCCGCAGTATCTTTGATCCAAGGTACTGGCGGGCAGAACGTTAATGTCAAGAATACTTCCCAGTTCGTTCAATTGAATTATTCGCAGACATTCGAGACCGGAACCAACTTTCAGGGTGGCGTGACCAGCAATAACTATTTTTCGAACAACTCCCTAAACTTTCTGAACCCGTACATCACTTCGGCTCTGGTTTTCCAGGTAACACAACCCTTGTTGCGCAATGGATGGCGCTTCGCGAATCAGGCGCCCCTGACCATCGCGCGGCGCAACCTGCAGCAGTCCCAAGCGAGCTTTGCGGCCGAGGTGAATAACAACATCCTTCAGGCAGTCGAGCAATATTGGGCCGTCGTACAGGCGCGTGGAAGTCTGGAGGTCGCACGATCGTCCATGGATGCTGCCGAAGCCACTTACAAACGTGATAAGCGAGCCCTCGAATTGGGAGCCCTGCCTCCGCTCGACATCTATCGCTCGGAATCGCAGGTGGCTTCGCGGCGTGTTGCTGTCATCCAGAGCGAGTACGCACTCAAGCAAGCCGAAGATACCTTGCGCCTCACCATCGGAGCAGACCAAGACCCTTATTTTCAAGCTCTCGATATTGAATTAACCGAGAAGCCGGAGCCTGACGGAGAGCTACGTTCCACAGACGTCGCGAGCGCATTGCAGGAAGCAATGAGCAAGCGTCCGGAATTTGATGCGGCGCGCGCCGCCCTCGCCAACGATGCGACACGAATTCGATTGGCTCACAACCATCTCCTTCCCGAGCTCGACCTCTTCGGCTCCTACGCGAGCAATGGCGTAGGTGGAACGCAGTTCTCCACCGCCGGGGAGAAGATGACGAGTTCGTCTTTCAATCAGTTGTTCGGCTTCGGCTATCCCACATATCAGGCGCAACTGTCGTTGAGCCTCCCTATAAGGAACCGCGCGGCGAAGGCCGAGATGGGAAATGCATTGGTGTCCCGGCATAATGACCTCTATGGCCAGCGTCAGATTCAGGAACAAGTCACGCTCGACGTGAACAACGCAGTTCATCAGCTGGAGCAGACAAAACTAAGCATCGTCGCTGCGAAAGAAGCGCTGGACTTGTCCAAAAAGACCATGGCGGCCGAGCAACGCAAATATGAATTGGGATCAGGAACGATCTTCCTGGTCCTTGAAGCACAAACCGAGGTCGCGGATGCAGAGCAAAGTTTGTTACAGGCTGAAGTGGGATACCAGATCGCGATCGCCGGACTCGATCACGCGACGGGCGAATTGCTGCAACCGTACAACGTGCAGATCGCCGGACTCACGCACTGAGAGCGCGACAGTATCTTCCCTGCCGCGGGCAAAGGCATTAGTATGGAGGCAGCCCGTGCGAAAGTGGCGGAATTGGCAGACGCACCAGACTTAGGATCTGGCGGGTAAAACCGTGGGGGTTCGAGTCCCCCCTTTCGCACCAATCACTTACTGACCACTCCCAAAAACACACTCCCTCGCTGTGCCCAATTCTGTGCCCACCCAGCCTGAGGAGGCCTCCCTTCGTTGCCTGCAAGTTCCCTTCCCATCTCCGTGCTCCTTGTATGGAGGATAGTGCGGCGGTTTGGTCAAGGAGTGTAATGGGGAGTGTTACGCCAACCATAGTCCTAAAACTGTATGCGCGCCGTATGAATTCACCGATGGCCGGGTGGCGAAACCAGCGATTGAACGATCACTGAACCGTTACGGTCAACGTCGTCATGCGAACTAAGCTGCCTGACGTGGCGGTCACCGTCACTGAGTAGGTTGCGTCTTGTGGGCTGCCTCCACCCCCTCCGCCTCCCCCGCCTGATGTTCCGCCGCCGCTGTTTCCACCGCACGCGGATAGGACTAGCAGGCCTGCCAGCAATGTGCCCCCAAACGGCACGGCAAGCTTGTTCTTGCGAATGTGAGTGGTCCAAACCATGGCAAGTGCCATTCCCGAAATCGAAAACCAGAGGGCGTATCGCGTGCGTTCATCCTGACCAAAGGGTGCCGCCTTGAATGCCGCTGCTAAGCCCGAAGTGCTGATGGTGAGAGTCGAGGTCCCCGAACCATTCGCCGAAAGCTGCACGGTCGCAGGACTGAGGGAGCACATTGGTGCCGTCCCTGTCCCTGAGGTTAGCGACACTGCACAACTCAGCGAAACGGAATTGCTAAATCCGAGAATGGAATTGATTGTGACTGTCGAGGAAGCCGATTGACCCTGCGTGATCTGGCTGACTGCAGTGGCTTGCACCGAGAAGTCTGGGCCTTGAATATTGCGCAAGATACTCACTGTGCCACTGATTCTATTGGCTGTTGCCAGATCGGGTTTGCCGTCATGATTGGAGTCGCCAACCGCGATCATGTATGGCTCTGTGCCGGTGCCACACGTCGTGAACGGTTGAAATGTGCCATCTCCGTTACCCAGAAGTAATCCGATCACGGCGTCCCCATATCCGCTACCCACGACAACATCCTGCCTGCCATCGAGGTTGAAATCCCCGACCGCGACTGCAATCGGCACGGCAATGCCGTCGGGGGATATTTCTTCTATCGGAAACTCCATGGCCTTCTGGAATGTGCCGTCCCCATTGCCAAGAAGAATCGAAGCCGGTCCTACACCACCGACGACCACCAGATCAAGCTTTCCGTCCTTATTGAAGTCCCCTACTGCGACTGACTCCGGATCCGATGCAGTCTGATAAGCGAGGGGTGGTCCAAAGCTGCCGTCACCCCTGCCCAACAACACGCTCACTGTCGTTCCTTGGTAGACCCAACCCGGATTACACTCATACCCACCAGTGCATGCAATTGTTTGGCTTCCGTTCGTCACCGCCAGGTCGGGTATGCCATCGCCGTTGAAATCCCCCACAGCGAGTGCAGACGAATCACTCCCCGTATTGCTGTATCGCGTGCTGGCTCGGAACGTACCGTCGCCATTTCCGAGCCACACCACTGCTCCCAGTTGCGGTCCTGTAGCAACAACATCCAGATTCCCGTCGCCATTCAAGTCAGCAATTGCCACTGAGGCGCCTTCAGATGGACTTCCGAGATTTTGGACCATGGATGCGCCGGGGTAGTCGGTATGCATTTGGAAAGTGCCATCGCCGTTGCCGAGCAGCACGCTGATTCCGAGAGTGTTGTCGGTCCATCCGATGGCCTGGAAGTTTCCAACGACCAGGTCCAGTTTGCCATCATGATTGAGGTCGGCGGCGACTACCGATGATGCTCCAACGAGGAAACCATTCTCGACTATGTCCTGAACTGCATACGTCACCGGCGCGCGGAATGTACCGTCAGGATTCCCCAAAAAAATATCGACCGTTCGACTAGTGCAGTCCGGAGCGTAGTCGCACAGTACCGCCACGGCCATGTCCGGGTTGCCATCGCCGTTGAAGTCGCCGATGGCTACTCCAGTCGCTGCCCCCTGTATCGCGTAGTCGGGCCTCGTCAGAAAGGTACCGTCACCGTTACCCAATAGAATCCCGGCCGAGCTCTCAAAATTTTCCGTCGCCAAGTCAAGCTTGCCGTCGCCGTTGAAATCGCCTGCAGTCAGGCTTGTGGGTTGTGGTCCTGTGCCGAAGAGCAACTCCGCCCCGAAGGTCCCATCGCCGTTGCCAAGCAAGACTCCTGCCTGATTCTTAGCGTCATTCACAAACGCAACGTCGATTACCCCATCACCGTTAAAATCCCCGACGACAGGAGCACCATAGTAAAACCCGTAGGCGCCTAGGGTCCCATAAGCTGCCTGTGGCTGAAACGTGCCGTCACCGTTGCCCAAGAGGACCCGCACGGTGACGTCGGAGCAGGTAATCACGAGATCAACGTGCCCGGTTCCTCTTAGGCTGGCGACAGCAATATTTCCTGGATTAGTCACAGGGTAGGCAACATATGGCTGCAAGCTACCGTCGCCCTTGCCCAAGAGCACGTCTACGGAATCTCCTGCAACCACAGCCACGTCCGACTTGCCGTCTCCATTAAAATCACCGACCGCTATTGAGTTTGCACTCTCCACGGGGAAGTCTTGATGTGGTTGGAAAGTACCGTCGCCGTTACCTAGCAGGATGCTGGCGCTGGGGGAAATGCTGCCATTAGGGGGATCCGGTTGGGAACTATAGACGACAGCCAAGTCGAGTTTTCCATCTCCGTTGAAATCACTTACAGCTATTACTTCGGTGTTCCGACTCCAAAGACCTCCCAACGAATAGTCAACCGGTGCCTGAAATGTGCCGTCTCCATTGCCTAGCTGAATCGCGATATTGGGCGGGGCTACGACGGCCAAGTCCAGCTTGCCGTCGTTGTTGAAGTCTCCTGTGGCAACTGATTCGTAGCCGGAGGAAGCCACCACTTGCGAGTTGGGTACCTGAAAGCTTCCGTCGCCGTTACCAAGTAGAATGTTGGCCCCCATTAAGAGATCGGGCTTGCCATCGCCATTGAAATCGCCCGTCAATGCAGCACCGAAGTTGCCCGGAAGCGGGTATAGCGGAGCATCGAAAAATTGGGGCAATTGAGTCGGAGATTGCGCCTCCTTTGCCGTAACCTGCTTTCGTCCATGGGCTGTACGTCTCACGTTCCGCGCGGTTCTGAGCAGATTCTGTCCCGGTCGGTGCGTCTGAGACCGCGGCAAACTCCGATGCGAATCATTCGACTGCACGCTGCAGTGTTGCTGCGAATCAAACGAGAACAGAGGAAGCAATCCGAACACTAGAAATATGGGGGTTACAACACGACGGATTTTAAACATCGCGACCTTCTTGAGAGCGGCGCAGCTCCCTTCAGCAGCCGGCCAAACGGGTGTGCTGATCTAGCCATGGATGTCCTCGGAATGGAAGGGGAAGGGAGCACGGAGCACCATGGACAGCAAAAATCTAAACCCGTCCGCCCATCGTGTCTGTGATTTCAAGCATGCTTGAATACAACACGATAGGTACCATAGCCGCGCGGCAAGGTCGTAGATCTTAACTGTCGAAAATCAGATGGAATGAGAAGGCCGCTCTCCGACGGGATGCAGCCCGCCTAGTAGTTCTCCCAGTAGTTGCTGGCTGCTTTCCACTGCTACTCTCCAAAAACTTCTTCGGACGAAAGGAGCATCATGATCAGACGCAACTTGTGCTTCGCCTCTTTGATTTTCATT
>Ga0335085_10001460_pt1 | contig 49838 bp, 47 predicted proteins | sample Lox_Sample_45_FD_206712 | JGI IMG/M metagenome (GOLD analysis project Ga0335085, IMG submission 206712) | Soil microbial communities from Loxahatchee National Wildlife Refuge, Florida, United States - Lox_Sample_4.5 | ecosystem: Environmental > Terrestrial > Soil > Wetlands | place: USA... | reverse complement strand
GCCACCGTGGCGCTGACGCCGAGGTTGGCCGTCGCGGTCTGAGCGAAAGCGGGAGCGGCCATTCCCAGAACCAAGCCACCGAACACCAGGGCGATGCGAGCGCTGCGGTTCATGTCTGTTCCTCCCTATTTTTTCGACTATCGCGGCCGCTTCTCGCGGCCCCTGCTGCTCACGGCCCCTAGTAGGGCAACGAGGATGCCAGCAGCAGAATCCGAGATGCCGGAGCGTCGGGAGTCTTGGTGTAAATACTTGAAAAGATGGCTTGATATGACGAGGTCCGGCCAGGTGAACTACACGATGAGCGGCCGAGTAGCTCGCCCGAAACCCCTCAATCTGTGAGGCCTTCGGGCGCGGGCCCTACAATCTTTGGAGGTGCTCCGGAAGGGGCGGTCCGGATTGGAGGTCAGCGGCCGAGCGTGCGGACGAAGGCTCTGAGCTCGGCGAGATGAGTGCCGAGCAGGCTTGCCCGGACCGCATTTCGCATATCGGGGTGGAGCCCCTGTCCGCCGGCGGCGAACTTGATGCCTCTCGACTCGGCGGCCTCGACGACGCGCGGATAGACAGCAAAGAACGAGGGATGGGGCGACACCGAGGTGACCGAGATCCAAACGAGGCGTGGGGAATGGCGCGTGATCGCCTCGCCCAGCGATGCGATCGGCGTGTTCGGCCCAAGGTTGAGGGTGCGCCAGCCCATCTCGGTGAGCATGAGCTCGGCCATCAGCGTCGGCAGCAGATAGGGATCGCCCTCGGGCGCACCGCCGAGGGCCAGTGGTGCGTCGTCAGAAGGGGTCGGTAGGAGCCCGCGGAGCTCCATCAGGATGGACCACGCGCGCAGTGTCGCCGCGTGCTCCTGATAGACGTCGACCTCTCCGCGCGCCCATCTGGCCCCGATCTGGGTCATCGCCGGAGCCACCAGGCCATCGAGGATCTCATCGAGGGGCATGCCTGCCAGGAACGGGTTGATCACGAGCGCGCGCGCGACGCGCTGATCCCCGCGGACCAGGAGGTCGGCCAGGGTGTCGGGTGAGGGCGGGGCCTCTGCGGATGCATCGGTGTGTTCGGCCAGGGCGGCCAGCCCTTCGAGGCTCGGGACCGGGCGCCCCGTGGCCCGCAGGAACGCCACGACGTCGGCCAGGGCGATCTTCCTGTGGCCTCCGACGGTCTTTTCGGCACGCAGGTAACCCGCGTCGATCCACCGCTTCAAGGTCGACTCGCTGACCCCGATCAGGGGGGCCAGCCGACCTGGGCTCAGAGGCTTGGGGTCCATGTGCGAGCCTCATCTTACTTCAAAAGGCCATTTGACGTGAACGTTTTGGACGTTATACTGTCAAACCATGGCTCCCCGACCCGTTTACACCCTGCACCGCAGCCAGTGGCTCCGGCTCCCCCTGCACGAGACGTTCGCCTTCTTTGAGCGCCCCAGCAACCTGCCACTGATCACGCCACCGTGGCTCGGCTTCAGCATCCTCACCCCCGACCCCATCGTGATGCGCCGCGGGCTGACACTCGACTATCAGGTCCGCGTGTTCGGGATGCGGCGGCACTGGCGCTCGGTGGTCAGCGAGTACGATCCCCCGTTCGGCTTTCGCGATGAGCAGGTGATCGGCCCTTACCGCCTCTGGGACCACCGGCATCGCTTCTGGCGGCAGGACGGCGGCACGACGATCGAGGACTTCGTCGTCTACGCGCCGCCCCTCGGCCCGGTCGGCGCCCTGCTCGATCGGCTCTCGATCCGGCGGCAGCTACGCGAGATCTTCGATTTCCGGAGCCGGCGGATCGCGGAGCTGCTGGCGGGCTGATGGCGATCCCGCGCGCGGTGGTCATCGGAGGAGGGCTCGCGGGTCTCGCCGCGGCGGCGGCGCTCGCCGGCCGCGGGCACGCGGTCACCGTGCTCGAGGCCCACGACACCGTCGGGGGCAAGGCACGCGCGGTGCGCGCGAGCGGCGCGATCGTGGATACGGGCCCCACCCTGCTGACCGATCCGGGCCCGCTGCGCCGTCTCTTCGAGGCTGCGGGCCAGTCGCTCGACGACATGGTGCCCCTCGAGCGCGTGGAGCCGGGCCTGCACGTCACCTTCCCGGGCGGTCGCTCCCTCGCGCTCCACGCCGATGCCGCGCGCATGGCCGGTGCGCTCGACCGCCTCGGCCCGCACGCTCGGGCGGACTGGGATCGGCTGCTCGCCCTGGGCGCGCGCGCCCACCGGCTCGCCGCCCACTATCACGCGCGCGGCGACGTGCTCGGGGCGCGCGATCTTCTGACCTTCGCGCTGCGGGGACGGACGTCGCCGCGCGACATGTGGCCGTTCGCGCGCCACCGGTCGCTCGATCGGCTGGTGCGCGCGGAGATCCGCACGCTCGAGCTGCGTCGGCTGCTCGCGCACGGCGCGCGCTTCGTCGGCCTCGACGCGGCGCGGGCGCCGTCGATGGCCTGGCTTGTTCCCTATCTCCTGGTGGTGGAGGGCGTGTGGTATCCGCGCGGCGGGGTCTCGGCGCTGGCCGAGGCGGTGGCCGCGCTTGCGATCAAGGCGGGCGCCGAGATCGCCTGCGGCCAGGCGGTGCGCGGCCTCGAGCGCCGCGCCGGTCGGATCACCGCGGCGGTCACCCATGGCGGCCGACGGGTGGTCGCCGACCTCTGGGTCTCGGCGGTGGACGTGGGGGTGACCGCGGGATGGGTGGGCGGCGCCTGGGCGCACGGCGTCGCCCGCCTGACGCCGGCGCTCTCGGCGCGGATCGCGTGGTGGGTGACCGAGGGCGGCCCCGCCCGGCCGCACCATCACGCGCTCGATTTCGGCCCGGACCCGATGGACGAGCCGCTCTACGTGGCCACGCCGACCGTGACGGAGCCCGCGCTCGCCCGATCGGGGGCGACCGTGCTCTACGCGCTCGAGCACGGCGAGGCGGGCCGGCCGCCTGGCCACGGCTTTGCCGAGCGCCTGCGCGCGCGGCTCGTGGCGACCGGGCACTGGCCGTCGGGGCGCGTGCTCAGCGAAGGCGTGGCCGGGGGCGAGTCGTCCTGTTACGGCTACCGTATCGGCCCCGGTCTCTTCGGAAGCCTGCGGCCCTCGCAGCGCGTCCCCGGGGTCGCCAATCTCTTCCTGGCCGGCGGCAGCGTGTTCCCGGGCCCGGGCGTCGCCAACGTCATCCGCTCCGGCGTGCGCGCGGCGGCCCTCGCCCACGACGCGCTCGCGCAAGGCGCGGCGTGATCCCCGCACGCCGCTCGCCGCTGATCATGCGGTTCTTCGACGGCTACGTGCGCCGCTACCTGGGCCGCCGCTTCCATCGCGTGCGCGGGTGGGGCGGCCCCGGCGAGGTGGCGCTGCCCGACGGCCTCCCGCTGCTCTTCGCGATGACGCACGCCTCGTGGTGGGACGTGCTGGTGGGCTATCACCTCGCGCGCACCTTCGTGAGTCTGCCGAGCTACGCGCCGATGGACGAGCCGCAGCTCCGGCGCTACCGCATCCTGTCGCGTCTCGGGGTCTACTCGGTGGATCGCTCCTCGGCGCGGGGCGCGCGGGCGTTCCTGCGCTACTCGGAGCGGCTGCTCGCAGCGCCCGCCGCGATCTGGCTCACCCCGCAGGGCGAGATCGTGTCGAACTGGCACCGGCCGATCCGGTTCCAGGCCGGGGTCGCGCACCTGGTGCGTCGCGTGCCGCGAGTCGCGGTGATCCCGGTGGCCATCCACTACGAGTTCCTGGAGGAGCCACGTCCGGAGATCTTCGTCAAGTTCGGTCCCCCCCGCTTCTTCGAGCGCGAGACCGCGCCGGTGACCGTGCTGACGCGGCGGCTCGAAGACGACCTCGACCGCGAGCTGAGCGCGGTGCAGCTGGCGGTCCTCGATCGCGCGGTGGACCCCTTCTCGGTGCTGCTCGCGGGTGCGACCTCCACGAGCTTCGTGTACGACCGGGTTCGCGCATTGCGCGCCCGAGTCACCGGCCGACCTGACCCGGCCCGGCACGGTGACGTGGTCTCCGATCCCCGACGCGGAGGGCGCCCGTGACCGCTGCGCTCGTGCCCGTCGGCCTGGTCGTGCTGCTCGCCGTGCTCGCGATGTGCGCGCTCGCGGCGTGGAACCTCCGTCTCTTCCGCGTCGCACCGCCGCCCCTCGCCGATCCACCGTCGCTGTCGATCCTGATGCCGGCGCGGAACGAGGTCGACCAGATCGAGGGGGCGGTGCGCGCGGCGTGCGCCGACCTCCCACCCGGTCGCGAGGTGGTCGTCCTCGACGATGGATCCACCGATGGCACGGGCGCGGTCCTGGCCCGCCTCGCGCGGAAGCTCCCCGGGCTCCGGGTCGTCACAGGCGCGCCGCTGCCTCCCGGATGGGCCGGCAAGGCCTGGGCCTGCTGGCAGCTCGCCAGCGAGCACGCCCGCGGCGAGTGGCTGCTCTTCGTGGACTGCGACGTCCGGCTCGCCCGGCACGCCCCCGCCCGCCTGCTGGCGGCGGCCCGCGCGGAATCGGTCGCGTTCGCGTCGGCGTTCCCGCGCCAGCACGTGCTCACGGTGGGCGAGGCCCTGCTGGTGCCGCTGGTGCACCTGGTCCTGCTCGCGTACCTGCCGATGGCGCTGCTGCGCCGCGTGCCGCGGGCGAGTCTGTCGGCCGGCTGCGGGCAGCTCATGCTGGCCCGGCGGGAGGTCTACCTCGCCGCCGACGGACACCGTGCGATCCGCGCCACGCTGCACGACGGCATCCAGCTGGCGCGGCGCATGAAGGCGGCCGGGCACGCGATCGCGGTCCTCGACGGGCGCGACCTCGCCACGTGCCGCATGTACGTGGGACTCTCCGGCGCCTGGCGCGGCTTCGCCCGCAACGCCTACGAGGCCCTCGGCTCGCCGGCCGCCCTCGCGGTGATGTGCCTGCTCAATGCCGGCCTGTTCATCGCGCCGTGGCTCGGGCTCGGCGCGGCGCTCGCCACCACCGGGTGGTCGGAGGCCGCGGCGGTGTGGGCCCTCGCGGTCGCCGCGGTGGTGGCGCTCCGGGCGCGCCTCGCGCGGCGATTCGGAGCGCCCCTCTGGACCGCGCTCGCGACCCCGGTCGCGGTGACGCTGATGATCGCGCTCCAGATCCATTCATATTTCACGCACTGCACGGGGCGTCCCGTCGTCTGGCGGGCGCGGGCCTATCCAGGCGCCGCCCCGGTGAGAAAGGGTCGAGCATGAGACGGGCAATCGTGGTGGGAGCGGGGATCGGCGGATTGGCGGCGGGCATCCGCCTGGCCGCGCGCGGCTGGCGGGTCACGATGTTCGACAAGAACCGTGAGCCGGGCGGGCGGATGAGCACGGTCACCGCGGGAGGGTTCTCGTGGGACGTCGGCCCCACGCTGATCATGATGCCGGAGGTGCTGCGGGAGCTGTTCGCGGCCGCGGGGCGCCGGCTCGAGGACTACGTGGAGCTGACGCGTGTGGACCCATACTACCGGGTGGTCTTCGAGGACGCCGGGCATCTCGACCTCACCGGCAACCTGCCGGACATGGTCGCGAACGTGGAGGCACTCGAGCCGGGGGCCGGTCCGCGGTATCTCGAGTTCCTCGGGGCGGCCGAGCGCTTATCCCGGCGGACTCGCGACGCGATCGTGGAGCGGCGCTTCGGCGGGCTCTCCGATCTGGCGCGCCCGGACGTCCTCCTCGCGCTGCTGCGGGCGCGGCCCCTGTCCTCGGTGGCGGACGTGGTGGCGGCCCACTTCAGGTCGCCCCGGCTGCGCCGCGCCTTCTCGTTCCAGACGCTGTATCTGGGTACGAGCCCGGCGCGCACCCCCGCCGCGTACGTGATGATCCCCTTCGTCGAGGCCGCGCTCGGCGTGTGGTACCCGAGAGGCGGGGTGCACCGCATCGCGCTCGGGCTCGCCGCGCTGGCCCGCGAGCTCGGCGTGGACCTCCAGCTCGGCACGCCGGTGGACCGCATCGTGACCGACAAAGGCCGCGCCACCGGCGTGCTCGTGGAGGGCGCGGTGGAGCCGGCCGACGTGGTCGTGTCCAACGCCGACTGGGCCTATACGCAGGAGCGGCTGCTCGACCACGGCGAGCGCGTGGCCGGCCGCGACTTCGGCTGCTCGGGCGTCCTCTTCCTCATCGCGGTGCGCGGGACGGTGGTGGGCCCGCACCACACCTTCCTGCTGTCGCGTGACTTCGACGGCAACCTCGCAGACCTCTTCGAGCGGCGGCGGCTGCCCGAGCAGCCGTCCATCTACCTCTCCCGGCCCACCGCGACCGACGCTTCGCTGGCGCCGGCCGGCACCGAGCTGCTCTACGTCCTGGTGCCGAGCCCCAACCTCGAGAGCGGGGTGGACTGGCGGGCGGAGCTGCCGGGCTTCCGGGCGCGCGTGCTCACCCGGCTGGCCGCGGCCGGTCTCGGCGATCTCGAAAGCCGGATCGTGGCCGAGACCGCGCTGACGCCCGAGGACTTCGGGGCCCGCTACAACCTCGCCGCCGGATCCGCCTTCGGTCTCGCGGCCACCCTGCTGCAGTCCGGCCCGTTCCGTCCCACCATCCGATCCCGCCGGTACGGCGGTCTCTATCACGTCGGGGCCAGCAGCCATCCGGGCGGTGGTGTCCCCATCGTGGCCCTGTCCGGTCGCATGGCCGCCGAGGCCATCGAGGAGGACTGGTTGGCGGCCACACACCGGACCCGGGCGGCCGTGCTGCCCGCGGCTCGCGGGCGATGGTCCGGCGCGTCGTCCTAGGCGCGACACTGCTGCTCGCGCTCACGGTCTCCGCCTTCCCGTACCCGGCCGCGCTCCCCGTGGTCTCGTTCCAGGACCAGGAGGGCCGCGAGCTCGCCCTCGCGGCCCTGCGCGGCCACGTGGTGGTGATCGTCTACGGGACGCGCGCGGGCCTCGAGCACCACGTAGCCTGGGGGAAGCGCTTGGACGGCGATCTGCGACGGCGCGGCGTGTATCGTGAGCACGATGCGCCGCGCTCGCGGGCCGTGCAGATCCTGGCGCTGGCCCAGATGGGGGGCGTGCCCGGGCCCTTCCGGCCGCTGATCCGCCGAGTGATGCGGGGGCACGTGGAGGCGGGGCATTCCCTGTGGCTCGACTGGGGCGACCTGATGAGCACCCTGTTCGGGGCGAGCGACTCGGCCTCGACGGTCGTGGTCGCGGATCGGGAGGGAGCAGTGCGTCTGGTCGTCTCCGGCGAGCCGGACGGTGCGCCGTATAGCGCGGTCACGGAGCTCCTGCACCGTCTCCTGTGATCCGGGCCGGAATCCTGCTGGTCCTCACGCTGTTGCTGGTGCCGCCGGCCGCCCGCGCCGCCGACGAGCGTGAGCTCTACGCGCGCCACTGTGTGGTCTGCCACGGCGTGGCCGGCCGCGGCGACGGGCCCGCCGCGGGACTGCTGTGGCCTCGTCCCCGGGACTTCACCACGGGTCGGTACAAGCTCCGTTCGACGGAGGCGGGCACGCTGCCGAGCGCGAGCGACGTCGCCCGCACGATCAGCCGCGGGCTGCCCGGTACCAGCATGGCGGGCTATCGCGAGCTGCTCTCCTCCGACGACATCGCGCGGGTGGCCCGCTTCGTCCTGGCGCTGGCCCCGGCGGGCGCGCGCGCCGGGCGCGTGATCGCGCTGCCCCCCGCGCCGGATGACACGCCCGGGGCGCGCCGCCGCGGCGCCGCCGCGTACACGCGGCTCGGGTGCCCGACCTGCCACGGCGCGGAGGGGCGGCCGGGCCCGTGGCGCCCGGAGCGCGAGGGGCCCGGCGGGCCCACGCCTCCCGCCGACCTCTCCGCGCCGTGGACCTTCCGCGGTGGCGACGAGCCCGCCGCGGTGGCGATGCGGATCCTCACCGGGCTCGACGGCTCGGCCATGCCGGGCTATGCGGCCGTGATGGATCCGCGCGAGGCCTGGGAGATCGCCTACCACGTGCGCGCGCTCGGCCGCGCGCCCGCCTGGCTCGAGGCCGATCCGGAGAAGGTGACGGCGGTGGGTGTCGCGGCCGATCCGCTCGAGCGCGGCCGCTACCTCGTCAACGCGATGCTGTGCGCGCTCTGCCACACGCCGATCAGCCCGCGCGACGGCGCCTACGACACGCGGTTCTTCCTCGCGGGTGGGATGCGGGTGAGCGCGTATCCGTGGGGCGTCTGGTACAGCCGCAATCTCACGCCGGACCCCGAGACCGGGCTGGGGCGCTGGAGCGAGGAGGAGATTTCGCGGGCGGTCACCCGCGGCGTCGCGCGTGACGGCCACCGTCTGGATCCGATGGCCATGCCGTGGCCGTGGTTCTCGCAGCTCGCCCCCGGCGACGCGCGCGCGGTGGCCGCGTACCTCAAGGCCCTGCCGCCGATCGCGAACGCGGTGCCCGAGCCGACGCGGGCGGGCCCGGCCGAAGCGGTGGGCGGCAAGCTGATGGTCCTGCTCGGCGCCGAGGCCTCGGTGGACTTCTGGGGCGGTAACGCGGCGCTCGATCCGGCCCTGCGCGACTCGGTGCCTGCGCCGCCCGGCCGCCGGGCGCTCGCGGCGTCGATCGGCTACGCCATGCTCGCGCTCGGTGTCGCCGGGCTCGCGCTCGCGGTGCGGGGACGCCGCGGTCGCTGGCTCGTGCTCTCCGCGGCGCTGGGGCTCCTGGCAGGCTGGGCCGTCCTCGCGATGTGGCCGCCGCTGGCGCTCATGAGCCCCGAGGCAACCACGAAGTGGCTGCTCCTGCGCGCGCCGGGACCGCCCGACGCGCTCGGGGGGCGAGAGCGGGCCCTGGTGGAGCGTGGCCGCTACGTCGCCACGATCGCGCCGTGCGGCCTCTGCCACACTCCGGCCGGTGCGTTCATCGGCTTCTACAGCGGGCGCACGCTCGCGGGCGGCATGGAGGCGCGCTGGCGCGTCTACGGGCGCGCGGTGTCGAGCAACCTGACGCCGCATCGCGACGGCATCGCGCCGATGGGCGACGACACCCTGCTGCGCGCGATGCGGTCGGGGATCGGCAGCGACGGGCGCGCGATGCACTGGCAGGCGATGCCCTGGGACATCGGCTCGCGCTGGTCGGAGGAAGATCGGCGGGCGCTGCTCGCCTACCTGCGGGCGCTGCCACCGGTGGCGGGGAAGGTGGCGGCGCCGCGCTCACCCGGTCCGGACGATCCGCCCGCCGACGCCTTCTACTGGGGGGACGCCGCCCGGCGCTAGCGCCCCGGGGCCAGGCGCGCCATCACCTCGAGCCCCTGGTCGAGCGAGCCGCCACCCGGCACGAAGTTGCCCTCGAGGAACAACTCGGTGAGCCCGGCGGCGGCGTAGCGGTCGATGTCCTCGCGGATCTCGTCGAGGGTGCCCCAGAGCGGCCGCCGGTCTCGGCCCTGCGGGCTGTCGTGCACGCGATAGCTCCCGCGGCAGACGATGTGGAGCCCATCCGGATCCTTACCAAGTGCGGCGGCCGCCTCGCGGACCTCCCGCACCAGGGGGGCCACGTTGGCCATCGGCACGTTGCCGCCGTTGAAGCCGTCGCCCAGCTCCACCGCGCGCTTGACCACCGTGCTGCCGTAGCCGCCGATGGTGATGGGCGGGCGCGGCTTCTGCACCGGCTTGGGCTCCACCCGGCAGCGCGGGATGCGATAGAACTCGCCGTGGAACTCCACGACGTCCTGCGTCCAGACCATGTCGAGGCAGCGCAGGAACTCGTCGCCGCGCCGGCCGCGGTGCTTGAACGGCACGCCCACCGCCTCGTACTCGTCCTCGGACCAGCCGAGGCCCAGCCCTACGTCGAGCCGGCCGCCCGAGAGCACGTCGAGGGTGGCGAGCTGCTTGCCGAGGACCACCGGCTGGTAGAACGGCATGATGAGCACGCTCGTGCCGAGCCGGATGCGCTGGGTGGCCGCGGCCACGTAGGCGAGCGTGACGATGGGATCGAACACCCGCTCGAACGGCTTGGGCCACGTCTTGCCCGGCATCGGCGGGTACTCGTTCTTCGGCTCGAGCGCGTAGAGCAGGCGCTGGAACACCCAGAGCGAGTGGTAGCCGAGAGCCTCGGCCTGGCGCGCGATTCGGAGCTGGTTCTCCGGCGTGGCCCACGCGCCGGCGGTGGGGAGCGAGAATCCGAGCTTCATGGTCGGCTACTCGACGACCTGATCCGCCCGCACCAGGAGCGACGGCGGGATCGTCAGCCCGAGCGCCTTGGCGGTCTTGAGATTGATCGCCAGCTCGAACGTCGTCGGCTCCCGTATGGGCAGATCGGCCGGCTTGGCGCCATTCGCGATCCTGTCGACGTACTCGCCGACCTGTCGGGCCGAGTCACGGAGGCTAGGGCCAAACTCCATCAACCCGCCACCCGCGATCCCCCTCCCGAGCTCGAACACCGTAGGAATCCGGTTCCGGTTGACGAACTCGACGATTCGAGGCAAGTCGTCGCCCCGCAGGGGCCCGAAGAGCACGACGAGCCCCCCGGGGCGGCTCCGGGCAATGGCGGCGAAGGCCTGGTCGAAGTCGGCCGAGCCGGACACCCGGACGGATTGCACGGTCACGCCGAGGCTGGGCGCCGCGATCTCGATCTGTTGAAATCCGAGGGTCATCGCCTTGAGGCTCGTGTTCCAGAGCACGGCCACATGGGAGAGCTTCGGAACGGCCTCTTTGAGCAGCTGCACACGCTTGGCCGCGATCTCGGCGGCGTTCACGCTCATGCCGGTGATGTTGCCACCGGGGTGGGCGAGGCTCGCGACGATACCGGCCCCCACCGGATCTGGTACCCCGAACATCACGATGGGGATGGTCTTGGTGGCGGCTTGGGCCGCCAGTGTCGGCCCGGTGAGACTGGTGACAAGCACATCGACCTTGAGCTGCACCAGCTCGACGGCCAGATCGGCCAGCCGCTCCGGATTGCCACCGGCGCTTCTGAACTCGAGGGTGACGTTGCGCCCCAGCTCGTAGCCGTTGGCCCTGAGCCCCTCCACGAATGCCCGATCGTCGGGATTCGACGCCTCGTCGAACGTGGGGCGGATCGCGTAGAGCAATCCAAGGCGCAAGACCTTGCCGGGGAGCGGAGCGGCCGCGAGCGGCGTGGCGAGGAGGGTGCCCGCGACCACACCGATGAACCTCCGCCGCTCCATCACTCGATCCTCCCCGGCATGGGCGGCAGCGTAGAGCCAGGTGAGGTGCGCGTCAAGTGACCGTGAGCAGCGAGACCTCCGGCGGCACGCGGAAGCGCACCGGCAGGATGCTGGTGCCGAGCCCGGGGGTCACGAAGAGATCGCGGCCGTTCTCCCGGGACGTGGCCGATCGCGTAGCGCGGCGGTCACCTGCCGTGGATGACGTAGTCGCCCAGCAGCACGACGAGGTCGGGACGGGCCGCGTTCACGGTGGCGACCACCGAGCGCAGCGCCTCGAGCGTCATGTGCGGGGCTCCGGTGCGGACGTCGGCGATCGCGGCGATCCTCAGTGGTCCGAGCGCCGCCGGCCAGCGGGCGATCGGCAGCCGGATCTCCCGCGCCACCCGCTGGCCCGGCTCGATCAGCACCGCCCAGACGAGCAGCGCGACGCCCAACGTCGACAGAATGGCCAGGACGACGGCCGCGATCCGGAGGGGGGCGCGCGTCGCGGTCAGCGGTACTCCCGGAAGAAGGCGCGGAGGTCCGCGGCCAGCGCCGCGGGCTCCTCCATCGCCGCGAAGTGGCCGCCCGCCTCCATGACCGTCCAGCGCTTGATGTTGTACATGCGCTCGGCCCAGGCGCGCGGCGGGCGCACGATCTCCTTCGGGAAGGCCGCGTAGGCGGTCGGCACCTCGATGCGCTGCCCGTCCGGGATCGGCCACGGAGCGTGGTAGCGCGCGTAGTAGGGCCAGAAGGACGCATTGATGCTGCCGGTCACCCAGTAGATCATCACGTTGGTGAGCAGCTCGTCCTTGGTGAAGCGTCGCTCCACGTCGCCGCCGCAGTCGCTCCAGGTGCGGAACTTCTCCACGATCCACGCGGCGAGCCCGGCTGGCGAGTCGCTCAGGCCGAAGGCGAGGGTCTGGGGCTTGGTGCCCTGGATCCACTGGTAGCCGGTCTCGTCGCGCAGCCACTGCGAGAGATCTTCGAGGTACTGCTTCTCCTCCGGGCTGGGCTGGGCGGGGGGTCGGATGTCACGCCTGAGCGAGAGCAGATTCACGTGGATGCCTACGAGCCGGTCCGAATAGGCAAGCGCCAGTCGGGAAGTTATGAAGCCGCCCCAGTCGCCGCCCTGGGCCGCGAAGCGCGAGTAGCCGAGCACGTCGGTCATCAGCGCCGCGAAGACGTCGGCGATCTCGGTCACCCCGAAGCGCGGCTGCCCGGGCCGGAACGAGAAGCCGTAGCCGGGCAGGGACGGCGCGATCACCGTGAAGGAGTCGGCGGGGTCGCCGCCGAAGCGCGCCGGGTCGGTGAGCATCGGCAGGATCTTGTGGAACTCCCAAACCGAGCCCGGCCAGCCGTGCGAGAGCAGCAGGGGCAGGGGCTTCGGTCCCCGGCCCTCCTCGTGGATGAAGTGCAGATCGATGCCCGCGACCTTTGCATCGAACTGGCGGAACGCGTTGAGCCGCGTCTCGTGCGCGCGCCAGTCGTAGCGATCCTTCCAGTACGCGACGAGGTCCTGCATGTAGGCGAGGCTGGCGCCGAAGGCCCACTCGGCGCCGGGCGCCTGATCGGGCCAGCGCACGCGCTGGAGCCGCTCGCGCAGGTCGGCGAGGGTCGCGTCGGGGACCTGGATGCGGAAGGGGGTGGGGGGCATCAGAACACCGGCCGCTCGACGTACGAGCCCCAGACCTGCCGCAGTCGGGCCGCGATCTCGCCGAGCGAGGCGCGCGCCTTCACGAGCTCGATGGTGACCGGCATGAGGTTGGCGCCGGGCTCGCGGGCCTCGCGCTCCAGCCGGCCGAGCAGGCGATCGACGAGCGCCTGGTCGCGCCGCCGCCGCACGTCGGTGAGCCGGCGGACCTGCCGGGCCTCCACCGCGGGGTCCACCTTGTGGATCGGGATCGGCGGTGGCTCGGAGGGCTCGGCCATGACGTTGACGCCGATCACCGGCTGCTCGCCCGCCGCCTTGCGCCGGGCGAAGTCGTAGGCGGAGTCGGCGATCTCGCGCTGGAAGAAGCCCTCCTCGATGGCCTTGATGGTGCCGCCCATGCCTTCCACCTTGGCCAGGATCGCGAGCACCTCGGCCTCGATGCGATTGGTGAGTGCCTCCACGTAGTAGGAGCCGCCGAGCGGATCCACCACGTTCGGCACGTTGGTCTCCAGCGCGATGATCTGCTGGGTGCGCAGCGCGATCTTCATCGCTTCCTCGGACGGGATCGCGTACGCCTCGTCCATGCCGTTGGTGTGCAGCGACTGGGCCCCGCCCAGCACCGCGGAGAGCGCCTGCAGCGCGGTGCGGACGATGTTGTTGAGCGGCTGGGCCTTGGTCAGGGTGGCCGCCGCGGTCTGGCAGTGGAAGCGCAGGCGCATCGACTCCGCCTTCGTGGCCCCGAAGCGCTCCTTCATCAGCCGCGCATAGATGCGGCGGGCCGCCCGGAATTTGGCGACCTCCTCGAAGAAGTCGGCCTGGGCCACGAAGTAGAAGGCCAGGCGCGGCGCGAACTCGTCGACCGGCACCCCCGCGCGCGTGACCTCCTCCACGTAGGCGACCGCGTTGGCCATGGTGAAGGCCAGCTCCTGCACCGACGTCGCCCCTGCCTCCGAGATGTGGTAGCCGCTGATGTTGATGGGGTTGTAGCGCGCCAGGTTGCGCGCGCTCCACACGATCATGTCGCGCATGATCCGCATCGAGGGGCGGATCGGGAAGATCCACTCCTTCTGGGCCACGTACTCCTTGAGGATGTCGGCCTGCACGGTGCCGGAGAGGCGGTTCAGGTCGAAGCCCCGCGACTCGGCCAGCGCCACGTACATCGCGAGGAGGATCCACGCGGTGGGGTTGATGGTCATCGACACCGAGATGCGCTCGAGGTCGATGTCCGCGAACAGGGCTTCCATGTCGTCGAGGGTGTCGATGGCCACGCCCTCGCGGCCCACCTCGCCCAGCGAGCGCGGATCGTCGGAGTCGTAGCCCATGAGCGTCGGCATGTCGAAGTCGACGCTGAGGCCGGTCTGTCCCTGCTCGATCAGATAGCGGAAGCGCCCGTTGGTGTCCTCCCCGGTGCCGAAGCCTGCGATCTGGCGCATGGTCCAGTTGCGGCCGCGGTACATGGTCGGGTACGGCCCGCGCGTGTAGGGATAGCGGCCGGGCAGCCCGATGTTGTCGGCGGGCGCGCCCGCGATGTCCTCCGGCGTGTAGATGCGCTGCACGGGCAAGCCGGAGCCGGTGCGGTACGCCGCGCGCGCCTCCGGCTGCCGGGCCAGGAACTCGGCCAACTCCTTGGCTTCCCACGCGGCCTTCTCGGCCGCCGCGCACTTGAGGGTTTCTGCGTCGAACATGTCAGGCTCCTTCATCGCGGTTGAACGTGGAAGAGTCAAGGTGGCGGCTCTGCTCCTTCGCGCAAGCGCTCATCCGAACTGCCTCCCCTTGTTTGGGCGGGGTCATCGCTGGAGGCCTTGGCGGTAGAGGTCGCGGTCGTCGATCACGCGGCGGGCCTTGAACTCGGTGCGCGGCAGCGTGCCCTCGGGCACCAGGTCGACCACCGGGTGCACGCCGAGCCGCGCCCGCAGACGCTCGCGCATCGTCGCGCGCAGGGCGTCGATGCGCCCGCCGTGGCCCGCGCTGTACTCGGCGCGCACCAGCAGCTCGTCCATGGCTTCGCGCCGGGAGACGATCACCCGGAACTCGCCGCCGAAGCCGTCGATCGCGCGCAGGGTGTCTTCGATCGCGCTCGGGTAGATGTTCTCGCCACGCACGATGATCATGTCGTCGAAGCGGCCGTACAGCCCGTCGGGTAGGCGCGGGTACGTCCGGCCGCAGGGACAGGCCCCGTTCACCCATCGTGCACGGTCCCCGGACACCAGCCGGATCATGGGCTGCGAGGTGCGCTCGAGGTGAGTGTACACGGGAGTGCCCTCGGCCCCGTAGGGCACCGGCCGGAAGGTCTCCGGATCGCAGACCTGCGTGTAGACCAGGTCCTGCCAGAGATGCATGCCGGTGCGATGGCGGCACTCGGCGTTCGTCATCCACGGCGACATCTCGGCCATGCTGCCCATGTCGACGCACGCGCCGCCGAAGGTCTGCTCGATGAGCGCGCGGGTGGCCGGGATACCGGCCCCCGGCTCGCCCGAGAAGAAGAGGACGCGGAAGCCGAGGTCGCGCGGCTCGATGCCCTCGCGGCGCGCGGTCTCCGCGAAGTGGAGCGCGTAGGACGGCGTGCCGTAGAACGCGCTCGGCCGGAGATCGCGGGCCCACTGCACCGCCTGCAGCGTCTGGCCCTGCGCGCCGGCGCCGAACGGGAAGACGGTGGCGCCGAGCCGCTCACCCCCCGCCAGCGCGCCCCACGAGCCGAGGTAGAGGCTGAAGAACGAGCAGATCAGGATGCGGTCGCCCCGGCGGATGCCCGTGCCCCACAGGATGCGCGCGTGGGCCTCGCCGATGCGCGCCCAGTCGTCGGCACCGATGCCGAACACGGTGGGGCGCCCGGTGGTGCCGCTGGTGCCGTGGATCCGTGCGACCTCTGCGGGCTCGATGCAGAGGTAGTCGCCGAACGGGGGCGCGGCCGCCTGGGCCTGGCGCAGCTCCGTCTTCTGCACGACCGGGAAGCGCGCGAGATCGTCGAGGGTCTTGAGGGTCTCGGGTGCGACGCCGGCCTCCTGCCACTTCCGCCGGTAGAACGCGCTGCGCTCCCACGCGTAGCGCACCTGCCGCACGAGCTTCGCGAAGATGATCGCGTCGCGGGCCGCGGGGGCGGCGCACTCGACCTCGGGGAGCCAGTGCTCGGCCTCAGGGTCGGGGCGGTAAGCGGGATCGTAGCGCGGCGGCCACACGGTGAGGTCGACGCCGCGCGTGTGGCGGAGCGCGGCCGCATCGAGCGCGGCCCGGAGGTCGGCCATGGATCAGGACGTCGGCCGGGCCGCCACCAGGTCGCGGATGCGGGTCACGATGGTCTCGGGCGGCGTGTCCTGCAGGATCACCTCGGCCACGCCCATGTCGTGCAGCGCGGGCACGTCCTCGTCCGGGATCACTCCGCCCGCCACGAGGAGGATGTCCTCGGCGCCCGCATCGCGCATCAGCCCGCGCACGCGCGGGAACAGGGTGAGGTGTGCGCCGGATAGGATGCTGATGCCCAGTACGTCCACGTCCTCCTGCACCGCCGCGGCCACGACTTCTTCCGGCGTGCGGTGCAGGCCGGTGTACACGACCTCCATGCCCGCGTCGCGCAGACACCGCGCCACGATCTTGGCCCCGCGGTCGTGGCCGTCGAGGCCCACCTTGGCGACCAGCACCCGGATGGGACGCTCGCTCATGCCCGACTCGAGGACCGCGCCGGCGCGCTACCGGCGGAAGGGGCTGCTGCTGCCCGGAGTGACCGGCGAGCCGGCCGCGACGCCGTCGAGCACCTCGCGCACCTTGAGCGCGAGCGCGTCCGGAGTGAACGGCTTGGAGAGGAATGCGATGCCCGCAGCCAGCACGCCGTGCCTGACGATGGCGTCATCCGTGTAGCCGGACATATACAGCACTTTCAAGTCCGGGCGCAAGGTCGACAGGCGCTGGGCCAGCTCGCGTCCGCTCATCTGGGGCATCACCACGTCGGTGACCAGCAAGTGGATGGCGCCCGCGTGCTGGTTGCTGACCTCGAGGGCCTCGGCTCCGTGCCGCGCCTCCAGCACGGTGTAGCCGCTCATCTCGAGGATCTCGCGTACCACCGCGCGCACGCGCTGGGCATCCTCCACGAGCAGGATGGTCTCGCCGCGCCCCTGGGCCAGCGTGGTCTCGCCGGCCGCGCGGGGGGGCGCCGCCTCCAGCTGTGGTCGCGGCTCGGCCGCCGCCGGCGTGGCCGCGCGCGGCAGGTAGACCTGGAAGGTCGACCCCCGGCCGGGCTCGCTCTCGACCGAGATGTGCCCGCCGCTCTGCTTCACGGTGCCGTACACCGTCGAGAGCCCGAGGCCGGTTCCCTTGCCCTGCTCCTTGGTCGTGAAGAAGGGCTCGAAGAGATGCGAGCGGGTCTCCTCGTCCATGCCGCCGCCGGTGTCGCTCACCTCGAGCATCACGTACTTACCGGGCCGGGCGTCGCTCCAGCGGCGCGCCGCCGCCTCGTCCAGGTCCACGTTGGCGGTCCGCACGGTGAGGCGTCCGCCGTCGGGCATGGCATCGCGCGCGTTCACGCACAGGTTCAGGATCATCTGCTCCATCTGGCCCGGGTCGGCCTTGACCCCGCCGAGATCCGGGGCGGTCACCGTGACCAGGTTGATCGTCTCGCCGAGCAGCCGCTGCAGCATCGCGTGGATGCTCGCCACGATGCCGTTGAGGTCCACCAGCCGCGGGGCGACGACCTCCTTGCGGCTGAAGGCGAGCAGCTGGCGGGTCAGGGTGGCCGCCTGGTCCGCCGCCTCGCGGATGCCCTCCGCGTTCTGCCGCAGAGGATGGCCGGCGGCGAGGCGACGGAGCATCAGGTCGCTGTCGCCGCGGATGACCATGAGCAGGTTGTTGAAATCGTGCGCGATCCCGCCCGCGAGCTTGCCCACCGCGTCCATCTTCTGGGCCTGGCGGAGCTGCTCCTCGCTCTGGTGGAGCGCCCGCTCCGAGCGCTTGAGCTCGGTCAGGTCCACCGTGAGGCCGCGCAGGGTGGTGGGCTGCCCGTCGCCGTCGCGCACCACGTGGACGATGTCGCGCAGCCACACCTCGCGGCCGTCGGCGGCCACCGAGCGGTACTCGAACTCGTGGTCGCGCCCGCCCGCGATGGCGTCGCGGTAGATCCGCATGACGGTGTCGCGATCGTCCGGGTGGATGCGTCGCGCCCAGAAGTCGGGCTCGCGCATCCAGCGCTCCACCGGGTACCCGAGCACGGTCTCGGCCCGGCGGCTCACGAACGAGAAGGCGAGCGTGCGCGCGTCGGCCTCCCACACGATGGCGTCGAGGCCCTGGATCAGGTCGCGGTACCGCTGCTCCGATTCCTGGCGGGCCGCTTGCAGCCGCTCCTCCTCGGTGAGGTCTTCCATGATCATGAGGAGGCGCGAGGGCTCGTCGTCGGCGAGCTGGATGGCGGTCATGCTGACGCGCACCGGCTTGGTGTCCCGCCGCGCGTACACGTAGAGCTCGTAGAGGCCGTCCTGCTGGGCGACGCCCGAGTCGAGGACCTGCCGGGCGCTGCGCACGAGCCGCTCCGCCCGGACCAGCTGTTGCAGATCGCGCCCGAGCACGTCGTCGTCGCGGAGGCGGAACGACTCGAGGAAGGCGCGGTTGGCCGAGAGCACCCGGAGATCCTCGGAGAGGAGCAGGAGGCCGGCGGGGACGCTGGCCACGATCTTGTCGGCGTACCCCTGGAGGTTGGACATCGCGCGCGCCTGCCGCATCTGCTCCTGGAGCAGCCGCGCGCGCTGCTGCTCGCGGTGGAGCGCGATCAGGAAGCCGGCGAGGGCGAGCAGGAGGAAGGCGGCGGCCGCGCCCGCGAGCTGGCCCGAGCGGTTGAACTCGGCGAGCACCTCGTCGCGGTCGACCTTGAGCGCGAGTGTCCAGCCGGAGGGCGTGACGCGGTGGACCGCGGTCAGCACCCGCACGCCGCGATGATCCGTCGTCTCCGCCACCGACTCCCGGCCCTCGCTCGCCGCCTTGGCGAGCGCGCGCAGCTCCATCAGCGACGTGCTCTGCGCCGCGGGGTCGGTCGCGGGCTGGCGCGGCGGCGAGAGATAGATGGGGGTGGGGGCGTCGAGGTCGACGAGCAGCGTATCGCCCGTGCGGGTCGGCTCCGCGTCGTCCGCGAGGAGCGGGTAGAGCCCGACCTCCGGCCGCGCGGCGAGCGCGACCAGGCCGAGCAGCGGCCGCTGATCGCCCTCGGGCCCGGCGGGCGTGCCGTCGGCGAAGACCGGGACCGTGATCACGAGCAATCGGCCCCCGCCCGCCTCGATCAGATCGAAGCGCGGCGGACGGGTGGTGCCCACGCGCGCCGCGGGCTCGGCGGCCGGCTCGGCGAGCGCCGCGGCCGGCCCCGCCGAGGAGGAGCGGGCCACCGGGCGGCCGGCGGCGTCCAGTACCACGATGCCCACGTAGCCGTAGGCGGCGGCCACCCGGCTCAGATGGCGCGCCAGGGCTTCCTCGTCGCGGCCCTGACCCGCCAGCATTGCCCGCACCGCCGGGAATGCGGCCAGCACCTCCGCGTCGGCGCGCCGCGCCGCGAGCCAACCGGAGATCAGGCGGGCCCGGTCGCTCGCGATGGTGGCGATCCGGCTCTTCCAGTGCGTGAGGGTCGTCTCCCGCTCGGTGGTGATCTGGTGCGAGGTGAACAGCACGACCAGGATGGTGCCGACGACGAAGACCCCCACGTGGATCCACGGGATTCGCTCGCCCCCGGGTGCGCCGCCGCGCCCGGACAGACGCCCGGCGCGGCCCCGCCCGGCGCCGGGCCGCGCATGGGGACTCGACTCGCGGCTTCCGTTAATCTCGCGGGCTCCGCGGTGGTGGCGTCATAAGCGGCCGGCCCCGGCAACGGAGCCGTGCATATCCAGGATAGGCCAGGAGCCAGAACGCGACAACCTTTCCGCCCCCCGCGGAAGGCCCCGGATCACACGTGGTTGCGCAGCATCAACTCTTTCGGGTGCGGGCGGAGATAGATCTGGTCCCGCACGTAGGCCACCTCGAAGCGGGCGACGTGGTGGTTGATCAGCGTGATCGGTACGATCAGGGGCACGAGGCCGGCCGCGTAGTCGGCGATCACCGCGAGCAGCTCGCGCTTCTCGGCGGCGGGCAGCCGGTCCTTGAAGAAGCCCAGGATGTGCTGCAGCACGTTGACGTGCTTCTTGGGGGTGGCCGGCACCTGCAACGCGCGCATGAAGGCGTCGCGGTAGCGATCGAGCCACGCGGGCATCGACTCGCCCTTGAGCTGGGCGACGAGCCGGCCGAGCCGCGCGTACGCGGTCGGGCTGTGGGCGAGCAGCAGGTACTTGTGGGCGGTATGGAACGAGACGATGTCCCCCGGACGGGGGCGCATCTCCCCGAGGGCGGCGAGGCGCCGGTAGGCGAACACGCGGGTGATGAAGTTGTCGCGCAGGCGCGAGTCGTTCAGGCGGCCCTCCTCCTCGACGGGCAGGAGCGGCAGCGCGTCGAGCAGCGCGCGCGCGAAGAGCCCGACGCCGGCCCGCCGGGGCGGCCCGCTCTCCCCCTCTTTTTCCCCATAGAGCTTCACGCGCTCCATGCCGCACGAGGGCGACGCGCGCTTGAGCACGTAGCCGCTCAGCCCGCGCCGCACCAGCTCCTGCACGCGGCGCCGCGCGAACTCGTTCATCCGGTCGGTGTGGTCCGTCCCGCTCGTCACCCCCAGCAGTCGCGGCGCCGCCGCGTCGCCCACGAGCCGGATCGGCTCGCGCGGCACCCCCATCCCCACCTCCATCTCGGGGCAGACCGGTACCCACGTGAAGTGGCGGGCGAGCACCCCGGTGATGTAGGCGTCCTTCTGATGGCCGCCATCGTAGCGGACCTCCTGGCCGAGGAGGCAGGAGGAGATGCCGACCCGGATCGGCAGATCGGCCGAGCGCCAGGCCGGCACCGCGGTCGCCATCAGCGCACCCGGTAGCGGACTTCGAAGCTCACGCAGCCCGCCGCGGAACGGAACGGGCCGTGCGGCATGCCGGGCGGTCGCACCGCCACCGAGCCGGCCGGGTAGGGGCGCCCGCCGCACTCGAGGACGCCGGAGATGATGTAGATCTCCTCCCAGAAGTCGTGGGTCACCACGCGATCGTTCCCGGAGCCGGGATCGAAGCGTAGCAGCCGCGTGGTCACGCCCTCGTCCTCGCCGCCGCTGATCACCTGCTCCCACACGCCGCCCGGGAATCCGGGGGCGGGGCGCCAGGGCAAGGGCGCCGGGTCGAAGAACTCGCGCTCGGTCTTCATCGCTGTTGTATTGTAGCCGACGTGCCGACCATCGACGCCGCGCGCCTCGAAGCGAAGGCCACTCGCATGTTCGCCGCGATGGGCGCGCCAGAGGGTGACGCGGCGTGGATCGCCACGCTGCTCGTGCGGGCCAACCTGCGCGGACACGACTCCCACGGCGTCATCCGCGTGCCGCAGTACTGGGAGTCGGTGAAGAAAGGGCAGGTCGATCCGAAGACCCCGATCACGGTGACCACGGAGACGCCCGTGCTGGCCCGGCTCGACGGCGGCGGCGGCTTCGGCCAGGTGGTGGGCCGGCGCGCGATGGAGATGGCGATCGCCAAGGCCAGGGCGGGCGGGCTCAGCGCCGCCTCGACCTCGCGCACCAGCCACGTGGGACGCCTCGCCGACTACGCGGAGATGGCGGCGAGCGCGGGCCTCGTCGGCATGCTGTGGGCCAACTGCGTGCACGGCCTCAACGTCGCGCCGTGGGGCGGCGCCGCGCGACGCCTCGGCACCAACCCGCACGCGGTCGGCGTTCCCGGCGCGTCCGGTCCCGCGATGGTGCTGGACTTCGCCACCAGCGTGGTGGCCGAGGGCAAGATGCGGGTCAAGCGCAACCGCAAGCAGCAGGCGCCGCCGGGCTGGTTCGTGGACGCGCAGGGTCGGCCCGCCACCGATCCCGAGATCTTCTACGGCGATCCGCCGGGCGCGCTGCTGACCGCGGGGGACCACAAGGGCTACGGGCTCTCGCTCGCGGTGGAGATCCTGGGCGGCATCCTCTCGGGCACCGGCCCCGCGGGCCCGCCGCCCGGCGTGTTCGCCAACGGCACGCTCATGATCTGCCTCGACGTGGAGCGGTTCCTGCCGCTGGCCGAGTTCCACCGCCAGGTGGGCTCCCTGTTCGGCTGGGTGAAGGCGACCCCGCTCGCGCAGGGCGCGACCGAGATCCTGATCCCGGGCGAGCCGGAGGCGCGGCTCGAGGCGGAGCGCCGCGCGCAGGGCATTCCGATCGAGGACCAGACCTGGAGCCAGATCGAGGCGGCCGCCGCCGAGCTCGGCGTCGCCTAGGGCCCGCCGGCCTAGGGGAAGAGCCGCTCGGCGTTCCTGAAGGCGATCTTCTCGGCCACGTCGCGCGGCAGCTGGCCGAGGTAGCCGCGGACCTCCGTCACCGAGCCCGGCAGCTCCTCCCATCGCGACGTCATCCACGTGTCCGTCCCGGCCAGGAAGCGGTCCGGATGCCGGAGGAAGACGGCCCGCCAGCCGGGATCGAGCGTACCGCCGGGGGCCACGTCGCCGTTGCGGATCGCGAGGTCCACCCAGAGCGTCGGGTAGCGGTCGAGCAGGGCGCCCACCGCCTGCGGGCCCGCGGACATCCCGGCGTGGGCCCAGATCACCTTCAGGCGCGGCTCGATCGTAAACAGCTCGACGATCGCGAGCTCGTCGGAGTGGGCGTGGAGGTAGATGTTCTCCTGCACCGCCAGCTCGGTGATGCGCTTGACCACGAAGGTGCCGGTCTGCCCGCCGAAGAGGTGGAACTCGCCGATGCCCTTGTGCACGCCCCGGTTCTTTTGTAGCCGCTCCTGGACGTAGGCCAGCACCGCGGGGTCCTGCCACCAGTGGCCCATGTCGGCGCGCGTGCGGTACGGCCGCAGGATGGGGACGATGCGCTTGGGATCCTTGGCGTAGAGAGTGAGAGTGCCGTCGTCGGGCGTGCTGGAGACGAGCGCGCGCTTGACCCCCGCCTTCTCGAGGATGCCCAGGATGCGCTCGGGCGGGTACTCGACCCAGTCGGGCGAGCTGTAGTGGATGTGGGTGTCGAAGATCGCCAGATCGGGGCTCTGCGCGGGCAGCGGCCCGGTGCCGAGGGCGACGAGCGTCAGCGCGAAGAGGGGCAGGCGGCGCGCCGCGATCCAGAACCGCACGGGAGAGAGCCTAGCATGGTCACGCCGCCTTGCACACGCCGGTCGCGTTCGCTACGCTGAGCGACGTGAAGCGCTCGATCGTCGTCATGCTCGCGCCGGGGCTGCTGGTGGCGGTCGCGGTCACCGCGGTCGCCGCCCAAGGTCTGCCCGGCGGGCGCCCGCCCGACGTCATCGACCGCGCGCGCGGCCTCGCCACCCAGCCGTTCACCCCGGCACCGGCGGCGCCAGATCGGCCCCGCGAGCGCTACGTGCCGCCCCAGCGGGTCTACTCGCCGACGCTGGGGCGCGAGGTCGTGGTCCCACCCCACTACGCGCGCGACCTCAACGGTCAGCCCGTCCAGGGCCCGCCCCTGATCGTCACGACCCCGGACGGCCAGAATCCGACGATCCTGCCGCCCGGTTCGCTCCCGCCCGTCGACCAGCGCGGAGCGCCGTGATGCTCGAGGCGGTCGGCATGGCCGAGATCAACAAGATCTTCGCGGTCACCGACGCCTTGGGTGTCCACCGCGAGTCGCTCGTGATCCCGCTCGGCCCCGGCCAGGGCCGTGTGCGCAAGCTTCCGAGTGGCAAGCTCGAGATCATCGTCGACCGGGAAACCCCGATCGACGAGTGGCTCCAGGGATTGCCTGCGCTGATCCGAGCCGCCATGGCGTGAGCCCCCGCCGACGCGGGGAGCTCGGGTTCCTGCCCCTCGTCGCCATCCTCTTCTTCAACGTCAGCGGTGGCCCCTATGGCATCGAGGACGCCGTCGGCTCGCTCGGCCCCGGTCTCGCGCTGCTGCTCCTCCTGATCACCCCGCTCGTGTGGAGCCTGCCGGTCTCGCTGGCGATGGCCGAGCTCGCCACCGCGCTGCCGGAGGAAGGCGGCTACGTGGTCTGGGTGCAGCGAGCCTTCGGGCGCTTCTGGGGCTTCCAGGCCGGCTGGTGGAGCTGGATCAACTCGTTCGTGGACGTCGCGGTCTATCCAGCGCTCTTTGCCGACTACCTCGGGTTCTGGCACCCCGGCATGTCCCCGCTCGAGCGCTGGGCGCTGGCGCTCGCCTTCATCTGGATCCTCACCGCGGTCAATCTGGCCGGCGTCCGCATCACCGGCTGGTCCGCGGTGGCGATGGCCGTCGTCTCGCTCCTGCCGGTGGTGGCGCTGACGATCGCGTCGGCCGCGCGGCTCGACGAGATCCCGTGGCGTCCCTTCGCGGCGGACGAGGGCGGCCTCCTCGCCGGCCTCGGGCTCGGCCTCGCAGTCATGATGTGGAATTACTCGGGCTGGGACACGCCCACCACCATGCTCGGGGAGACCCGAGTGCCGGGCCACAGCTTCCGCCGGGCCGTGTGGGTGACGCTGCCCCTGATCACGCTGGCGTACGTGCTGCCGGTCGCGGCCGGGCTCTCGGCCGGCGGCGACTGGGAATCGTGGGACACCGGACACTGGCCGGTGCTGGCCCTGGAGGTGGGCGGCCCGTGGCTCGCGCATCTGGTCACGCTCGGTGCCGTCGTCGCCACCGGAGGGCTCTTCCTCTCGCTGCTGCTCACCAACTCGCGCCTGCCCTACGTGCTGGCCCTCGACGGGCAGCTGCCGGCCGCACTCGCGCGGTTGCACCCGCACTACGGCACGCCGTGGGGCGCGGTCTTGCTCTCGAGCGTTTGTTACAGCCTGTGCGCCTTCTGGAGCTTCAAGGAGCTGATCGTGCTGAACATCTGGCTGTACTCGATCGCGCTGCTGCTGGAGCTCGCCGCGTTCGTGGCGCTGCGCCTGCGCGAGGCCGGCCTGCCGCGGCCCTGGCGCGTCGGCGGCGGCGCGGCCGGCATGTGGCTGGTCGCCGGCCTGCCTGCGCTCTGCTGCCTGCTCGCGATGGCCACCGCAGGGTGGACGAACACGATCGTCGGCGTCCTCGCGGCCCTGACCGGCCCGCTCGCGTACTGGCTCCGGCGGTCGCCCTCCCACGGTGTGTTGCCCTAGGTCTCAGAGCACGGAGCGCCACGCGGCCGGGGTGGCCGCGGTGGCGGCAGGCGGCGTGGGCTTCACGCGCAGGCCGCGCCGGCGCAGCTCGCGCCACACGCCGGCTCGGAAGCGCGCGTTGGCCAGGAGGCCGCCGGCCCAGCTCACCGCGACCGGTCGGCGCCGGCCGAGGGGTCGCGCGGCACGCACGGCGAGATCGGCGAGCGCGCGCTGGGCCTCGCGCACGACGAGCCGGGCGCCGCGGTGGCCCTCGCCGGCCCGGCGCACCACCGACGGGGCGAGTGCCGCGACACGCGCGACCGCGTCGGGCGCGGTCGCGACCCGGCGCGCGCGGACGGGCGTGACCGCGTCGGTGCGCAGCCAGGCGCGGCCGATCGCGAAGGCGGAGCCGTCGTCGCCGAGCAGGGGACCGAGACCGCCCGCGCGGGTGAAGTGGCCGCGGCGATCGCGGCCGAGCGCGATCGAGCCGGTGCCCGCGAGCAGCAGCACGCCCGCGTCGGCGCCGAGCGCGGCGAGGTAGGCGCCCTCGACATCTGAGATCACGACCACGCGGGAGGCGAAGCGGCGCAGCCGGCGCGCGAGGGCCCGGCGCTCGCCGGGCGTCCAGACGCCGCGCGAGGCCACCCCGAGCGCGGCGACGTCGCGCCGGGCCAGTCGCCAGCGTCGCCACAGCCGATCCAGCAGCGCGGGCAGCCCCGCCGGGCCCGGCGTCCGCCCCCGGAAGGCCCGGCGGCCGGCGCCCGACGCCGTCACACGCACCCATGTGCCGCCCAGATCCACGACGACGACGCGGGCGCCGCCCTGGTGGCCTCTCGCAAGAGCGTGATTCATGGCGCTATTCTCGCGCGCCCGGCGGGCGAAGGGAAAGCGTTGTATCGTGGGAATACACGCCACCGCAGCCCGTCGAATCTGACAGCGTGGTTCCGAGACCCCGATCCCAGGAGGAGTTATGCGACGGACCCTGACGAGCATGACGGCGGCGCTGCTCTTGTCCCTGACCGCGGCGACGGCCGCCCAGGCTCTCACCCCGACCGAGACCGTGAAGTCCCGGGTGGACCAGGCCCTCCAGAGCCTCAGCCAGACCCCCGGCAGCACGCCCGAGGGCGCCGAGCGCCGCCGGACCGAGATCCGCCGCGTTGCCGACTCGCTCTTCGATTTCACCGAGATGTCGCGCCGGGCGCTCGGCCGGCACTGGGCGGACCGGACCGCCGCCGAGCGCGGCGAGTTCGTGGCGCTCTTCACCGACCTGATGGCGCGCTCGTACATCGGCAAGATCGACCGCTACGCGGGAGAGGCCATCGCCTACACCGGTGAGCGGGTGGACGGCGACGAGGCCAGCGTGCAGTCCCAGGTCGTCACCGCCAAGGGCTCCCAGATCCCGGTGGAGTACCGACTGCACCGCGTGAACGAGAGCTGGACCGCCTACGACGTCTTCATCGAGAACGTGAGCCTGGTCGGAACCTATCGCAGCCAGTTCGATCGGATCATCAAGACCGAGTCGTTCGCGAATCTCCTGAAGAAGCTGCGGGACAAGGGGCAGGTCGCGGACGCGAAGTAGTTCACTTCTTGAGCAGGAACTGGGCCTCGTCGAATGACTCGGCGGCGAGCGCGGTGAGGCCGGTGCGGGTGTAGAGGTCGCCGAGGAGCAGGTGCAGGGTGGGCTCGTCGCGGTCCTGGGCGAGCGCGACGATGACCACCTGCCTCGCGTCGTGCAGGAGGTCCTCCCGCGCGAGCAGCCCGGCGCGCAGCACCGCCCGGGATGTCGCGCTCACCCCCGGCCCCATCTCCTGGTCCAGTGATGCGAGGTCGGCCGCGACGGCCCGCGCCCGCGCGGCGTCCACCACCTCGAACCACGCCTCCTGCGACGGCTGTCCCGGGCCGGTGACCTGCAGGCTGTAGCGCACGCCCGGCGATAGCGCGGGGGCGTCGGCCGGGTACTCCCACCGCGCGCCGGTGACCTCCCGCCGCTCGACCACGGGCCCCGCGGGCCCAACCACGCGCACCGTGTAGCGGGTGAGCCGACTCCCCAGCCACTCGAACGTCAGGCTCTCCGGCAGCACGCGGCCGTTGCGCGGGCTCAGGATCACGGGCGGGCGTGCGGTGCTCCGCGTCGCGAGCGCGGCCTGCGAGGATTCCTTGGTGGTGCCGGCCAGGTAGCCGAGGCTCGCCTCCATGAGCGTCTTGGCCTTCTGGGCCTGGCCGGCCGCGGCCGCGCCCGGCACCGTGAACGACCCCCCGACACCCTCGACGCGCGTCGTCCCGCGCCCACCGGAGAGCAGCACGACTGCGATCGCGTTCTCGGTGGTCCGCACCGAGTCGCCCGCCCGCAGCGCGAGCAGCGGCCGGGCCGGGCGCCAGTCATTGCCGCCGGCCGGTTTCACCTCCACGCGCCCGCGCCCCGGCTTGATCTCGGTGATGACCGCGGCGGTCTCCGCGGTCTGCGCGAGCGCTCCACCGCGGTCGAGAGCGTGAGCGAGCACGAGCATCACGAGAAGTGAGAGGAGCCGGGATGCTCTCATCGGATCAGGCCTCCTTGAGACTCAGCAGCTCGAAGATCTGGACCGGCTCCTGGCGCCCCTTGACCGCGACGCTGCCCCGATCGCGCACCACCACGCGGTCCTTCAGGACGGCCAGGGCGGCGCCGCTGATCAGGATGCCGGTGCCGAGATCGCGATTCAACCCCTCCATGCGCGAGGCGAGGTTGACCGTGTCGCCGAGCACCGCGTACTTCTTCTTGCGCGGCGCGCCCAGGGTGCCCGCGAAGGCCTCGCCGGTGTGGACCGCGATGCCCATGGCGAGGGGGCCGCGGCCCTCCGTCTCCCAGCGCCGGTTCAGCGCCCCGAGCGCGGCGTGCATCTCCACCGCGGTGCGGGCCGCGTGCCAGCAGTGCTCGGGGTCGGGCAGCGGCGCGCCGTAGACGGCCATGATCGCGTCGCCGATGAAGTCCTGCACGATCCCGCGCCGGGCCAGGATCACGTCGACCATCGCGGTGAAGTACTCATTCATCATCTCGGAGACGACCTGAGGCGGCAGCCGCTCCGACATCGTGGTGAAGCCGCGCAGGTCCGACATCAGCACCGTCACCCGGCGCACCTCGCCGCCCAGCGGCGCGCCGGTGCGCAGCACCTGATCCATGACCTCGGGGCTCACGTACTGGCCGAAGGCCGAGCGCAGGCGCCGACGCCGCAGCCAGTGCGCGCCCTGCAGGTAGGCCAGCATGCCGATCAGCGGGGCCAGGAAGTCCAGCCAGTAACCGCCGCGCGTGTAGGCCTCGTAAGACGCGGCCACCAGCGCGACCACGAGACTCAGGCCCACCAGGGCGAGCCAGGTCGGGCGCAGCCAGAGCGAGAGCACCGAGATCGACACGCAGACCACGGTGAGCAGCGCCACGTTGAGGTACCACGGCGGCGGCCGCAGCAACCGGCGCGAGAGCAGCGTGTTGAGCATGTGGGCATGGATCTCCACGCCCGGCATGAGCCCGGTCGGGGTCGGGAAGAAGTCGCGACTCTCCGCGAACGCCGCGCCCACCAGCACGATGCGATCGCGGAAGGGGTTGTCGGGATCGGGCTCGGTGCCGCTCCGGGCCAGGGCCACCAGCGGCTCGCTCGGGAAGGTGGTGAAGGCGCCGGGCGGGCCGCTGTAGTCGATGCGCCAGGGCCGGCCCGCGAGCTGGGCCACCGTCGTCTCCGCGGCCCGCGTGATTCCGCCGCCCTCGTCGCGCACCGGCAGCGCGATGGCCCCGTCCGCGTCGGCGACCCGCTCGGCGAGCGCGCCCGGCGGCAGGCCCGCGAACGCGGCCAGCGCGGTGAGCGATAGGGCGGCGGCCCGGCCACCGTCGGCGGCGGGCAGGAGCGGGGTGAAGCGGCGCACCACTCCATCGGCGCCGATCGGGGCGTTGGCGAAGCCCATGAGGCCGCGCAGCTCGGGCGAGAACGGGGGCAGCAGCGTGAAGGCGTTGCCCTCCCGGTCGGCGGGCATCGCGAAGGTGGCGAAGAGCAGCGAGCCGGGGCGCCGGTCGTTCCAGCGCCGCGCGATGGCGAGGAGAGCCTCGTCCTCCGCGGGCACGGTCGGTGCGGTCAGCACCACGTCGAAGGCCACGACCTTGGCGCCACTCTTGAGCAGGAAGTCGGCCAGGTCGGCCATGTAGCGGCGCGGGAGGGGCTGGCGCTGCCCGAGCGCCTGGAAGGCGTCGTCGTCGATGAAGACGAGCACGATCTCGGGCGCGGGCACCCGGTCGCGCAGGAACAGGAACGCGTCGACCGCGCGCGTCTCCCAGCCCGCGAACACACCGGTGCGCGAGAGCCCGGTCACCGCGATCGAGATCAGCAGGCCGACCAGCATCGCGCGGACCACCCGCGCGCGGGGACCGGATCCCCGGAGCGCGTCGGTCAGCGACCCACTCCGGTCAGGCCGAAGGTCTGGCGGCGGATCATCACATGGGCTCGCCTGTGGATGATAGACCAGCGCCGCGACCGGCAGCAAGGCGCGGCGCCGGAGATTGAGGTCTCCCGATGCTCCGTCCGCCATAATGAGACGTGCTCTCGACCGAAGCGGAGCTCCTGATCGACGGCGCCATCGTGGTCGCGTACTTCGCCGGGATCACCGCGGTCGGCCTCTACCTGGGCCGGCGGGACAAGAGCCTGAGCGATTTCGCCCTCGGGGGCCGGCGGGTGCCCTGGTGGGCGGTGATGGCCTCGATCATCGCGGCGGAGACGAGCGCGGCGACCTTCCTCGGCGTGCCCGGCGAGGGCTACACCACCAAGAGCTTCGCCTACGTCCAGATCATGATGGGCCTGATCCTCGGGCGCATCGTCGTCGGCCACGTGTTCCTCATGCCCTACTACACGTTCAAGGTCTATACGGTCTACGACTACCTCGGGATTCGCTTCGGGCCGTGGACGAAGGCCTACGTCTCGGCTCTCTTCCTGTTCATGCGCACGCTCGCGTCGGGCACGCGCCTGTTCATCCCCTCGCTGGTGATGGTGCTGGCGTACCGGTTGTTCGTATCGGGCGCGCAGCCGCAGTTCGGCCAGGAGGGCGTCACCACCGGTCCCTACCTCGTCGCGATCACCGTGCTCACCGTCGTCACCTGCCTCTATACCGCGATGGGCGGCATCAAGGCGGTCATCTGGACGGACGTGATCCAGGCGTGCCTCATGTTCGGCGGCGCCCTCGTGGCCATCGGCACCCTGCTCGCTCACGTGGGCGGGCTCTCCGAGGTCGTCCGCGCGGTGCCGCAGCTGACCACGCACGAAGGCTATTTCCTCACCGGCTTCGAGGCGAGCCGGATCGCCTGGTGGCGGGAGACCCACGGCCTCGACGTCATGGGGGTCTGGGACTATGTCCGGCTGGTGCTGGCCAGCGAGTACACGCTCTTCTCCGCGCTGATCGGCTCGACGCTCGGCAACATGGCCGCGTTCGGCACCGATCAGGACATGGTCCAGCGGATGCTGACCGCGGAGACCCACCACAAGGCCCGCCGCAGCCTGATCACCGCCGCGTTCATGGACGTGCCGATCGCCTCCGCCTTCGTCTTCATCGGCATCCTGCTCTTCGTGTACTACCAGCAAGACTCGACCTTCCGCCCGAAGGCCAACGCCGACGTCTTCGCCTCCTACATCCTCAACGTCATGCCGGTGGGCGTGCGGGGCTTCGTGGTGGCGGGCGTGTTCGCCACCGCGATGGGCTCCTTCTCGGCCGCGCTCAACGCGCTCGCGACCAGCGCCACCAACGACTGGTACCTCCGGTGGATACCGGGCCGGAGCGAGACACACTACGTGCGGGTGGCCCGCTCGTTCACCGTCGTCTTCGCGGCGCTGATGGTCGCCATCGCGGCGGGGTTCGCGTACGCGAAGGTGACGACTCCGGACGTGCGCATCATCCCGGTCGTGCTCGGCATCGCCGGCTTCATCCTGGGGCCCATGCTCGGCGTCTTCCTGATCGGCATGTTCACGCGCGGGCGCGGCTCCGACCGGGGCAACATGCTCGCGATCACCGCCGGGCTCCTCTCGACGGTGGTGGTCGGCAAGCTCCACATCACGATCCTCAACGAGATGGGCCCGCTGCTCGGCTTCGAGGGCGCGTTCCAGCAGCCCGCCTGGATCCCGGAGGTCGCATTCACCTGGTGGGCCATGGTCGGCGCGCTCGTGGTCGTGGCCGTCGGCGCGCTCTTCCGCACCCCCGACGCGGTGCGGAGGGCGCTCGCGCGCCATGCGCGGGAGGCCGAGGCCGCCGAGGAGGTGCCGCTGGACCTGCGGGGTGGGCGTGGCCACCGCGCTTGACCGCCGGCCGGGTTTCCTGAACGGCCGTTCAGTGCTATCCTTCGGGGCAACCTAGAACGCCCGAGCCCTCGAGGAGGAGAGCAATGTCGAGCCAGTTCCTCTACCGGTTACCCGTCGAGCAGACCCAGTGGAAGGTCGAGGGCCAGACCACGACGGCGTTCACCTGGGAGTACGAGGACGGCACCGAGGACCTGCTGCGGCTCTACGCCAAGGGCAAGAAGCAACAGTGGGACGCCGCGGAGCGCCTCGACTGGTCCCAGGAGGTGGATCCCGACAACCCCATGGGCATGTCGGACCGGACCATCGCCATCTACGGCACCGATCTCTGGAACAGCCTCGACGAGAAGGAGCGGGTGCACATCCGCCGCAACCTGCAGGCCCACTCGCTGTCGCAGTTCATGCACGGGGAGCAGGGCGCGCTGATCGCCACCGCCAAGATCGTGCAGACGGTGCCGTCCTACGAGTCCAAGTTCTACGCGGCCACCCAGGTGATGGACGAGGCGCGCCACGTCGAGGCCTACGCGCGCCTGCTGCACGAGAAGTTCAAGCTCGCGTACCCGATCACCCCCACGCTGGCCAAGCTGCTGGAAGCCACCATCACCGACCGGCGCTGGGACATGACCTACCTGGGCATGCAGATCCTGATCGAGGGGCTCGCCCTGGCCGCCTTCCAGCGGATCCGCGACAACTCGACGAACCCGCTGTGCGCGGCGGTGAACGCCTACGTCATGCAGGACGAGGCGCGCCACGTGGCCTTCGGCCGCCTCGCTCTGCGCGAGTACTACCCGCACCTGACCGACGCCGAGCGTGACGAGCGCGAGGAGTTCGTGGTCGAGGCCTGCTACCACATGCGCGATCGCTTCAACCAGAAGGAGGTCTGGGAGAACCTGGGCCTCCCGGTCCAGGAGTGCGTCGCGGCGGTGGATCAGTCGGACACCATGCAGCAGTTCAGGCGGCGTCTCTTTACTCGGATAGTCCCCACCGTGAAGGACATCGGGCTGTGGGGCGATCGGGTGCGGCGCGCCTACGACCACATGGGCGTGATGGAGTTCGCCGAGGTCGATGCCGCCTCGATCCTGGACAACGACAACCGGGTCGCCGAGGAGTTCGACGCCAAGCAGTTCGTCCAGCAGCAGCTCGGGCAGGCGTCCTAGGCTCTAGGCCAGGTCGAACAGGAGGAAGTGCGCGGGCTCGAGCGCCGCCATCTCGAGCGCGCTCTCCCGGCTCACCGCGGCGCCGTCGCCGGCCCCGAGCGTGGTGCCGTTCAGCTCGATCCGTCCCCGCACCACCTGCAGCCACGCGTGGCGCCCGTCCGCGAGCGCGTGCTTCACGCGCTCCCCCGGCTCGAGGCGCGAGGCGTAGAGATCCACGTCCTGGTGGATGGTCACGCTGCTCTCGCGGCCGTCGCGGGAGGCGACCAGGCGCAGCGCGCCGCGCTCTTCTTTCTCCGGGATCGCCTTCTGCTCGTAGCCCGGGGCGATGCCGCGGCGGTCGGGCAGGAGCCAGATCTGGAGGAAGTGCACCGGCGCGTCGCGCCGGCCGTTGAACTCGCTGTGGGTCACCCCGGTGCCCGCGCTCATGCGCTGCACGTCGCCGGGCACGATCACCGAGCGGTTCCCCATGCTGTCGGCGTGCTCCAGCGCGCCCTCCAGCACGTAGGTGACGATCTCCATGTCGCGATGCGAGTGCGCCCCGAAGCCCTGGCCGGCGGCCACACGGTCCTCGTTGATGACCCGGAGCGAGCGGAAGCCCATGTGGGCCGGATCGTGGTAGTCCGCGAACGAGAACGTGTGCGAGGTGTCGAGCCAGCCGTGGTCGAAGTGGCCGCGCTCGGCGGCGGGACGCTTGACGATCATCGCGCGCTCCTGTTCGAGTGAGGGTTGCCTTACCACGTCATGATACCTGACGCGGCAAGCGGGTCCCGGCGCGGGTATCATCAGGGCCATGCTGAACGGGGGGGCCATGGCGAACGACGTCGCGGCGACCGGGGAAGCGGAAGCTCGCCTGCGCGCGATCGTCATCTCGCTGGCGGTGTCGGTGGGCCTGCTGGCCGCCAAGTATCAGGCCTATCGCATCACCGGCTCCACCGCGATCCTGTCCGACGCGCTCGAGTCCATCGTGAACGTGGTGGCCGCGGTGTTCGCGCTGGGCGGGGTCATCTTCTCGGGCCGGCCCGCCGACCGGAACCACCCCTACGGGCACGGCAAGATCGAGTTCTTCAGCGCCGCTTTCGAGGGCGGTCTCATCGCGTTTGCGGCGGTGCTGATCGTCTACGAGGTGGTCCTGAGTCTGCTCCGGGGACCGGAGGTGCGCTCCCTGGATGTCGGCGTCTCCATCGTGCTGGGCGCCGGCCTCGTGAACCTCCTGCTCGGTTGGTACCTGATCCGCACGGGGCGGAAGTACGAGTCGATCACGCTGGTCGCCGACGGCCGCCACGTCCTCGCCGACTTCTACACGAGCGCCGGGATCGTGGTCGGCCTGCTCCTGGTCCGGCTGACCGGGATCGCATGGCTGGACCCGGCGGTGGCCGCGGTGGTGGCTGGCAATCTCCTGTGGACCGGGTTCCGCCTCGTCCGCATCGCGGCGGCCGGGCTGCTGGACGAGGAGGACACCCCGCTCCTGGACCGGCTGCTGGAGGTGCTGCAGCCGCACCTGGGGCAGGGCGTAATCCGCGTCCACCACCTGCGCGCGATCCGCGGCGGCCGGTTCCACCACGTGGACGCCCACCTGGTCGTGCCCGAGTTCTGGACGGTGGACCGTTCGCACGAGCTCGCCGAGGACCTGGGCGAGCGCGTCGTGAAGGAGCTGGGGGTGGAAGGGGAGATGACGCTGCACACCGATCCCTGTCACCGCATCTACTGCCGGATGTGCGATCTCGACGAGTGCCCGGTGCGCCGGGAGCCTTTCACGGGCCGTCCGCCACTCACCCTGGAGGAGGCGGTGCAGCCCGACATGCCCCGCGCGAGGGCGTGAGCGACGACCTGCTCGAGCGCGTGCGCGCCCGGGCCCGTGACAACTCCTTCTGGCGGTACCTGGGCGTGGAGGTGGCGGAGGCGAGCGAAGGGCGGGTGCGGCTGCGCGTCCCCGCGCGCGACGATCTGCGCAACGCGCCGGGCGCGCCCGTGCACGGCGGCGTGTTCTCGGCGTTGGTGGACATGGCGGTGGGCGGCGCGCTCTCCACCATGCACGAGGACGCCGCGGGCGGGGTAGGGCAGACCACGCTCGACCTCAACGTGAGCTTCATCGGCGCGGGCACCGGCGACGTGTTCGCCGAGGGCCGCATCCTCCGGCGCGGCCGCTCGATCGCCTTCGGCGAGGCCACCATCACCGACGTGGCGGGCAAGCTGCTCGCGGTGGGCCGCGCCACCTACATGATCATCGGCGCGAAGTAGCCTGGCGGTCGCCCGGGCACCCCCCGCCCGGGTGGTCCTCTGACCACGATGGGCTTACTCGTCATTCGCGGGTAGCAGTTCCCAATCTGGGAGAGAGAGGTTCCTGGCTTGCGTTGGCAGGAACGGGTCACCCGGACCACCCGGGCGGGGGGTGCCCGGGCGACCGCCAGGTGGGCTCCACCGGTGAGGCTAAGTCAGGAGCCGCGCCAGCACCGCGTCGAGCTGGCAGCGACGCCAGCCGTAGGCGGTGAGCGCGGCGACGCCCGGCGCGAGGTACTCGGCGTCCCACGGATCGCGCATCAGCACCACCGCGAGCCGTTTCGCGCCGGTCTGGCAGGCCTCGAGCAGCGCGCGGTTCGACTTGTAGAGGTGCGCGTCGTAGAGGAACAGCACGGTGGCGTCGGCGGCGGCCGCCGCGCCCCGGGCCTGCTCGATCTCCTCATCGGTCGGCTCCACCCCGACCACTGCCACCTGCGGCTGCACGCCGTGGGGCGCCATGGACTCGCGCACGTAGCGTGGCTCGTTCCTCATCGCGGGCTCGATCGTGATGCGGTCGGCGAGCGCGGAGAGGCGCGGGAAGATCGCGAGCACGCGGCGGTTGAGCGCGGGTTTCCACGTCGCGTCGGGCGCCGCCACCACCGTGACCGCGCGGGTCGCCATCGCGCGGGCCAGCGGCTCGCCGTCGCGCTCGGCGTGCGGGTCGCCGCCCGTGAAGCGCTCCGGCCGCTTGGCGTCGAGCGCGTCGAGGCGGGCCATGCTGCGCTCGAGCGCGCGCAGCGGCAGGGCCTTGCTGCGATAGGCCGCCACCACCGCCTCGTAGGCCGCGCGCTGCGCGGGCGCGGTGTGGCAGACGAGCAGCAGGTCGTGTCCCGCCGCCGCCGTGCGCACCGCCGCCTCGCCCATCGGGCACAGCGCGCTGATCGCGCCCATCTCGAGATCGTCCGAGACGATGACGCCGCGATAGCCGATCTGGCCGCGCAGGTAGTCCTCCACGATCAGCTTCGAGAACGTGGCGGGCATGCGCTCGGCCGGATCCAGGTTCGGGTACAGCGGGTGCGAGGTCATGATGCAGTCCGTTCCCGCCTCCATCGCGGTCAGGAACGGCACCAGGTGGACGGCGTGCATGTCGCCCCAGTCCGAGTCGATCACGGGCAGGCCCAGGTGGGCGTCCACCGGGGCGTGCCCCTTGCCCGGGAAGTGCTTGGCGCACGCCGATAGGCCGGCCGACTGCATACCGCGGATGCGCGCGGCGCCGAAGCGGGCGACCAGCTGCGGGTCCTTGCCGTAGGAGCGGATGCCGATGTTCGGGCTGTAGCGCTCGGTGAGCACGTCCAGGCACGGGCCGAAGCTCACGTCGACACCGAGCCGCCGCAGCTCGCGCCCCTCGATCTGCCCCTGCCGCGCCGCCATCGCCTCGTCGCCCGCGGTGCCCACGGTGAGGTTGTCCGGGAAGATGGTCACGCCCTGGTTCAGCATGATGATGCGGCCGCCCTCGTGATCGGTGGTGATCAGCAGCCGCCGGCCGAGCCCTTCCTCGAGCCTCCGGATGAAGCGCAGGAAACGCTCGGGCGTCTCGAAGTTGCGGCGGTAGAGCATGAGGCCGCCCGCGTGGATGTCGTGGAGGTGCCGGAGGTCGTCGTCGGTGGCGTCGGGGCCGGGCAGCCCGACGATGAGCTGCCGTCCCACCATGGATTCGAGACTCATGGGGTCCTCACCTGTATAGAAGGTAGGGGCGGCGCGCGCGGGCGAAGGCGGCCAGGTCTCCTCGCCAGGAGGCCTCCATGCGCGACAGGGGGACGCCCCGCTCGATCTCCCGGCGGATCCGGTCGGTGCCGCAGATGAGATCGATCGGCAGCTTCTTCCACTGGAACTCGTAGGGAGGGCGCTTCCAGCGAAAGCCGCGCGGAGCCTGCCGGCGCGCCTCGATGATCAGCGCCAGGTAGGTGACGTAGGACTTGAAGCGATCCCAGTCGGTGACGTGCACCTGCACGCCCTCGCAGGTGCGCCGCGCCCACTTGTGGAACATGGGCTCGAAGGCGGCGGCGCGGAAGCGCACCCCGGGCAGCCCCCGGCGCTCGAGCGCGGCGGCCAGCCGGGGCCCGTCCAGGTACGGCGCGCCCACCCACTCGAAGGGCCGCGTGGTGCCCCGCCCCTCGGAGAGGTTGGTGCCCTCGAGCAGGCAGCCGCCCGGGTAGACGCGCGCGGTGTCGGTGGTGGGCATGTTGGGCGACGGCGCCACCCACGGCAGCTCGGTGTCCTCCCACAGCATCTCGCGGCGCCAGCCCGCCATCGGCACCACCGTCAAGTCGCAGCCGATCCCCTGCGTCTCGTTGTGATAGGCGGCCAGCTCCGCGATCGTCATGCCGTGGCGGATCGGCAGCGGATGCAGACCCACGAACGAGGCGAAGCGCGGATCGGCCCAGTTGCCCTCGAGGCGCTCGCCGCCCAGGGGGTTCGGCCGGTCCAGCACGATAACCGGCTTGCCCTCGCGCGCGCACACGCGCATGGCCAGCACGGTGGTCCAGGCGAAGGTGTAGTAGCGCGAGCCCACGTCCTGCAGGTCGACGACCAGGACGTCGATGTCGCGCAGCATGGCGGGAGTCGGCTCGAGCCGCTTGCCGTAGAGGCTGTGCACGCGCAGCCGGCGCCCGCGGTCGAACTCGGTGCCGATGTGCGCGTGGTCCTGCGCGACGCCGGCCAGGCCGTGCTCGGGCGCGAACAGCGCGGTCAGCCGCGCGCCGCGCAGCCGGCGGATCACGTCGGCGGCGTGAGTGAGATCGCGGGTCACCGAGGCGGGGTGGCAGAGCAGGCCGACGCGGCGGCCGGCCAGGAGCGAGGCCAGCCGGCTCCCGAGCACGTCCAGGCCGGAGCGAACGCTGGTCATCCGCGCGAGGGCAGCTCGACCACGCCGCCGCCGACCACCGACTCCTCTCCGTCCTGGTTGCGTGCCTGCTGCTCGATCTCGACCAGGTGCTGGCCGTTCTCGATCCGCTTGCCGGTGACGCGTCCCTCGATGATCAGGTAGTCGCCCTCGGGGTTGTGGCGGCGGATCTTGCAGTGGGCCCGCCGCAGAAAGCCGTCGTCGCCCATCCAGTTGGTCAGGTGATGGGTGAGCCACGAGCAACGCTCCGGGCCGTAGTCGTAGGCGCCGGGCGCGCCCACTGCGGTGGCGAACTCGTGCTCCCAGTGCACGCGCTCGGGGCAGTCCGGGATGCCGAAGCGGTTCTTGATGCCGAGGCCCGAGTGCCGGGCGATCTGCTTCCACGCGAGCTTGTTGGCGCGGATGTAGAGCCCGCCCCAGCCCTGCGCGTAGGCGATGAAGCCGGTGACGGTCATCGGGCCCTTGGCCATCTTCGGCAGCGCCTCGCCCACCGCGACGTCCTGCCAGTAGCGCGGGGTGGCCCCGCGCACCTCCTCGTTGGCGTAGAGGCGGTAGATCGGGGCCAGCTCCTCGTCGGAGTAGCGCCGGGGCGGCTTGGCCTTGACCTCCTTGTACTTGCTGCCCTGCTCGCGCGCGTGGTCGCGCTCGGTGCGGAAGCACCAGGAGTCGGCCTCCGCGATCAGTTCGCCCCGCTGGTTGCGAAAGCGCACGTGGTAGATCTGCTGGACCGCGCGGCCCGCGAAGCGCGTCTCGTGCTCGATCAGCTGCTTGAGGAAGGCCTCGGTGGAGATCTCGTCGTTGCGCCGCGCCGGCTCGTGCCAGGTCCAGTCCGCCCCCGCCCACATGGCGTGCACGCCCGCGAGCCCGCCCACGTAGCCCGAGATGATACGGCTGGTCGCGAAGAGGAACGACGGCGGCGCGATGATCCCGCCGTACCGCGTGCGGGCCGCGTAGGCCGGATCGCACCAGAGCGGGTTGTCGTCGCCGATGCCGTGCGCGTAGTGGCGGATGTTGTCGCGGGTGGCCTCGTAGCACCAGGGCTCCAGCGTGTCGGTGATCGGCACCCCGATGCGCCGCCGCAGGTCGTCGAGGCCCTGCTGGGTGATCTTGGGGAACAGCTGCTCGGTCGAGGAAGCCATCGGCTCTCTCCTAGGACGTGGGAACGGAGGCGCCGGCCTCGCGCTCGCGGAGCACTTTGCGGTTCACCTTGCCGGCCGGCGTCTTGGGCAGCTCGGTCACGAACTCGACCCGGCGCGGGTACTCGTGCTGAGCGAGGCGGGTGCGCGTCCACTCCTGGAGCTCGCGCGCGAACGCGTCGTCGCCGCGGCGCGGGCTCACGATGAAGGCCTTGACCACGAGGCCGCGCAGGGGGTCGGGCACTCCGATGACCGCGGCCTCGCGGACGTCCGAATGCTTGAGCAGCGCGCCCTCCACCTCGACCGCGCTGATCGTCCAGCCCGCCGAGATGATGACGTCGTCGGCGCGGCCGCCGTGGAAGAAGTAGCCGTCCGCGTCGACCCAGCCGCGGTCCTTGGTGGGAAACCACCCGTCGCGGCGCTTCACCCGTATCTCGCCGGTCTCGTCGGGATCGCAGCGCGTCCCGTCCGGCCGCTGTACCTCGACCTCGACTCCGGGCACCGGCTTGCCGAGCGAGCCCGGCTTCACCACGAAGTCGGGCGCGCCCGGGTAGGAGGCGAGGATCACGCCGACCTCGGTGGTGCCGTACATGCTGCACACCGGGGTGCCGAAGGTCGCCTCCGCGAAGAGCCGGGTGGCCTCGTCGATGGGCTCGCCGGTGAAGGAGAGCTTGCGGATCGCGTAGCGGTAGCGGCCGGCGGTGCCCGCGCTCTTCATCATCCGGTAGTGGGTGGCCGCCGCCGAGAGGTTGGTGATCTCGTGCTCGGCGAGGGCGCGCAGCAGGCGGTCGGCGTCGAACCGGCCCGCGAAGGAGCCGGTGGCGACGCCGAGGGCGAGGGGGCCGAGCGTGCCGTGCCAGAGGCCGTGGCCCCACGCGGGCGACGACGGGCAGAAGAAGCGATCGCCGGGGCGGATGCCGGTGCCGTAGAGGGCGGCGATCATCAGGGTCACGATGCTGCGGTGGGTGTGGCGCACCGCCGCGGGCAGCTCGCGGGTCGTGCCCGAGGTGTACTGGAACACCGCGAGATCGTCGGCACGGGTGTCGGGCGCGTAGCGGTCCGGGTGCTTGGCGAGCGCGGAGAGGAAGGCGTCGTCGGCGACCACGGTGGCGAGCTCGGGTACGTCGCGGGCGATGTCGGCCTGCGATGGCGAGACGAGGAGGAGCCGCGGGCGGCAATCGTCGATGCGCAGACGCAGGCCGTCGGGGCCGAACAGGGTGAAGAGCGGCACCGCGATGGCCCCACGCTTCACCGCGCCGAAGAGGCCGGCGTAGAACGGCAGTGACGGCTCGAGCATGATGCCCACGCGATCGCCGGAGCCGACGCCGCGATCGGCCAGGAAGTGGGCGAAGCGCGAGGACCAGGCGGCGAGCGCCCCGAACGTGAGGATCTCGTCGCGGCCCCCGTGCTCTCCGCCCTCGGGCGAGTGGGCGATGCGCACCGCGGGCCGCTCGGCGGGATGGCGGTCGATGCACTCGTGGCCGATGTTGAGGCGCTCGCGATCGCCGTCGAACAGCTCCCACAGCCGGGCCGCCGAGCAGAGCCGCTGAGCGTCCGCGTAGGAGATGTGTTCGGTCAGCGTCGCCATCGACCGATAGTACCGCATTGACTGGCCGCGTCTCACGGGCTAAGGTTCGGCCCCGGGAGGTCGACACATGCCTACGGCAACGCAGAAGGTCGCGATCGTCACGGGAGCGGGGAGTGGTATCGGCAAGGCCAGCGCGCTGGCCCTCATGAAGGAAGGCTACGCGGTCGTCTTCGCGGGACGGCGGAAGGACATGCTGGAGTCCGCCGCCGCGGAGGGCAGGGGCACGCCGGGCAAGTCGCTGGTGGTGCCGACCGACGTGAGCAACCCCGAGGCCATCAAGGCGCTCTTTGCCAAGACCAAGGAGGCGTTCGGGCGCCTCGACGTGCTCTTCAACAACGCGGGCGGGGGCGCGCCGCCGGTGCTGCTGGAGGACCTCACCTACGAGCAGTGGACCACCGTGGTCAACGCCAATCTGACCGGCGTCTTCCTGTGCACGCAGGAGGCCTTCAAGATCATGAAGGCCCAGACCCCGATGGGCGGGCGCATCATCAACAACGGGTCGATCTCGGCGCACGCCCCGCGTCCCAACTCGGCGCCCTACACCGCGACCAAGCACGCGGTGACGGGGCTCACCAAGGTCACCGCGCTCGACGGGCGCAAGTACGATATCGCGTGCGGGCAGATCGACATCGGCAACGCGGCCACCGACATGACCGCGCGCATGGCCCGCGGCGTCCCGCAGGCCAACGGCACCACCGCGGTGGAGCCCACCATGAACGTGAAGGCGGTGGCGGACGCGGTGGTGTACATGTCGAGCCTGCCGCTCGACGCCAACGTGTTGTTCCTCACCGTGATGGCCACCAAGATGCCCTTCGTCGGGCGTGGCTGATCGTCGGCTGAGCCGTCCCGCTTCGACGGCGGAGCTGGTCAGGGCAGGGCGATGCCGCCGGCCCGCAGCTCCGCCGGGCTGAACCCCAGCTCGTCCACCAGCACCGCGCGGTTGTGCTCGCCCAGGCGCGGGCCGGCGTGGCGAATGCTGCCCGGCGTCGCCGACAGGCGCCCGATCGCGTTCTGCATCGTGAGGGGCCCCAGGTCCGCGTCGGCCACGGTGGCGAAGGACCCGCGCGCCCGGTAGTGCGGATCGGCCAGCACCTCATCGGCCGCGCGCACCGGCGCGGCTACCGCGTGCGCGGCGTCGAGACGCGCGAGGAGATCGGCCCGGTCGAAGCGCGCGATCGCGGCCTGCAGCGCGGCGTCGAGCGCGTCGACGTTGGCCAGCCGCGCCTGGTTGTCCCGGAAGCGCGGATCGGCGCCCAGCTCCGGCACGCCCAGGCTCCGGCAGAGGCGCTCGAACACCGACGGCGACGCGCCGGAGAGCGCGATCCACTTGCCGTCGCGGGTGCGGTACGTGTTGCGCGGAGCGATCAGCGGGGTGCGGCTGCCGGTGCGCTGCTGCACGAGGCCGAGCTGGTCGAACTCGACGAGCTGCGGGCCCATCAGGGTGAGCAGCGGCTCGTAGATCGCGAGGTCCACCACCTGGCCGCGCCCGCCGCGCCGCGCGCGGCCCTGCAGCGCGGCGAGCGTGAGGAACGCGCCGGCGAGGCCGGCCGCCGCGTCGGCCAGGGCGAATCCGGGCAGCAGCGGCGGACCGTCGGCCTCGCCGTTGATGGCCGCGAAGCCGGTGGCCGCCTCCGCCGAGGTGCCGAAGCCGGGGCGATCGCGCTCGGGCCCGGTCTGGCCGAAGCCGGTCACGCGCGTCAGCACCAGGCCCGGGTTCAGCGCCTCCAGCGTCTCGTAGCCGAGGCCCCACTTCTCGAGCGTGCCGGGGCGGAAGTTCTCGATCATGGCGTCGGCGCGACCGGCGAGCCGGCGCACGATCTCGACGCCGAGCGGGGTGTGCAGGTCGGCGGTGATCGAGCGCTTGTTGCGGTTGAGCATCTTGAAGTAGAGGCCCACGCCGTCCTTGACCGCGCCCCACGTCCGCAGCCCGTCGCCCTGCGGGTGCTCGACCTTGATCACGTCGGCGCCGAAGTCGCCCAGATACATCGCCGCGGTGGGGCCGGCGATCAGCGAGGAGCAGTCCAAGACCCGCAGGCCGACCAGGGGGCCGCCCGGCGAGCCGCGTTCCGGATCCGGAATCGATTGCGGATTCACGAACGGCCATGCTACGGTCTTCCGCGATGGTGTCAAGAGGTGCGGCGGCGGGCGGGGCGTCACTGGACGGCGGCCACCGGGCGGTGGCCCGGGTGCTCGACATCCTGGAGACGCTGTCCGGCCAGCCGGGGGGCGCGAGCCTCACCGAGCTGAGCCTGGCGCTGGAGGCGCCCAAGACCAGCCTGCTCCCGCTGCTGCGCACGCTGGTGAGCCGCGGGTACGCGGCCCGAACGGACGCGGGCCGCTACCGGGTCGGCCGGCGCTGGCTAGAGGCCGGGGAGAAGGGCCCCGCCGCGCCGGACCTGGTCGAGGCCGCGCACCCGGTGCTGCAGGCGCTGGCGCGCGAGACCGGCGAGACCACCTTCGTGGCGGTGCTGCCGCCCGGCCACTCGGAGCTGGTCTACGTGGACAAGGTGGAGAGCCCGCAGCGCATTCGCTACAGCGCCGAGCTGGGCGAGCGGCGCCCGCTCTACTGCACCGCCACCGGCTTCGGCCTCTTCGGGTTCCTCGAGCCGGCGCAGCGCGAGCACCTGCTGCGCACCCTGCCCCTCACGCGCCACACCCGGCGCACCACCACGAGCCGCGAGCTGCTGCGACGTCGGCTCGACGCCATCCGCGCCGCGGGAGTGGCGGTGACGGTGGACGAGTTCGTCATCGGGGCCGGGGGCGCGGCGGCGCCGGTTTACGGGCGCGACGGCCGGCTCGTCGCGGCCTGCGCGGTGACCGGCCCGACCCAGCGCATCCAGGCCCACCGGGGGCGTTTCGCGGAGGCGGCCCGGCGCGCGGCGGCGGAGATCTCCGAGCGGCTGGGCTACCGACGCGCGGCGAATCGGCGGGAGCCGCGGGCGGACCAGCGAGTAGACCATCGGCCAGACCACTGGCCGGACCATCGAGCGGACAAGAGGACGCGATGAGCGAGATCGACGAGGCGACGGACCCCGCGGCGCTGATCGAGGCCTACTACGACGCGGGCTGGACCGACGGGCTGCCGGTGGTGCCGCCGTCGGACGCCTCCATCGCGGCGATGCTGGCCGCGGCGGGGCTCGAGGGCCACGAGGAGCTGGGCGCGATCACCGGACGCAACGCGGTCGTCGTGGCCGAGAAGGCCGCAATCAACGCGGTGATGGCCGGCTGCCGCCCCGAGTACATGCCGGTGGTGGTGGCCGCGGTGAAGAGCTTGTGCGCGCCGGCCTTCGCGTATCACGGCCCGGCCAGCAGCACCGGCGGCTCCGCGATGGCGCTGGTGGTCAACGGGCCGATCGCGCGGCGGCTCGGCATCAACAGCGGCAACAACGCGTTCGGCCAGGGCCATCGGCCCAACGCCACCATCGGCCGCGCGGTGCGCCTCATCATGATGAACGTGATGAACACGCGTCCAGGCCTGCTCGACCGCGCGACCCTCGGCAACCCCGGCAAGTACAGCTTCTGCTTCGCGGAGCACGAGGAGGATCATCCCTGGGAGCCGCTGCACGTCTCCCGCGGCCTGCGGCGCGAGGACAGCGCGGTCACCCTGATCGCGTCGAACAGCCTCTACCAGGTCTACAACCACCTGGCCGCCGCGCCGGAGCCGCTGCTCTCCTGCTTCGCCGACGCGCTCGGCAACGTGGGCACGCCCAACCTGCTCGGCTTCAACGAGACGCTCATCGTGTTCGCGGGCGAGCACGCCGAGGTGCTGCAGAAGGCGGGCTGGAGGCGCCGCGACGTGCAGCGCTTCCTGATCGAGCACACGCGGCGCTCGGTGGCCGACTACAAGCGCGGCGCGCGCCTGCCCGGCGAGGTCGCGCCCGCGGACGAGACGACCTGGCGCTACCGCTTCGAGCGCCCGGAGGACATCCTGATCGCGTTCGCGGGCGGCCGGGCGGGGAGCTGGTCCGCCTGCCTGCCGGGGTGGGGGACCAAGTGGACCCGCAGTGTGACGACCCGTATCGATGTACCCAGCGCCGTCAGTCAAGGAGGCAACGCATGAAGCTCTTCGATCCGACCTCGAAGCCGGTGGAGCGCGCGATCAAGCTGGCCCCGCGGCCCGCCAGCCCCCGGGGCCTGCGGCTCGGGCTGGTGGAGAACACCAAGTTCAACGCGAGCCCCATCCTCGAGAAGCTGGCCGAGCGGCTGGCCCGGCGTCATCAGATGACGGTGACGGTGCGGAACCGGAAGCGCTCCGCGAGCCACGAGGTGGACGCGGACGGGATCAAGGCCCTGCGCGCGCAGGCCGATCTCGTCATCTCCGGCATCGGCGACTGAGGGTCGTGCAGCTCGAGCAGTGTGCTCGACGCGATCCTGATGGAGGAGCAAGGGGTGCCGGCGATCGCCATCGTCACCACTCCGTTCCGCAATACCGGCCGAGCGATGGCCGAGAGCTGGGGCAAGCCGGGCTACCCGTTCCTGGACATGCCGCATCCGATCGCCAATCTGACGGATGCGCAGCTGGACGAGCGGTGCGATCGGCTGGTGGAGCAGGTGGAGGAGTGGCTCGGCTTCGAGGCGCACTAGCGGCAGGTTGAGGGCCGGCGCCGTCTCGCGCGGTAGAATCGCGGCGTGAGCCGTATCCGCTTCGACCGGTTGCCCACCGAGCGCGTCAACCCGGAGACCGGCCGGCTCGACCGGCTCTCCGCCACGCAGATCGCGCGGCTCATGAATCGCGCCGACCGGCGCGCGGTGCGGGCAGTGGGGCGCGCCGCGCCCGCCATCGGGCGTGCGGTGGACCTGATCGTGCGCGCGCTCTCGCGGCGGGGGCGGCTGATCTTCGTGGGAGCGGGGACCAGCGGGCGCCTGGGTGTGCTGGAAGCCGCGGAGTGCCCGCCCACCTTCGACACGCCGCCGTCGCTGGTGCAGGCGGTCATCGCGGGTGGCAAGCGTACCGTCTTCCGCTCGTCGGAGGGCGCGGAGGACAGCGGGCCCGAGGGCGCTCGGCAGATCCGGAAGCGCGTGCGGCCCGGCGACGTGGTGGTGGGCATCGCGGCCAGCGGGGTGACGCCGTTCGTGCGGGCGGCCCTTCGCGAGGCGCGGCGGCGCGGGGCGGCGACCGCGCTTGTCACCTGCAACCCGCAGGTGCCGGCGTCGGCGGCGCGCGTGGTCATCGCGCTCGCGGTCGGGCCCGAGGTGCTCACCGGCTCCACGCGGCTGAAGGCGGGGACCGCCACCAAGCTCGCGCTCAACACGCTGACCACCGCGTCGTTCGCGCGCCTCGGCAAGATCTACGGCAACCGGATGGTGGACCTGCGCCCGCGCTCGGCCAAGCTCCACGCCCGCGCCCTGCGCCTGATCCGCCAGCTCGGCCGCGTTGGCCCTCGCGAGGCCGAGCGCTTGCTGAAGGCCTCCGGCGCCAGCGCCAAGACTGCCATCGCCATGGCCCGCCTCGGCATCGACGCGCCCGAAGCCCGCAAGCGCCTCAAGCAAGCCGCCGGCTTCCTTCGCCGCGCCCTCGAATAGCCCGGGGTCAGGTCTTGCATTACGACATTGTCGTAATGCAAGACCTGACCCCCGATCAGCTGACCCCGGTCAGCGGAGGAAGTCGAGGAGGGCGGGGATGACGGTCTTGGGGGCTTCCTCGATCAGCCAATGGCCGGAGCCGGCGATGATTTGGCCGCGCACGTCGGAGGCCACCATCTTGGCCTGCTCGATCAGGAACGTGCCGCCCGCCTTTTCACCCGAGAGGACCAGCATCGGCATGGTCAGCTTGGTCCGGGCCAGGGCGGCGAAGTCCGCCGCGTCGCGCTCGAAATTGCGGAAGTACTCGAAGCCGGCGCGCATGGCGCCGGGTCGCGCGTAGGCCTTTGCGTAGAGTCGGCGATCGGCCTCGGGCACCGAGCGCTTCCGGTCGGCCGCGAAGTCGTTCCAGAAGTGCTCGAGGTAGATCCGCTCACGGCCCTTCACCAGCGCCAGCGGGACCTCACCGTAGAAGTGGAAGTGCCACAGGTCGCGCAGGAGCCACACGTGGGACCAGTCGCCGATGCCGGGCAGGAAGGCATCCATCAGCGCCACACGCTCGGTGGCCTGCGGGAACTTCGCGGCGTAGGCGTTAGGCCACCATCAGCCCGATGTCGTGGCCGACGATGGCGACGCGGTCGTGCCCGAGCGACGCGGCCAACTCGTGGATGTCCACCGCCATGGTCTTCTTGTCGTAGCCGGCCGCAGGCTTGGCCGACCCGCCGGCCCCGCGCAGGTCGGGCACGATGACGGCATGACTCTTCGCGAGCAGCGGCATGATCGGGCGCCACATGTGGCCGGTCTCGGCGTAGCCGTGCAGCAGCACCACCGCGCGGCCCTGCCCGCCGATCAGGTAGCGCAGCCGGACGCCGTTGACCTTCGCGAAGCGCTCGGTGAAGCCGGTGAGGTTGGGCATGCGATGAGGATCTACTCCGTCCCCGCCGTTCCGCAAGGTGAAGCGTCGGACGCAAAATGTCGGAATGTAAGACCTGACCCCGGCCTAGGAGTGGCTGGGGCCGGCGGTATCTTCAGCGCGGACCGGCGTCTTCCCGCGCAGGAAGTCGAAATCGCAGCCCTCGTGGGCCTGGAGCACGTGGTCGAGAAAGAGGCGGCCGTAACCCCGCGCGAAGTGAGGCGCCCGGGGCTTCCACTCGGCCCGGCGGCGGGCCAGCTCCTCGTCGGGAACCCGGAGGGTCAGCCGGCGGTTCGGTACGTCCAGCTCGATCACGTCGCCGTCGCGCACCAGCGCCAACGGCCCGCCCGCCTCGGCCTCCGGCGAGACGTGCAGCGCCACCGTGCCGTACGACGTCCCGCTCATCCGCGCATCCGAGATGCGCACCATGTCGCGCACGCCCTTCTGCAGCAGCTTGCGCGGGATCGGCGCGGCGCCCCACTCCGGCATGCCCGGCGCTCCCTTCGGCCCCACGCGCTTGAGCACCAGCACGCAGGTCTCGTCGACGTCGAGATCGGGATCGTCGATGCGCGCGTGCAGGTCGGCGTGGTCCTCGAAGACCACCGCGCGCCCGCGATGGATGAGCAGGTGCGGGGAGGCCGCCGACTGCTTCAGCACCGCGCCGTTCGGGCACAGGTTGCCGGTGAGGATTGCGGTGCCGCCCTCGCTCAGGATCGGCATCGCGAGCGAGCGAATCACGTCCTCGTTGTAGTTGACCGCCGTCTCGTTGTTGGCCTCGATCGACTTGCCGGTCACGGTGAGCGCGTCGCGATGCAGCAGCGGCATCAGCGCCTTCAGCACCGCGGGCAGCCCGCCCGCGTAGAAGAAGTCCTCCATGAGGTACTTGCCGGACGGGCGCACGTTGAGGAGCATCGGCGTGGTGCGCGACAGCTCGTCGAAGCGCGCGAGGGCCAGGTCCACGCCTGCGCGCCCCGCGATCGCGATCAGGTGGATGATGGCGTTGGTGGAGCCGCCGATGGCCATACCGGTGCGGATCGCGTTGTCGAAGGCCTCGCGGGTGAGGATCTTCGAGGGCTTGAGATCCTCGCGCACCATCTCCATGATGCGCCGCCCGGACATCTCGGCGAGCGCCATCCGCCGCGAGTCCGCCGCAGGAATCGCCGCGTTGCCGGGCAGGGTCATGCCGAGCGTCTCGGCCATCGAGGCCATCGTCGACGCGGTGCCCATCACCATGCAGTGCCCGGCCGAGCGCGACAGACACGCCTCGATCTCGCAGAACTCCTCCTCGCTGAGCCGCCCCGCGCGCCGCTCGGCCCAGAAGCGCCAGTTGTCGGTGCCGGAGCCGATGTCCTCGGTGCGCCAGCGCCCACGCAGCATCGGCCCGCCCGTCACCATGATCGACGGCACGTCGGAGGAGGCGGCGCCCATGAGCATGGCCGGCGTGGTCTTGTCGCAGCCCGAGAGCAGCACCACGCCGTCCAGCGGATAGGCGCGGATGCACTCCTCCACGTCCATCGCCATCAGGTTGCGGAAGAGCATGGTGGTGGGCTTCATCAGGATCTCGCCCAGCGAGATGGTGGGGAACTCGAGCGGGAAGCCGCCCGCGGAGAGCACGCCGCGCTTGACCGCCTCCGCCACCTGCCGGAGGTGCGCATTGCAGTTGGTCAGCTCGGACCAGGAGTTGGCGATGCCGATCACCGGCCGGCCGTCGAACATCGCCTCGCTGAAGCCCTCGGCCTTGATCCACGAGCGGTGGGCGAAGCCGTCCAGGTCCTTCTTGCCGAACCAGTTGTGACTGCGCAGCGTGGGCGTGCTCACGAACGACCTCCGTGGATGGGGGTGGACGGCATCCGGGACTACTGCAGCGCCTTGCTGGTCGAGGTGGTGACCAGACTCGTCTCGACCACGACGTCTCGCTCGTCGAACGTGATGGCCAGCACCCGGCTGATCTCCTCGAGCGTCGCTCCAGACGCGGCCCTCTCGCTGCGCGCGTAGCTGTAGAGGTCGACCCGGCGGCCCGGCATCGTGACGTAGGGGGAGGGATAGATGAACTGGCCGGTCGGCTTGCCGACGAGGGCCAGCGCTCCGGCACGCGTGGTTTCACGCGGCCTGATCCGCTTCAGCGCCGACTCGTCGATGACGGTCTGGTCCCCTGCGAAGGAGCTCGAGTAGTCGAACCCGACGAGGCGGCCCCCGTGGAACGTGTAGACCATGGCCCGGGCCGCGACCAGGCCCGACGCCACCTCCGAGTGCGTGTACCTCAAGATTGTCACCGGCTGGTTGCCCACCTGAGCGGTGGCCTCACTGTTGGGCGCACCGAACCGCTGGCGGATCTCCTGCTCGGTCGTCTTGCCCAGCGCGAAGCCGGCGGTGTCCGGCCGGCTGAAGTCGGCACCGATGAGAAACCCGCCCGCCACGATGGCGGCGAGGATCCCGGGTGGCACGGATCGCGCTGGCAGCATGCTGGCGGCCCCACGCTATAGCGAGCGAAGCTACGCGTCAAGGCTGCGCACCTCTCCGGGCCGTTATAGAATGGCGAGGCTCCAACCCCAGGCGAGGAGACCACGGCGATGAGGCTTCAGGGCAAGGTGGCGGTGGTGACCGGCGGCGGCGCCGGGATCGGGCGCGGCATCGTGCTGTGCATGGCCCGGGAGGGCGCGGACATCGCGATCCCCGACATCCAGGACGCCAACGCCCAGGCGGTGGTCAAGGAAGTGCTGGCCACGGGGCGCAAGGCCATCTCGATGCGGTGCGACGTGACCAAGGGGGCCGAGGTGCAGGCCACCGTGGACCGCATCAAGAAGGAGATGGGCAAGATCGACATCCTGGTGAACAACGCGGGCATGGCGTCGGCGCCCGGCATGCCGTTCACCAACAACTCGGAAGAGGACTGGGACCGGACCTACGCGGTCAATCTCAAGTCCGTCTTCCTCATGTGCAAGGCGCTGGCGCCCTACTTCATCGAGCGCCGAGCCGGCCGCATCATCAACATCGCGTCCATCGCGGGGCCCCTGGCCGCGATGACCATGCCGCCCTACTCGGTGGCCAAGGGTGGCGTCATCACGTTCACCCGCGTCATCGCCAAGGAGCTGGCCCCGCACGGCGTCACCGTGAACGCGATCTGCCCCGGCGTGCTGTGGACCGCGTTCTGGGAGAATCTGGCCCAGTACATCGCCGACACCAACCCGGCCTTCAAAGGCATGACCGCGCGGCAAGTCTTCGACAAGCGCGTGGGGGACGTCATCCCGATGAAGCGCGAGCAGACGCCGGAGGACATCGGCCACGCCGCGGTGTTCCTCGCCTCCGAGGAGGCGCGGAACATCACCGGCCAGGCCCTCAACGTCGACGGCGGCTCGGTCATGCACTAGCCCTGGAGGCGGTCATG
>Ga0335085_10001459_pt1 | contig 49844 bp, 51 predicted proteins | sample Lox_Sample_45_FD_206712 | JGI IMG/M metagenome (GOLD analysis project Ga0335085, IMG submission 206712) | Soil microbial communities from Loxahatchee National Wildlife Refuge, Florida, United States - Lox_Sample_4.5 | ecosystem: Environmental > Terrestrial > Soil > Wetlands | place: USA... | reverse complement strand
CCCCCAGCTCGCGCCGCATCAGGTCGCGCTCAGGACTGGCGCCGGAGCGCATATCCGCCACCTGATCGAGCAGGTCGTAACTGCCGCCTTCCGAATCGGTCGTGACTCCCGAATCCTCCTTGCGCACCTGCCGCTTGCGCAACAGATCGAGACAGAGATTGGTCACGATGCGATAGATCCAGGTATAGAATGAGCACTCAAATCGGAAATTGTTGATGTTCCGGTAGGCTTTGAGAAAGGCTTCCTGGTAAATGTCCTGGGCGTCCTGTTCGGAGCGGGTCAGGTGATAAGCCAGGCGAAGCACCGCGCTGTCGTACTGGCGTACCAACTCCTCAAACGCGGCACGATTACCACGCTGAGCTTCCCGGATCAGCTCCGTGTCATTCATGCGGCTCTGGGCCTGCGCAACTACTGACCCTCGACCTAAGGGAGTAGAAGACGTTTCGTCCGCCGCTCGCCACGTCTGAGGGGGGCGGAGCCCCGAGCCAACCGTGAGAGGAACTGCAGCCGCTTCGGCCGGCATGCTGGTTTCTACCTAGTATGCAATTTGCAAGCCCAATTCTCGTGCCTGCAACTACATAGACGGGCACTGGCAAAAACCGTGAGCGGTCATTATAGACGTTCAGGTAGTACTTACGTGAGAAGTGGTCCGGCGGTTCCTGACTGGACCCGCAGCGGAAGTGATATTGCACAATTTTATGTGCAATTGAGCGGGGTCTTGACCTTCGCGCCTTAGATAACTTATTGACGCCTATGGCGCACGCCGCATCTTGCGAGCAGAGATCTCTGCTGCGCGGCCGGACCACTCCCTCTTCCACAAATGCAGACCACAGGAGGCAGAGTGGCCCGCCGTAAGCCCGCGGCTCCGGACGGATTACGTGATTTTCAGTAGGTTAACCTTCCCTAACCTCTGCCGCCGACGTCTCCGCCGCCGCTTCCCGTTTGATGATAACCTTCACCGGTACCGTGACATCCTTGTGCAGCCTTATGGGGACGCTGAACTCGCCCACGTGTTTCAGGGGCTCGTCGAGATGGATCTTGCGACGGTCGATGTTGAAGCTTTTGTGCTCGAGCTCGCGCGCGATGTCGGCCGCGGTGACAGACCCGAACAGCAGATCGTGCTCGCCTGCTTTGCGGGCAAAGCTGAGGGAAACATCTGCCAGCAACGCCGCCAGTCTCTCGGCATCACCCTTCTCGCGCACGAGGCGCCGCACCGCTGCCGACTTCATCTGTTCAATCACGGCGCGGTTCGCCGCCGTCGCTTCAATCGCCAACTTCTTGGGGAGGAGATAATTACGGCCGTAGCCTTCGGCCACCTTCACCACGTCGCCGCGGGAGCCGAGTTTGGCCACATCTTCCTTAAGAATTACTTCCATAACCTGAACTCCGTTGAATTCGCTATCGCCGGGCCGGAGCCCGCTAAAATCTTCACGCCTCATTGGAAGGCCCGGGGCTTGGCCGCCCATCGGCGACCATTCCCTACCGTGCCCCCAGAGGCAGCAGCGCAATATTGCGCGCCTGCTTAATAGCGTCGGCGAGACGACGCTGGTGCGGCGTGCATACACCGGTCAAACGTCGAGGCACAATCTTGCCCGCTTCTGAAACGAACTGGGAAAGCAGGCGCACGTCCTTGTAATTGATGCCATCGATTTTTTCGACACAGAACTTACACACTTTCTTGCGCCGGAAGAACTTGCGTCCTCCCTCACGAGGACTGGCGCCGGGGCCAGAACGGCCTGCGGGACGTGGCCCGCGTGGAGCGCCCTCGCGCGACCCGCTCTCCGGCCGTGCAGCCGGGGTCTCTGTTGTGGCGGCTTCCGTCTCCGGAGCTGCTGTTGTGTTGGTTTCGTCTGCCATGACTCTCCTCCTTGTTATGCGGTCCGACGCGATTCGTCGGGCCCTGTCCCGAGGGAACGAAAATCTGAATGTCAAGCCCGAACCTCATGCGCTCCGGCCCCAGAGTGAACCGAGGTTCCGTGGCTAGGCACTCAGCGGTGCCGGTTCAGTTCCCCCAGCCGCTTCCGGCTCCGCAGCCGGTTCCGTTGCAGCAGCGGCGGGAACGCCAGGGCTCTCGGCGCCAGACGCGACCCCCTGCCGTCCTTTGCCGCGGACCTTGGTGTCGCGGATCGCCTTGATCTTGGCCAGCCGCTTTTGCTCCTCGTCAATGCGCACGGTGATGAACTTGATCACAGGCTCGGTAACCCGTAGACGCCGTTCCACTTCCTTCACCATACCGCCTTCGCCTTCCAGCACCATCAGCATGTAAACGCCGTCCTGGAACTTGCGCACCTTGTAGGCCAGCCGACGCTTACCCATACGCTCGATGCTCTTGACCGAACCGCTTGCGTTGCCTACCTGGCTTTCAATATTTGAGATGAGCTTGTCCTGGTCCTCCTCGGTCATGTCAGGTCGGACAATGAACATCAATTCATACGTACGTTGCATGTGTTCTCCCTAGCACCTAGCAGCTAGCAATTAGCAACTAGTGTCCTGTATCAGAATTCGTTGCATGAGCTAGGACCTTTAGGCCCGAGAACAGAACTTGAGAAGCTCATTTGTTTTCGCAAACGAATTTCTGTTTCACCACAGTAGTGAATTTCCAAACTCGAAGCAGCTGACGGCCAGTTGCGAGTGGCTAGTCGCTAGTTGCTTCTTCTTGCTTCCGATTGAAGCGGTTCATCGCCGCCTGCACGCCTTCCGCAAGGATTACCCTTACGGCTGCCGCGGCCGCATCCAGCACTTGGTCGAGCACCGGATACTGCGACTTCTTGAACTGCGATAGCACATACCTGGCGCCGTCGGTCACCGGATAGTCCGGTGCAATTCCCATACGAACGCGCGCGATCTCCTGGGTGCCCAGTGCGTCCATAACCGACTCGACTCCGTTATGCCCCGCCGAGCGGCCGCGCGGGCGAACCCGCAAGGTGCCGAACGGCAGATCGATTTCGTCGTACAACAGCACCAAGTCCTGCTCAGGTGTGACTTCGTACTCCCGCACCAATTCCCGGACCGCAATGCCGCTCAGGTTCATATAGGTGTCCGGCTTGGCCAGGAGCACGTCCTGCCCGGCCAGGTGTGCGCGCGCCGTCTGTGCGCGGCAATTGCGGTTGTTAACCCGCACATCGCATTGTTCTGCGATGCGGTCCACCGCCAGAAAACCCATGTTGTGCGGTGTGAACTGGTACTCGATGCCCGGGTTGCCGAGCCCGACGATCAGCTTCACAGCGCCTACTTCTTCTTCTCAGATTTCTCGCCCTTCTCGGGCTTTTCCGCCTTTTCGCCGCCCTGGGCCGCTTCGCCTTCCACTTCCTGTTTGCCCTTCTTGATGACTTCGGGCTCGGCAGGCGCCGCAGCCGCCTCAGCCGCTTCCGCCGCCGGGGCCTCTACCACGTGCTCCTTCACCGCGACCACGTGGGCGACCGGCTGGTTCTCGTCGCTGATGAACCTGAGCCTGCCGTCATGCTGCAGGTCGGAGACGCGTATCACCTGGCCGAACATCAGTTGGCTGACGTCGGCGTCAATGTGGCTTGGAATATCACCGGGGAGGCACTCGATTTCGACTTCGCGCAAAAGCTGTTCCAGGATGCCGCCTTGCACTTTGACGCCGGGCGCTTCGCCTTTCGTCACGATGGGCACGCTCACTCGCAGCGCCTTGTCCATGGCAATGCGCTTGAGATCGACGTGCAACAGGTTGCCCTTGATGGGATCGTATTGCCAATCCACGATCATAACCTTGGCAGAAGCACCGTCCACGGTGAGATCGAAGATCGAATTGTGGCCCGACGCGGAGTGCAGAATGCGGAGCATCTGCTTGGGATCGACGGAGATGGGCGTCGACCTCTTTCCCGCGCCGTAGACCACTGCGGGAATCAGGCCGTCGCGGCGCACGCGACGGGCGTCATTCTTGGTGCCGCTTTGCCGCGGCTTGGCCTCTACGGATTTGTCTGCGGTTGCTGTAGCCATAGTTTGAGTCCTCTACAAGAACAGTCTGCTGACCGAAGTCTCTTCGTGGATCGACTGGATGGCGCGTCCGATGAGCCCCGCAATCGACAGCACTTTGATCCTGGGCTCGCGGCGCGCTGCTTCGGTCAGCGGGATGGTGTTGGTCACCACCACTTCGGTCAACTCCGATTGCGCAATCCTTTCGATGGCCGGTCCGGAGAGCACCGGATGGGTGGCGCAGGCATAGACCTGACGCGCGCCCGCATCCAGCAGGGCCTGGCAGGTCTTCACCAGTGTGCCGGCCGTATCGATAATGTCGTCAAGGATGAGACAGGTGCGGTTTCTCACGTCGCCGATGACGTTCATCACCTCGGTCACATCCGCTTCCACACGGCGCTTGTCCACAATAGCCAGCGCCGACTCCATCTTCTTGGCGAAGAAGCGCGCGCGCTCCACGCCGCCCGCGTCCGGCGAAACCACGGTCAGGTCCGGGAACTGCTTCTTGCGGAAGTAGTCCACCAGCACCGGGGACGCGAACAAGTGGTCCACCGGAATATTGAAGAATCCCTGAATCTGCGGAGCGTGCAGATCAACCACCAACGCGCGATCTGCCCCCGCGGTGGTTAGCAGGTCCGCAACCAGCTTGGACGAAATCGGCACGCGCGGCTTATCCTTGCGGTCCTGGCGCGCGTAGCCGAAATACGGAATCACTACCGTGATCCGGCGTGCAGAAGCGCGCTTCAGGGCGTCAATCAGCAGCAGCAACTGCATCAGGTGAACATCCACCGGGTCGCAGGTCGGCTGCACCATGAAAACGTCGGCCCCGCGTACGTTCTCCTCGATCTGCACATACGTCTCGCCATCGGAGAACCTCGAGATGTTCGCCTGGCCCAGGGGCAAGCCCAGAAAGTCGCAAATCTCCTTGGACAGCGCGTCGTTGGCCGTGCCTGAAAATATCTTCCACCGGTCGTCCTGGCGAGCCCGTACCGGCTTGCGCTCCGCTTTGGGCTCCGCGCCGGCGTGGGCTTTCTTGTCCAATTGCTGTGCGACTGTCGCTGTGCCTTCGCCAGCTGCCGTCATCGTCGGTGCTGCGCTTGCTTTCGCCGCCGTTTCCATCGAATCAAATACCCCGCTTAACCTGGTTGAGTTACATGCCGGGTCTTGAAAATGCCGCTGTTCGCCGTTCGCTGTTCGCTCTTGGCTATTAGCTCTTAGCCAATACAACTTGAAACCTGAAACTCGAAACTTCTGGCACCAAGTTACCGACCGCTGGTTTCCTGGCTGGGCGGCTAGGATTCGAACCTAGACAAAGTGCTCCAAAGGCACTTGACCTACCATTAGTCGACCGCCCAGTGAGTAACTAGCGACTAGTAGCTAGCAACTAGCGTGGCCTTCACAGTGGGTCTGCAGACAGTTCGCAATGCTGGCGTTCAACAGGTCTTGACTAGTTGCTAATTGCTAATCGCTTGCAAACATCTGCCGCCAATACTCTTCCCGCGTCAACGTCGTAGTCGGCACCGCCGCGTGTCCTGCTGCCGTCATGCGCGCCGCTGCACCTTGCGCCTCCTCGTCGGAGTCGAATAACCCGTACAAAGTCGACCCGGAACCGGACAGCGAGGCAACACGCGCGCCCTCGCCCTCCAAGACACGTTTTACCTCACGCAACTCGGGATACTCTGGAAAGACAACGCGTTCGAAGTCGTTCTCGATCCCGGCTCGGACGAGGTCGAGAAGCGGTGTCTCGGCCCGGTCCCCGCCCCTCGCGGGAACACCGGATGCAGGTTCACTCGCAGATAAAGCTTGCGAGATAATGCTCTCGCTCAGCCGGGAGAACACATCCCAGCCAAGCTCATTTATTCTACCTGCGCCGCTAGCACCGGTCAATTCGGCCCGCCGACCCATCAACTCGTCCCAACGGGCAAAAGCCGCGGGAGTGGAGACACCCACCGGCGTCGTCACCACCACTAGGTGCATAACAGGTAAATCGTGAACCGGATACACAGCTTCGCCGCGCGCTGTTCCCAGAACCGTTCCCCCAATAAGAAAGAGCGGCAGATCGCTGCCCACCTCCGCGGCGATGCGCAGTTTGTCCTCGGTCGCCAAGCGAAGATCAAGGGTGCGCTCCAGACCCACCATGGTCGCAACTGCATTCGACGACGCGGCTCCCAAGCCGCCTTGCACCGGCAAGCGCTTGTCAATCTGGATGACAACACTGGCCTGAACCTTCGTTCGCTCGAACACACGCTGGGCGATTCGGTAGCAGGTATTCGACAGGTCAAGCGGGACTCGCGGGTCGTCGCAGCGGAGTTCGATACCTGAGCCTGGCTGCACATCCACCAGCACGGTGTCGTGCAACGCAATCGTCTGGTAGAGGGTGCGGAGTTCATGGAACCCGTCAGCGCGAGCCGGGCCAATCTTCAGCCCGAAGTTGATCTTGGCAAAGGAACGTACCGCGAGCAACATGGTGGTCACGCCAGTGTATAGTCACAAACCGCCCGCGACCAGCCTGAGTGGCCCGGCATGGGGACGCAGGCTCGATAAGGGAGGAAATTTACACAACGAAGGTCTTCGCGCCGTGAAGACAGGAGCCTGATGTTGACGACCGCCCGTCGAGTGCCATCCGCCGACCGCTACTTCTGCCCGCCCGCTTCGCTTTCTTTGTACATGTACTTAATGCTGGGCTTGTAGATGAGCAGGTTCGAGGCGCCGTTGCGGTTCACCTTCAGACAGTATTTGTCGTACCACTCAATGATGCCATGGATTTCTTCGCCATCGTGAAGCACCAGCACCATCGGCGTGTGCGCCTGCATCTGCTTCTGGTAATAGAAATTTTCGGCGTGAGTCTGCTCAGGTGGAGGCGCCTTTTTCCCGCCATTTGTAGGCCGATTGTTGTGCTCGCGGCGATCGCCATCGTGGCGCGAATGATCGTTGCGGTTGAAGGCGGGACGGATGAGCTTGCGATTGGCAAACGCTTCAGGATCGATGCCGCGACCCATTGTTGTGGAGTCCATGGACTCTTTCATGGTTGCGCTCCTGTGGTCCGCACACCAGCCATGCGGCGCGGTAAGCTCAAGCGCGAAGACGACGTGGCGGTCGAACTTAACTTCCGGCTTGATTCGCCCAGGCTGTCCTAAGGTGTGAACTTGCCGATACCCTAACACACGCGGGCCTGCAAGACAATGCAATCTCCAATACGACTTTGGTGTGAGTAATCGGGACGTGGTTACCGCTCCAGCGAGGTGGCGAAGGCGTCCAGCGCGAGCGAGCGCAACAGATTCCGGCGCATACCGCTTTCCACTTCCCCGAGTCGCTGGCTGGCGGAAACGATCCACGGGAAGTCAACCTCCTCCGCCATCTTCGCCAATTGCACCTGGATATCCCGGTTGCGGACAAACTCGGAGGTACCCGACTTCAGGAACAGCAGGTCCTCCAGCAGGGAATACAGGGTTCGAATCAGCAGTTCCGTCTTCGCCCTTCCTTCCGCACCGGAACGATAGGTATCGGTAACGCGGAACAAGGCGTTGCAGTCGGCTCCAGTCCGCGCAACGCCGGCGCGCGTTGGGGAGCCCTGCGGCGAGCCGAGGAGGGTGAGTGCGTCCTGCCGTGCAGCAAGGTACGCGGCAAGATCGAAGCTGCGGGCTCGACCCAAGCCTCCTCCGCAAACGCGCGCGACCAGCGCACGTTCGGCCGGCTTCCACTGCGGGCATACTTCACCAAGATATCGCTCGACCTCCGCGGCTGGAACCGGGGCAAGCTGCAGGTGGACGCAGCGCGAACGAATGGTGGGCAACAAAGCCGAGGGAGTGTCGGTCAGCAGAAAGGTGGTGGCAAACTCGGGCGGCTCCTCCAGCACTTTGAGCAGCGAGTTAGCGGCCTCCTTGATAAAGTCGGCGTTACTGAAGATGTATACCCGCTCGCGGCCCTCGAGGGGCTTATAGTAAATCTCGCGAATGACGTGACGCACCTGATCCACTTTCACCAGCATCTGCGGCGGATCGGGCGGGATGACGAGCACGTCGGGATGGGTCTGCACGAAGATTCGGGTCTCGCGCTTGTCAGCTTCGCGCAGGTTCTCGCGGATCTCGACCGCTTCCGCAACGCGCTCCTCCAAGGCGTCGGCTTCAGCAATGCGGACGCAGTTAGGGCAATGCCCGCAAAAATCCGGGAGGCCGTCGCTTAAAGGGCGCTCCAGACAGTTCATGGCTTTGGCAACCATCTGAGCAAGCGTGAACTTACCTGAACCTTCTGGCCCGGGAAGGATCACGGCGTGCGGAAAATGCTCGCGTGCCAGCATCTCGCGCAGGGTATGCACTACATCGGCATTGCCATGAAAATCGGAGAAAGGCATAGGACCTTGAGTGGCTTGCAGAAGCTCCAGCCGTTAAAGCCAAGCCTCATCCTGACCTTATCGGACTGATGGCTAATAAATAGCACATCATGGCCTCACACCAGCTCTAGAATGCGGTGAAACGCACTGTGAACTGCACCTGCCGAGCACTCCCGAAGTGGTTGGTGTCGGGCGCAAAGAGCGCCTGGCCGGCGGTAAAAACGGGCGCCGAAGACGTACCGAACACGCTAATCGCTTCGGGCCCGAAATTGCGATTGCCCGCACCGGTCAGGTTGAAGACGTCGAGGAAGAGGTCCAGATGTCTTCCCTCGCCGCGCAGCGTGATGTCTTTCACGAATCGGATATCGAGATCGAAGAACGACGGCTGGCGGAATATGTTCCGTGGCACGACCATTCCGGTCACGATGGCGCGATCGTCCCAGTCGTTGCCGTCGTTCTGGGTATCGAGACCGATAATCGGCGTGTACGGCAGGCCGGATCGAACGAAGAGAACAGGATTGAACTTGAAACCGTAGGGAAGGTTGGTGATGGCGCTCAGGTTGAAACTGTTGCGCACATCGAAGGAAGAATAGGCTCCGTCGGCGGGCAGGTCGAAGGGATTAAGCGCCGAAACGCGGGTGAAGGGGCCGAGGTTGGAGTTGTTGTCGCGTGTGTGAGCGTTAGCGCTGACCACGTACGGGCCTGTCAGAGGCACTCCGGCAAAGTAGCACTGGCCCCGAGCGTCGGTTTGCGCGCGGCGTTCCCAGGAGGTGGCGGGATTGCGCAACGTTACCGACGCCCCGGCGATAGGACCACCGCGCTGGTCCTGAACGCGGATCCTCACCGTGCCTAGGTCGGTTTGAGCTACAAGCCGTGCGAATGGCAATGCCAGCATCGCAAGAAAAAGAAAAAGGTGTGTAACCCTGAGTCGAATGGCTATTGAACGAGACTATGCAAGCACGAAGATGTGCTACCACTCATAGTACTACTTACTTAAGAGTAATCTAGGAAAAGTGTCCAAAGAGATAAGGTCAGATGCGGAAGTCGTGCTACTTGCAAGAATAGAAGCCGCTAGGCAACAAAAACCGAGCAATTACAATAAAGAAGAAAGTTTTGGGGTGGGTGGTGGGATTCGAACCCACGACAGCCGGAGCCACAGTCCGGAGTTCTACCACTGAACTACACCCACCGCGCGCAGAAGAAAATTATAACATTCACTGCGACCGCGCTTCGCCGCTTCCGAACGGCGGAAACACACGATTAGAACGGCGAAATCGAGACCCAACTAGCAACCGGGAGACCTAGTTCATCGAGCAGTCGCCGTTCATCATGCAGCAGCTGGACTGTCCGCAACGGGCAGATGTGGCCGACGCGCCGCTGCTCTTGGTGACCGCAAAGGTGGACAGTTGCTTTTCCAGCTTTGCGGTGTGGCATTGAGGACATTCGGGCCGCTGCTCGCCAAAAAGGATCGCTTCAAATTTGTGGCCACATTCTTCGCATCGGTATTCGAATATCGGCATATCTGCTCCTATTAACTCACAGCAGCGCCTCACAACACGGCCGCACTCCCATTCCAATTAGGAGGATGGTACAAACATTATAGATGCAGCGCGGCGAAACTAACCCCGGCAACACGGGGCGGGTGCAAAGCCCGTCCGATCAAGCAGGGCTTCGACGCACCTCGGAAACCGGCCCTGCTCCCGACTTCTTCGGTGAGCCTTTTTCCCCTCGACGGCCGTTCCTCAACGGACATATCCAGACGCTGGTAGGCAACTTCCTGCCGCGCCGGAGCGCATTGCCTCCCGCCGAGGAGCGGCTGTTCGAGGTGGAAGCCGGAATCCGGGTCTCCTGCCAGTGCCATTGGCAGCCGAACCGCGCCCATGTGATGACGCTGATTATCGTTCACGGCCTCGAAGGCTCCAGCGAATCGGGATACGTCATCGGGACCGGAAGCAAGGCATGGCAAGCGGGCATGAATGTCGTCCGTATGAACATGCGCAACTGTGGCGGCACGGAACACCTCGGTCCGACCCTCTATAACTCGGGCATGTCAGCGGATGTGGGCACCATCGCACAAACACTGATCGAACGGGATAGCCTGCAGAACCTGTCCTTCGCGGGCTTTTCCATGGGTGGCAACTTGGTGCTGAAGCTGCTGGGCGAGTGGGGCGCGCAAGCACCGCCCCAAGTGAAGGCTGCGGCCGGCATTTCTCCGGCCATGGACCTTGCCCCTTCTGCGGATGCCCTGCATGACCGGGCCAATCGCATTTACGAGATGAAGTTCTTGTGGAGTTTGCGACGACGCATCCAGCGCAAAGCTGCTCTCTATCCCGAGCACTTTGAGACCTGCTACTTGCGCGGGATTCGCAGCCTGCGCGACTTCGACGACCAGATCACCGCGCGCTATTGCGGCTTCCTCGACGCGGAGGATTACTACACCCGCGCCTCGTCTGCGCGCGTGTTGGAGCGTATCACGGTTCCGACACTAGTTCTCCACGCGAATGATGATCCCTTTATTCGTGTGCTCCCCAGCACATGCGCCAAGTTGCTGAGTAATCCGCACATCACCTATATCGAAACCGCGCACGGCGGGCATTGCACCTTTCTGGCGGAGGCTAACGGTTACGATGGCCGCTGGGCCGAACGTCAGGCGGTTGCTTTTATCCGGCGAATTGAGCACGGCGACCCAGTCAGGGTTGTGCCGAGCCAATAGCCCGTTCTTCCGAGGGGCTTGACAGGCTTACTGTTTGGACGATGTTAGCTGCGGACGCGGCAGACTGCTGCCCGTAGGATCAGCTTCCTCTGCGCTTCGGATTTGTCTCATCTCGGCTTCAATCTCGTCGGTCAATTCACGTTTCATCCGGCTGAAGTGGCCCTGATATTTGCCAAGTTGCCGCGCGAGCTCAGGCAATTTCCTGGGTCCGAAGATGACCAGTGTCAGCAGCAAAATGAAGAGAATATCTGGCATCAGAAGCTTCCGTTAAAGTGTCCAGATGATGACAACGTCCGCGACACAAGAAGTTAGTGCTCAGGTTCGTGCTTTTCCTCCGGCTTTATCGCACCCTGATCTGTTTCTTTCATAGAATGTTTAAAGCTCCGAATACCATCACCCAGACCCTTTCCCAGTTCTGGTAGCTTCTTAGGACCGAATACCAGCAAGGCGATAAAGAGAACCACCAACAAATGCATTGGCTGAAACAAACCCTCGAACATCATGACCTCCAACAGGATATCTTTCATTCGAGCTTAGGATGAGCAGGATCCAGGAAAAGCGCCGTTGGGGGAACGAAACGGCCCTTTCGCTGATCCTGTCATCCTCTGGTTGGCCCGCGCACTGGTTCGTGCGCCAGGCTCTGCTATTGCCACGCCGAGGCGCCGGTTCGCAACCTCGACGGTGTAACGACGTTGACTAGACAGCGTTCGCGCGCTGCGCTGCGTCCGCATCTTCTGCGAGATCACGCAGGAACGCCAAGAACTCCTGCGACTGACCGATGAAAAGCCCGTTCGCCGCCAGGCTCCTGAGCGCCCCCATCGCCGCCCCATGCGTGTTCGTCGGACGAATAATCGAGACGGCCGGGAACTTCTTGCTGAGGAACGCCGTCGGCTCGGGCATGATCAGGTTTGTCTGGAAGTCCTCGCCGCCGAACGGAGAAGCATTCAGATCAGGGAAGCTCACCACAACACGCGTCACCGGGTCCACCGCGCTCACGTGCGGAGCGTTGCCCGCCTTATCGTGCCAGGTCTGGAAGTGCGCTATCTCCGTGCCGCCAATGCTGAGCAGGATGCGCAATACCTCTACATTGCTCACCCGCTGGGCCAACTGGGGATACAGACTAGTGCCACCCTGCTCGATAAAAGCAAAGTGGAATCCGGCGGTATTGGCGATGGCTTGCGTAAACACAGCCGTGACCAGGTCCCTGTTTGTGCGCGGAATCGCAGTGTGCTGCCCAACTGCCAAACTCGGGATGGCCTGCGGAAAACTGTCCCCGAGATCAGGGTTTCCGGTGCTGCTACGGTATCGCGTCCACCAGGAAGTGTCCACGCTGAGCTGCGTCAGGTTCGTGAGCCTGCCGAATTGGTTGGCCCCTGTCGCTTTACTGCTCGGCAAGGTACGAAACTTGTCCAGATTGACAGTATCCGCGCCCTTGGAAGCTAGGTATGCATTAATGAACACTTCGTGGCTCAACTCATCTTCGGTGTTGTCGTGAATGTATTGATCCATATCACCGTCGAGCTGTTTCAGGGCCGCAGTGTAGCCCGGATTCCCACCGGTGGGCTGTGCAGGATATCCTGGAATTAACTGACTGGCCAGAGTAGCGACTTCGTTGTCCTGCACGCCTGCGAGTTCCTGATACTGCAGCCAGAGATCGCTCTCGATGATCTCGGCCGCCGCCAGGAAGCGCAGGATCGCTGCGTCGCCCGCGGTAAGCGATCCGGAGCGATCTTCCGAACCTTCCAGCGTGTTCGGACCCTGTCCCTTGAGATCGAGCGTCAGCAGTCCACTGGCCGCCAAGGCTGCCCCGGCAATGCCAGCGCTCTTGAGAAATGAGCGCCGCTCGACAATGCGTTGGAGTTGAGAGTTAATGTTTTCGTCCGTCGCTAAAGCAGCCGCTTCGGACAGCTCTCCAGCGGGTTGATTCTTCCTTGCCATGATTCACCTTCCGATCCCTCTTGAAACTGTGTTCTTCCGCGTGATTCAGTTTGTAAATTCGAATCACTTTGAAACAAGCCTAGATAGTTGCCCGATAGCAGGTGTCAAGCAACTGTCAGAGCTTTGTGAAAGGTTTGTCAGGGCCGGGGCAGAAAATATCGCGCTGATGTTTGCGGCGCGCTAACATACGCGTGTGGAAAAGATGGCCTACCTTTCTCTTGGCTCGAACCTGGGAGACCGCGAAACGAATTTGCGGACGGCGCTGGAGCAATTGGGTCAGCTTGGAGAGGTGACTGCGGTGTCGTCGTTGTACGAGACCGAGCCGGTGGAAGTCAGCGATCAGCCCTGGTTCCTGAATTGCGCTGCGGCCCTGAAGACCAACCTTATGCCCAAGCAGTTACTCTCCCACATGTTGAAGATCGAGCAGGCAATGGGCCGTCGCCGCACGATACCCAAAGGCCCACGGATCATCGACATCGATATTCTGCTCTTGGGAAACTCCGTGATTCACGCCGCCCAACTCGACGTGCCGCATCCTTCCTTGCACCTGCGACGCTTCGTGCTCGAGCCTCTGGCTGAGATTGCGCCGGAGGTCAGACACCCTGTTCTGAAGCGGACAGCGCGCGAGTTGCTCCAGGGACTGCCGCGAGATTCGGGAGCGGTGAAGAAGCAAGGTCGAGTGTCGGATTTCTGACCCCGACCATTTCTCGACAAACTGGAGTGCGCTTGTCTAGATTCTTTGCAGCTCGTGCACTGTGCGCTTGCTTGCCACATTGCCAGTGTTGAGCGTTGTCTTCGGCTCCAGCAGCACCACATGCGTCTCTTCCTCTGCCGACGGAAAGTGCTCAACGCCGCGGGAGATGATGATGAACTCACCCGGATGAATCAGGAACTCGCGCTCGGCGCCGCCTTCGCGAACGCGCATGCGCAGCGCACCTTTCACGACCAGAAAGAGCTCGTCTTCGTGGTCGTGGTGATGCCACATGAAATCTCCGTGCAGCTTGACCAGCTTTACATAGGCATCGTTCAGCTCGCCGGCGATCTTTGGGCTGTAGTGCTCGCTGAACAGCGAGAATTTCTGTGCAAGATTGACTTTATCCGTCATAAAACTCCTGCACGCTCAACGCCGACCGAGGAACCCCTCCAGCTTCTCCACCTCGCGATGTGCTAGATCGAGATAATGTCGGGCACGGTCGGTGTCGCCGCTGTCCATCGCCTGCTTGGCTTTGGCCAGGTCATTGCGCATGTTGGCGCGAGCGGTAACCATATCGCCCCTTAAGCCAAGGCCGCTGGCGTGCATCTGCTGCTCCAGAGTGTCGAGGCTGCTCTCAACCGAGGCGGCGCGGCCCTCGAGATGGTCGTTCTCCGTTTCCATGTCATCCAGCAGCTTCTTCTGCGCTGCCGCCGCAGCCGCTGCGTCCTCTTGCGCCTGGGAATCGGCGGTTGCGCCACCTGGAGTCAGGCCGGACGACGCGCTTGCATTCGCCTGGCCGTTGCGCTTTGTCGCGATATGGGGAGGGGCTTCTGCGGCCGGTACCGGCGAGGCAACGTCAGCATTCGGGGAAGCAGGTTGCGGCCCGGGACTATTCGGACCCCCGGCAGGCGGATTCATCGGCGTGACGGGGGAACTTTGGACGGGCGACATGGCGACAACCGGCCCGCTCTGCGGGCGCGACCTAGAAAACAACAGTGCGGCCAGCACTGCCAAAAGGAGCACAGCGGCAATGCCCAGCAGTAATCCCCGGTTCGACTTCTTCGCAGGTACGTGCCCTGCTACAACCGGAGCGGCAGGTACATTCTGCGCCGGCGGTGGAGGCGTCGCAGGCGTGACCGGAGCTCGCGGAGGCTCAACCGACGTGAGGGTCGCCTCCTCACCCATCTGCGGCAGCGACGCGCGAATCTGCGACAAGGCGTTGCGGAAAGCGTCTGCGGTCTGGAAACGTTGCGCCGGGTCCTTGGCCACCGACATCATGATCAGATCGCTGACAGCTTTGGGTAGCGACGGCTGCAGCTCGATGGGAGGACGCGGCGTTTCTTTGACGTGCGCCTCCATGATGGCGTAACCGCTCGTGGCGTGGAACATCCGCTGTCGCGTCACCATCTGGTAGAGCGAAACGCCGACCGAATACAGGTCGGAGCGTTCGTCGGTCGGCTGCGACTTCACCTGCTCAGGCGACATGAAGTCGAGCGAGCCCACAGTCGTGCCGGTCATGGTAAGTCCCACTTCGTTGCCGGAGCGCGCGAGGCCGAAATCCATCAGCTTCACCACGCCTTGCGGCGTGCGCATCATGTTTCCCGGCTTTATGTCGCGGTGAATGATGTGCTTTCCGTGGGCGTAGCTCAACGCGGCGAGCACCTGGTCGGTGTAGTTTAAGGCCTCGGCGAGAGACATGCCGCCTTTTTCGAGGCGTTCGGCCAGAGTGACACCTTCCACGTATTCCATGATCATGACCAGCTGATCGTCGGCGGTGAATGCGGTTCGCAGTTGCGCGATGTTGGGATGATCAAGGCTGGCCAGCACCTTGATCTCGCGCATGAAGCGAGCAGCAAACTCGTCGCGGCCGGCAAGGTCCGGCAGCACTACCTTCATGGCCTCGATGCGGTCGGAGAGCACATTGCGGACCTGATACACCCTGCCCATACCGCCGTGACCCAACTCCCGGACGATTTCGTAGTCGCCGATACGTTGCGGTGTGTTGTCGCTCACGATGTGCTCCTTGGCCTAGAAGGCTGCTAAAAAACTCGGAAAAGCAGGTCCCTCGCGGACTTCACTTCGCTGATTTCATGACGACGTTGGCTCCGACCGAGTAAGTTGGTGTTGTCAAAAGCCAAGGTTCGGGGAAGGAGCCAACATCATGATCATTATAGGCTGCGATGTTCACCCCGAATTTCAGCAGGTGGCGATGGTAGATACGGAAACCGGCGAGTACCGGCAGGCGCGCTTGCAGCACCCGGAGCAAGCCCGCACCTTCTACGCAGCGCTGGTGGGCCAGGAGGTGCTGGTGGGCTTCGAAGCCTGCGGTTACACCCAGTGGTTCGAGCGCCTGCTGAGCGAGATGGGGCACCAGTGGCGCATGGGCGACGCGGCCCGGATCCGGGCGGCGCAACCGCGGCGGCAGAAGACCGATCAGCGCGATGCCGATCACCTTCTGACTCTGCTGCTGGAGGAGCGCTTTCCCGCCATCTGGGTGCCGTCGCCGGCGGAACGCGATGTGCGGCAGTTGCTGATGCATCGGCACAAAGCGGTACAGATGCGCACCCGGGTGAAGAACCAGTTGCAGGCGCTGGCCATCAATCAGGGCCTGCGCTTGCGGCACCAGCTGTGGACGCAGCGGGGGCAGCAGCAGTTGCAAGCCCTGGAGCTGTTGCCCTACGCCGCCCAGCGGCGGCAGGAGTTGTTGGCGCTGCTGGACCAGATGGAGCGGATGCGGGCTCCGCTGGACGCTGCGGTGGCGCGCGAAGCCGCCGCCCGGCCGGCGGCGGTGCGGTTGATGACTCATCCCGGCGTGGGTCCGGTGACCGCGCTGGCCTTCGTGCTGACCATCGGCGATGTCACGCGTTTTGCGCGGGCGCGCCAGGTGGCCAGCTACCTGGGACTGATCCCCGGCGAGGACAGCTCGGCGGGCAAGCAGCGGCTGGGGCGTCTCAGCAAGCAGGGCAACGCGCTGCTGCGTTTCCTGCTGGTGGAAGCCGCGCACCACGCGCGTCGCGGCGACCCCGAGTTGCGCCGCTGTTACGCTCGTCTGTCGCACCGCCACCCCAGCGGGGTGGCCAAAGTGGCCATCGCCCGCAAACTGGCGGTGCGTTTGTACTGGATGCTGCGCGCGGACCTGGAGTACGCGCAGCTGAAGGTGGTTCGTATGCCGGCCAGCCCGAGTCATCCTGTGGTCGCCCGTACGATCGACCGCTTGAGTGGGCCGCCGGCCTCCCGGCCGTAGGGTGGGGAGATCGAAGAAGGAATCATGGTCGTCCCTGGGGGACGATCGTATACATGGTTGGTGGGACCAAACCACCGCGTGATTGCAGACGAACCTTAAGGGCAAAGACGAACCTTGGCTGATGGCACGAACAGTTTTTTTCAACTATGGAACGAAGCTCAGGAAAAAACGCTCTGAGCTTCGTTCCCAGCTCGATTATGGGGAGGAGACGGGCGGCGTCAAGGGTCTGCGATGAACGCCGCTGCGCGGCGCCCTTGACTCCGCCCGCCCCCTCCAACGCTAGTCGTGTCCCTTGACAAAATCCAACGTCGTCATACACCGGATGACACGAATAAAGGGCTTGGACGCGGGCCTGAAGGCCCGCTCTACCCGAGCAGTGCATCCAATCGACTTTCTCAACGGCCTGCTAGAAGAATACCCCGAGTTCAGCAGTCCGGCACAGGGCTTCACGTGCGGAAGCGTGGTCCGAAGAAGGCGGCGACGACTGTGATGCTGAACGGAATCGAAATTGATTGCATTACTGTGTGTACTACCTGGTAACATAAAGCAGCTGATTCCGCGTTTTCCCAATTCGGAACGATATTACCAATCTGTTAATCCCCCCTCCCCTCCCCCCCTCCTATTCAAAATCAGCAGCTTAGGGGGAAACAGCTCGCAAAATATTCCGTTGAAATGAGTTAGTAAGAATGTAGTGATTCGAAAGAGCTTACGGCTCAAGATCTGTCCCCTTTTGGAATTATCGTCGCCAGCCGATCATCGAAATAGTAAACAACATAGCTCTCTGTCCGGCCCCAATCGAGGGCTGCTATCAGCTTGACTTTTCAAAGACCGTTCGCCTTGAAGGAGCGTAGAGACACTACGCCTCCTGCCGCGAGTGTACCGCCCAGCGCTCTGCTGTCAAGATTACGAAGGTACAGGTAGGGTAACAGTACTTTCGTAACAAATCGGGTCGAGGGTAACCACCTGATTCGCCTCGCCCAAGGCCGCTTGACTGCCCTCAGGGTTCTGTCGAACCTATCCCGGTTGGGAATTCCGAGCGGCGATGCAGGGCCGAGGCCTTAGCGTTCTGACCGAAGCTGTCGCTTCGCTGGTCTTGTCCTCTATCATCTGTGTGGCGGACCGATAAGGAGGACGCTTGCCGGGTTGCAAAGTAATACAGAACCTGCTGACGCAAGTCCAGATTCCGCCGGACGGGACCCCGAGCCGCACCATCAATCAGGACGAAACGGTAAAGGTCCTCGTGTTCGGCTTTGTCGGCGGGCAGGAGTTGTCGCAACACACCGCCTCGGTTCCGGCCCTTGTCCAGATTCTGCAGGGTGATGCGCGCGTTAATCTTGACGGCGAGGAGCAGGAGCTTTCCGCCGGCTCTTGGATTTACCTGGAAGCGAATCTTCCCCATGCCATTTATGCGCGAACGGACATGATTATGCTGCTGACGATGCTGACTGGCGCCCAGCCGACGAAGTAAGATCAGGTCCCTTCTGTGTACCATCCGGCCCGGTGGACTGTTCTCGAAGTTCCCGCGATGATGTAATAGCTTTGATCTCATTCGACGAAGTCGCGGAGGCAAGGTTATGGAGCATGTACATTCAACCGATCCGGTAAACATCACCAACTTCGCCAGCCGCATGATGAACCCAATGCCGCTCGCCAAGATCGGCAAAGGCGGCTTCAGGGAATTCAAGGAATTCGCCCTTAAAGGCAGCGTGCTCGACATGGCCATTGGCATCATCCTGGGCGTTGCCTTTGGCAAGATCATCACCTCCTTCGTGGAAGACATCGTCATGCCGGTCGTCAGCCGCATTTTCGGCAAGATGGACTTCTCCAACATGTTCCTCAGCCTGACGGGCAAACACTTCGATACGCTGGCCGCTGCCAAGGCGACCGGGGCGCCCACCTTGAACTACGGGGTGTTCATGAACGCTGTGATGAACTTTGTCATCGTGGCCGTGGGCGTGTTTCTGCTGGTGCGGCAAGTCAACCGCTTTCGCGATTTGCAGACGGTGGAGATGAAGGAATGTCCGTATTGCTTCAGCGGAATGCTGAAAAAGGCGACCCGCTGTCCCTACTGCACCTCGGAGGTGGTGGAAGCCAAAACCCAACCCGCAGCCACCTAACTAACCCCACCCAGCCCCTAGCGAACGTTATGGTGGGTTGCCCCATGGATTGCATCTCGGTGGGCCTCCGAGGGGATTGTAGCTAAACATATTGTGGGGCACCATATCGAAACCACTCCAGTGAACCAGTGTTATGCCGCTGCTGTGGTTGCCTGAACCCTTCTTGTTATCGGAATCCGAGGGAAGATGATGGGCCGACCCAATGTACCAGATAGCAATGGCGTCGCCGCTCGAGCCGATGATCTGGTCCTGGTCTACATAGCGCAGCAAATAGTCGTCAGGTGAGTACCACGTATAGCGCCAGTTATCCATGCCCGAGCCGCTGCCATCCTGGCCCGGGTTATCGTTGGTCGCATAGTAATCAGCCAGCGTCCAGAGCTCCTTGTCCTGCGGACGTTGGGAAAACCTGCCCGTCCCGGTGCGATTGTCCGGCAGGAACTCATAGCCCATCAGGTGCCCGTAGTCGTTCATCTGGCTGTCGCTCTGGACAATCACGCTGGGGAACTGGAAGGGATCCCAGTTCAGACTGGCCTCGTTCGTAACCTGCGGGTCCATATCCATTCCCATGGTTCCGTCGGAATTCATCACGTGCTGGAACTGCAGCACCTGGTTGTCGGTCCGTCCGAACAGTTTAGTACTCACCCGCCACAGGCCGTTGTGTACATGAGCTGCATTGGGCATGCTAGTCAGGACGTAGCCGGTGGCGCCATAACGGAAGCCGATACTTCCATCCTCGCGGAATGTGTACTCGATGATGTTGTCGTAGTTGTCGGCGTCATAAACTCCCCACACCACGACCTCATTCACGCGCCGACGACTGTGAACGTCATGATATTTGCACAGCCATGCAATCCCCGCGTCGCGGCACTCGACGGCCACCTTGGGATAGGCATCGCGGGTGTAAAGGCCGTTGCCCGATGACTCCCTCAAGTAAACCAGACTTCCCAACTGCGCTGGCAGGTCGGCGGCATCCATCTGAAGCATCGCGTTGTCGCGGTTCATGTCGTAATCCTTGTAGCTGCCGTTGTCGTAGGGAATGAAGGCCTCAGCCATGCCAGCATGTTTGATCATGTACTGCTTGGATGTGAACTGTGCGGCCTGCAGCGAGACATCCACCAGGCTCAGACCTTTCAGGCCGTCGTTGCGCAGTCCAAAGCGCCAATGTGTGCTGGGGAAATCAATTCGCAGGTAGAGGTTGCTATGCAGAAGGAGGCCGACATCGTCTTCTTCCGTTACCTGACATCCGCTTCCGTTGATGATGATGACATCCGTTGCCTGCGCGGGAACAACGTTGAGGACCGACGCCATCAAGGCGACTGCGCCTGCTGTGACCCAGCGCGGGGGGTGCCTTAGCTGATAAAGCCAACGCAGAACGAACGCAATCGACCAGCCTACGCAAACCGGGAGCATCGGCATGGAGGTGGGAGTGAGAGATTTGTTTTGAACTGATTTCCGCATTGGATTCTCCTCCTTGGTGGGATATTTGGGGCGGCCAGAATTTCCATTTTGCCCTGAGGAGATTTCAATCAATATACACCCAATCGCCTCTAGCTCCTGTTTTTCTTTGTCATTAAGTGGTTCCGAAGGCTCGGAAGGGACCGACCCGCCCTTCCCCTTTCCGGGCACCGTAGAACCAGACGCCGCCGATTAGATTGGGATTGCCGGCCGTCTGGTCGTTCAGACACAGCACCCCGACCTCTCGTTGGGCGACCGGGCGTGTTTCTGCTGGTGCGGCAAGTCAACCGGGTTCGCGATCTGCAGACGGTGGAGATGAAGGAGTGTCCGTACTGCTTCAGCGGAATGCTGGAAAAGGCGGCCCGCTGTCCCTACTGCACCTCGAATGTGGTGGAAACCAAAGGCCAACCCGCAGTGCCATCGCATGGCGAAAGCTGTGGCCAAGGTGGCGGCGGCCAGGCGATTTGGCCGTACGACTCTACCGGATGATGCGCACTCACACCGCCTATCCAGAGATCGTTCGCATCGAGAGTAGCCCGCGGGTGCCCCTGACCGTTCGCCCTGGCGAATAGGCCGTGACCTTGATTGGGCGCTCTCGCATCCCGTGAACCGGTGCAAAAGACGGCCCTGCGGGCCTTGGAAAACGATAAAGCCGTTTTCCACTTTCGCACCGGCGACGACGGCGGGATGTTCGCATAGAAGAATCATGGCCGAAAGTCGAGGCCGTATCGATGGTTGGTGGAGCGATCTTCCACCGAGAAGTGATTCAGCGCGAGAGTTCAGGCTTACTTCCATGACCGACCTCTCTCGTCGAAGCACAAAACAGCGGCGCCGAAGCGCCGCCCAGGACAACTACGCCTTGACAAAGCTTTCGTCCTTATCGAGGGCACCAGGCAAAATCTACTGCACCAGCAGCCCACCCTCCCCATTCCCATTCCCGTTCGTCTCTTCCGGCGGGATGACGGACGCGGCGGCCAGGCGGTCGCCTTCTTCCATGTGCAGCAGGCGCACGCCCTGTGAGGAACGGCCGCACTCGCGCACTGTCTTGGTGTCGATGCGGATGATCTTCCCGAACTGGCTAATGACCATCACCTCCGACTTCTCGTTGACCAGCATGATGGAAACCACCTTGCCGTTGCGCGCCGTGGTCTTGACGTTGATGACGCCCCTGCCGGCGCGTCCCTGCAGGCGGTATTCGTCAACGTCGGTGCGCTTGCCGTAGCCGTTCTCAGTGACGGAGAGGATGAGGTTGGCCTCCTCGCCTTCGCCGCTCTTTGCCTTCTGGCGCACCTTGGGCGTGACCGCCATGCCCACGATGTAGTCGCCCTTGTCAAGCTTCATGCCGTTCACGCCATAGGCCACGCGTCCCATGGGCCGCACATCCTCCTCATCGAAACGGATCGCCTGGCCGTCATGGGTTGCGAGGAAGATGATCTGATTGCCGTCGGTGCAACGGGCGGCGACTAGTTCATCCTCTTTCTCGATGGAGATGGCCATGATACCGACCGAGCGCACATTGCTGAAATCCTTCAGCGGCGTCTTCTTCACCAGCCCGTTCCGAGTCGCAAAGAAGACGTACTTGCCCTCTTCCTCGAGATCGCGGACGGTGAGCATGGCGCGCACGCTCTCGCCCGGCTGGAGAGAGACCAGGCTCGCGATGGCTTTGCCCTTGCCAGCGGCGCTCAACTCGGGGACTTCGTAGACTTTCAGCCAGTACAGGCGCCCTGTGTTGGTGAAGATGAGGATGTAATCGTGAGTGGAGGCGACGAACAGGTTCTCGACGAAGTCCTCTTCTCGCGTGCCCATGCCCTTGCGGCCGGTGCCGCCGCGCCGCTGCTGGCGATAGGTGGAAATCGGCGTCCGCTTCATGTAGCCGGAGTGGCTGACGGTTACCGCAACCTGCTCGTCGGCGATGAGGTCTTCCAGGTGGATCTCGGCGGCTTCGTCCTGAATGACGGTGCGACGGGCGTCGCCGTACTTCTTCTTGATCTCTTCCAGTTCCTTGACGATAACCCCCCGCAGCTTCTTCTCGCTGGCGAGGATAGCTTCATACTCGGAGATCTTCTCGCGCACCTCCGCCAGTTCCTTCAGGATTTCGTCAATGGACAGGCGGGTGAGGCGGTGCAGTTGCAGTTCCAGGATGGCGTCCGCCTGCAGCGCGTCGAACGGATGTGTGAGTTGCGACGGAGTGACGCCTTTCAGCGATGCCGGCTTGCGCACGCTTCCCTTCCCCTCGTTGACGGTGACCGTCTTGCCGGAGAAGTACTCAACCAGGTTGGTGCGGGCTTCGGCCCGGTTCTCGCTGCCGCGAATGATGCGAATCACGTCATCCACACGATCGAGCGCGACCTGGTAGCCCTCCAGGATGTGTTCGCGTTCGCGCGCCTTCATCAGCAGGTACGCGGTGCGGCGGCGCACCACATCAATGCGGTGGTCCACGAAATACTGGATGGCCTGCACCAGGCCCATCTCTTTGGGCTGGCCGTTGATCACGGCCAGGAAGATCATGCTGAAGCTCTCCTGCATTGAGGTGTGCTTGAAGAGCTGGTTGAGCACGACCTGGGCCTCGGCGCCGCGCTTGAGCTCAACGACGATGCGCATGCCTTCGCGATCGCTTTCGTCACGCACGTCGCTGATGTCGTCGATGACTTTGTCGTTCACCAGCGCGGCAATGTGCTCGATCAGTTTCGCTTTGTTCACCTGGTAGGGAATTTCGGTGACAATGATGGCGTCCTTCTCTTTGGTCAGGTGCTCGATGGCGGCTTTGGCGCGCATCACGAAGCGGCCGCGGCCGGTGCGATAGGCATCCATGATTCCGCTGCGCCCGTGAATGAAGCCGCCAGTAGGAAAGTCGGGCCCCTGGACCTGCTTCAGGATGTCGGGCAGCGTGGCTTTTGGATTGTTCACCAGCGTGATGCAGGCGTCGGTGATCTCGGTGAGATTGTGCGGCGGAATCTTGGTCGCCATGCCGACCGCGATCCCTTCAGAGCCGTTCAGCAACAAATTGGGAATCCTGGTTGGCAGGACCAGCGGCTCGACTGTGGTGTCGTCGAAGTTAGCGACGAAATCCACTGTGTCTTTGTCAATGTCGGCCAACAACTCTTCGGCGATCTCAGTCATGCGCGCTTCGGTGTAACGGTAGGCCGCCGGAGGATCGTTATCCACCGAACCGAAGTTGCCTTGGCCATCAATCAGCGGATAGCGCAGCGAAAACGGTTGCGCCATGCGCACCATCGCGTCATACACCGCGGTGTCACCATGCGGGTGATACTTGCCGAGCACTTCGCCCACAACCTTGGCACACTTCACGTGCTTGCGGTTGTGCAGCAGGCCCATGTCGTGCATGGCGTACAAAATGCGGCGATGCACCGGCTTAAGTCCGTCACGCACGTCGGGCAGCGCCCGCCCGATGATGACCGACATTGAGTAGTCAAGATACGAACGCCGCATCTCCTCTTCAATGTTGATGGGCTGCACATTGGCCGCGCCGGGGCCGGCAGGTTCGAGTGGTAGTTGCGGGTTCTGGTTTGGATCGTCAGCCATGATCAGCCTTTAGCTATTCGCCGCTAGCACTTAGCACTTCGTTTGCTCCCACAGAGAACACCTTGAATTCGGAAGTCGCCTGTCGCCCAGTCTCTGACTTGCCCACTCTGATGCCAGAGCTTACGCCAGCGCATTGACCGGGAATTAGACAGTCTGACAACTTACAATTTCAGGCGATTCTCGCGGAGAAGAGCACTACAAATTATACCACACAAAGATGAACTAAGCCGTGACTAACTAACGTTCTTTCAGTACGTTACGGTCGTTTATGGAATGCTTGATATGCCCTTGAACAGAAGGGACGGATCATCGCTGCAAGTGGGGATGACGAGGAGAATCTACGGCGCGACGGAGGCGATGTTTTCCGGCGCCTTCGCCTTGTCGTCAGGAGGGACCCCCAGCTCCAGGTCGGACTTCTTTGGCGCGGGCTTTTGCGCCGGGATGTTGAAATCGAGGCCGCGATCCTCGTTGGCTTTGACGGTGCCGGGAACATCGAGATCAGCCAGCGCGATCCTCCGTGTCCCGTTGTCGAACACATAGACCGTCTGGCCCATGATGGCGTAGTTCGCGACTTCCTGCTGGTGCCCGTCGCGGAAAATGAGAACGCTGGGTTCGTTGGGCTTGGCATCACGTGCTACAGGCTGCTGTCGCGGCACCGGGGGCGAGTAGTCTGGAGGTCCGGGTGCGGAGTCCGGTTCCACATAGGGGGAGCGCGCGGGTTGCTCCGCCACCATGTGCAGGAATGGATCGGTGGGACCTATCGGCGGCCCAGAGTACAGCTCAGGACCCGGGCCACCAACATAATCGTAGCCATAGCCGGAAGCATCCAGGGGAATGTAGTACGGAACGGCATAAGAAGCGCCGCCACGCCCGTAGCCGTAGCCACGACCGCGATAAAACCCGTTGTAATAGGGTCCAGACGGGTACCACTTGGTATATCCGTAGTTGGGGATCGAGGTCACGCTCGGCAACGGGGGAGGGAGATAACGCCCAGCCAAAGAAGTTACACTTGGAGGAGGCGCCAGGAAGTGTCCGCCAACCGTGGTTCTCGCCGGCGGGCTGGGGTATTGAGCACCCGCGGGCAAGGCCAGGAACCCAACCGAGCAAGCCAGCAGAATCAAGCCTGCCACACGGCAGCGGAACGACTCTTCCCATCCTGTCGGCCTTCCGGATTGGCCCGCGCCCCGCATGTGCCCTGCACTATAGTCCAACCCATTGGATGAAGCAAAGTTGTTATCGGCTTCGTGAAGTCAGATGGAGCAGCCCGTACACATCGAGCATGGCGTTGGCAACAACGACGCCAACGATGACGGTATTCGCCGCCAGAGCGTGACGACTCTCCAGTAAGTCCGCTGATACTCCGGCCATGAAGAGAATAAGGAAGGGGAGTGCAACCAGCAGAAGTGTAAGTCCGGCAAGCTGCATCCGCGCGGCAGCGGCCACCAGCAAGACCCCGACGATGAGCGGTGCTGCGGTGCCGAAGAAACGCGTCCGCTTCCAGGCGGAGAAAGTAACCACCGTGACTGCCAGCAGCAGCACCAGACCCAGGCCGTTCTGCAGGAAGAACGCTGCGAACAGAGAAGTAAGGGCGCGTCCGGAAATGCCGTCGGTGACGGCCTCCAGCCAGGTTGCATTGCGTAGGGCCGAGCCCAGTGCAGCCGGGCGAAAGCTGTAAAGCCCCCACAACAAGATCACAGCCGTGAGGCAGGCGGCGGCGAAGATGGCCAGTGCGGCGCCTGGCCGCACGTGACCAACCCACAGCATGAAGGCGAGCGTGGGAATCAGCAGTATCCAGAGCGAGAATTGCGCGCCGATGCAGATAGCGATGGAAAGCCCCAGGAGCAGGATGCGACGCCAGTTCCACAGCACAACTTCGCGAGGAGCGTACAGCGTGTGGGCTGCCGCGATGGCGGTGAAGATGAGGCCAAAACCGCCCCACGCCGCGATGATTCCCGGCCCCACCTGGCCGGACCAGGCGACAATCACCGGCGAAAACGTGTAGAGAGCGAGCGCAATATAGCCTCCGATATTCCCGTAAAGCCGCCGTGCCACGTGCCACAGCGAGGCGCCCAAGAGAAAACCGACGAGCACAAACGGGAGGCGAAGGACAAAGCGATAGTCTCGGAGGTCAACGATGCGGTTCTCCGCGCCACTTATCCTGGCGGCGAGCCCGCCGATCAGCGCCACCAGGGGGGAACGATCGCTGGAACCAGCGTTCGCCAGGCGCTCCAGATGCAGCAGTCCCGCTTCGACGTAGCTTCCCTCTTCGGCGGAGAGTGGCACTCGCAGCGTAAACCAGAGGCATTGGGCCACAAAGACCAGCAGAAGAAGAAGGGCGACAATCTGCGGAACACCGAGGCGGGAACGAAGCTGGGCGAAGGGCATCTGCTTTTGTTGTAACACGAGAGGCAGCAAGAGACTAAGTGGCTCGCGCATCTCAAGACCGGACCGCCCGAAAGCGCTTGTTCCTCGTGGTTGCACCATTGAATTCCGCGACGGGATTGCGTAATGATGGGCATCAGCATCGAATGGACTGAGGAGTGAGCTATGGGCCATACAACGTCAATTCCGACGCGCAGCTTTGGCTTCTACCTTAGCGGTGAGTGGGTGACTCATGGCCGCGAAGTCGTGGTCACTTCCCCATACGATCGCAGTGTTGTTGCCGTGGTTTACGAGGCCGACCGCGAGTATGTCGAGTCTGCCATCGAGTCGGCGGTGCGCGCTTTTGCCGTCACGCGCAAGATGCCGTCGTATGAGCGCGCTGCCGCCCTGCGCAAGATTACCGACGGAATTACCAACCGCCGTGAAGAGTTTGCCCGCACCATTTGCCAAGAGGCCGGCAAGCCCATCAAGACGGCGCGCCTCGAAGTGGACCGTGCCATCAACACCTTCCACATCGCTGCCGAAGAGAGCACACGTCGATACGGTGAATACATTCCGCTGGACACCTTGGAAGCCACTGCCGGGCGGTGGGGATTGCTGCGCCGCTTTCCGCTCGGTCCGGTGTTCGCCATCACGCCCTTCAATTTTCCTCTGAACCTGGTGGCCCACAAGGTGGCGCCGGCGATTGCTGCGGGCTGTCCGCTGATTTTGAAGCCGGCGCCGCAGACGCCGGTTTCGTCGCTGCTGCTGGCGGAGATCGTCCACGAGTCCGGGTGGCCGGAAGGCGGGTTTGCAGTGATGCCGCTGTCCAATGAAAACGCGGCGCTGCTGGTGGCCGATGACCGCATCAAGCTGCTGACCTTCACCGGGAGCGCCGCCGTAGGCTGGCAACTGAAATCCAAAGCCGGCAAGAAGAGGGTCACACTGGAGTTGGGCGGCAACGCGGGCGTCATCGTGCACAGCGACGCCGACCTGCCCTATGCCGCACACCGGTGCGTCGCCGGCGGTTTCTCCTACGCGGGTCAGACCTGCATTTCCGTGCAGCGCATCCTAGTCCACCGCACGGTTTTCGACGGCTTCACTGCCCTCCTGGTTGAAGGTGTCCGCAAGTTAAAGGTCGGCGATCCCATGCAGGAAAGTACCGATGTACCGCCCCTCATTCGCGAGCAGGATGCAATCCGCGTTGCCGAATGGATTGAGGGGGCGGTCAAGGAGGGAGCCCGGCTTCTGACCGGAGGGGGCCGTAAGGGGTCGATCATCGAGCCGGCTGTGCTCACCGGGACAATGCCCACGATGCGGGTGAACTGTGCGGAGATCTTCGGTCCGGTGGTAACGGTTGAGTCGTATGACGAGTTTGACCAAGCCGTGAACGAGGTGAACGACTCGCCCTACGGTCTTCAGGCCGGGGTGTTTACCCGCGATGTCGGGCTCATCCAGACGGCATTCGAAGAACTGGAGGTCGGCGGCGTCATCGTTGGCGACGTGCCCAGCTTCCGCGTGGACCAGATGCCTTACGGCGGCGTGAAAGATTCAGGCCTCGGCCGCGAAGGCCTTCGCTATTCCATCGAAGACATGACCGAACGCAAGTTGATGGTTATGGCGCTGAAGTGAAGCTTCTCTTTACTGCGCCTTCACGACGATCAGTTCAAAGGTACCTGGCACCATGGCGGGTCTCTGGCCGGGAGGCGGCGGTTTAGGATCGCGCTGCGCGGTGACCAGATAGGCGACACTGTGCTCGTAATCCATGGCCATGGTGCGAGCACCTTTGGCGGTGGGAAGGTTCTGTGTGACCGTGTATTTGTCGGGAGAATCTTCATGGATCACCGTCAGCGCACCTTCCCCGCAGGACATGAACACTTCTTGCGTGTTGGGATTAAAGCGTCCGGCATCCACTCCTTCACCGATCGGCACCGTCGTCACTACCTTGCCGGTTGAGGAATCCACCACGGCCATCATTTTGTTGCCGCATCCCGAGAACAGGCGCTGGTGTTCTCTGTCGAGAGCTAGCGCGCTGGGCTCGTGGCAGGAACTTAGTGGCCATCGATTCAGGACTACAAGTTTCGTGGCGTCAATCTCCGCGATTTCGTTCTTGTCTTCGATGTTGACGAAAACCCTTCCCTTCTGATCGCTGGCTGGAAACTCCGGCTTCCCGCCCAGTGGAACCGTGCCCAGCACCTTACCGCTGGCAGCATCCAGGACAGTTGAATCTTTGCTGCGAGCATTGAAGGTGAACACGTGCTTGGTAAACGGATCGTACATAATGGCGTCCGGCCGCTCGCCAACCTTCACGCTGTCCAGCTTCTTCAGCGTCTTCAGGTCAAATACGGTGACCGTGTTGTCGCCCCCGTTGCTGATGAATCCATGCCCCAGCTCCGGCGCGAGCGTGATTCCGTGGATCCCGGACAGCTCAGGAATGTCGGCGGTTAGCTTCAGCGTGCTGGTGTCAACCACCATGACGTGGGTGCCACGTGTGATGAACAGGCGATGGGCATCCTTGTCGTAGTAGAGATAGTCCCAGCCACCTTCACCGCCGAGGGTAACGCGATCAGTGATTTTGTATGGTTTCTGGGCAAACGCGGGGACGGTGACAAGGACAGCGGCTGCGATCAACAGTACGAGAATTCGTTTCATTCGATGCTCCTATGTCCTAAGAGAGCGCGGCTGCCTGGTGCCGGCCTCGCAGGATGATGGTCAACCAAGCGCAAAAGGCGAGCGAGAGAGATAAGGCTACATCAAATGGCTAATGTGCCCAAACTTGGACTACAGACCGATTTGGGCCCGTTGCAACACATCAACGTGACCTACGTCACCGACGCTGGCGAGGGCATTCCCTAAGCTAAACATGGATAGTGGTGTTCGATGGGAACGATCCAAGTCATGACGTCAGAGCCGTTGCAGGTTGGGGACAATGTGGTTATCGAACGGGAGCATTTAGAGCATCTGCTTCGGGCCTTGGTCGATCGTGGCTGTGAGGTCATCGGACCAACGATTCGCGAAGGCGCCATTGTCTACGACCACCTTGCATCGACCGAAGACCTGCCCGAAGGATGGACGGATGAGCAGGCGGGCGGGAAGTACCAGCTGAAGCGCCGTAAGGACAATGCCCTGTTCGGTTATGTTGTCGGCACTCACGCCTGGAAAAGGTTCCTCTGTCCTCCGCAACAGCGCCTGTGGCAGGCGGAGCGCAATGGGAAAGGGCTTCAGATCGTGCCAGAAGCAAGGACGGCCGAAGCGAGATACGCGTTCTTTGGAGTGCGTGCCTGCGAGCTGCACGCCATCACGATACAGGACAAGGTCTTCCTCGACGGTCCGTTCGTTGATCGGAACTACAGAGCTCGCCGTGAGGGCCTATTCCTGGTGGCGGTCAATTGCGGACAGGCCGGTGGCAACTGCTTTTGTGTTTCCATGAACACCGGGCCGCGTGCGACCTCCGGCTACGACCTTGCGCTTACCGAGATATTGCAGGACGGGCGGCATTACTTCTTGACGGAAATCGGCACCACGCGCGGCGCCGAGGTCATGTCGTCGGTTCCACATCAAGCGGCCGGAGACGACGACCGGCAACGGGCGGAGCGCGTCCTCGACCACACCACGCGTCACATGGGCCAGCGTTTGGACACGCGTGGCATCAAGGAACTTCTTTACCGCAACTACGAACATCCCCAATGGGACAACGTCGCCGAGCGCTGTCTGTCCTGCGCGAACTGCACCCTGGTGTGTCCTACCTGCTTTTGCACCACGGTGGAAGACACAACTAACCTGAACGGCAACCACGCTGAGCGCTGGCGGCGCTGGGATTCGTGCTTCACGGTGGACTTTTCCTACATCCATGGCGGGAGCGTGCGGGCGACACCGAGATCACGCTATCGCCAGTGGATGATGCACAAACTTGCCACCTGGATCGATCAGTTTGGCGTTTCCGGCTGCGTGGGCTGCGGCCGCTGCATTACGTGGTGTCCCGTAGGAATTGACATTACGGCCGAGGCCGGGGCCATCCGTGCCAGCGACCTGGTGAAGGCTCCGGCCGGCCAGAGCAAGGACTCGGCATGATACACACACTTGAACCAATCCTCAAAGAGCATCCGTTCTTTCAGGGCATGGAAGAGCGGCACATCCAATTGATTGCTGGATGTTCCATGAACGTGCGTTTCGAGCCAGGACATCTCATCTTTCATGAAGGCGATGCCGCCGACCACTTCTATCTCATCCGGGAGGGGTTGGTTTCCGTGCAGTTCGTGATCCCGCACCGAGGCCTGACGACTGTACTGACTGTTGGTAACGGAGAAGTGCTGGGATGGTCCTGGCTGTTTCCCCCATATCGCTGGCATTTTGATGCCCGGGCGCAGCAGCCGACGCACGCGCTCGCATTTGACGGCAAGTGCCTGCGCGGGAAATGTGAGGAAGATCACGACCTCGGCTATGACATCTATAAGCGCTTCATGCAAGTCGTAACCGAGCGCCTGGAGGCGACCCGGTTGCAGTTGTTGGACATGTATGGCAACCATGCTTGAAGAACCCGAGGTGAGGGCCGCCGGACTGGTTCCGGATCCAATGCTTCCGACGCCGTACCTTATTCAGCGGGCGAAGCAGGAGACCGACGACACGTTCACCCTCGAGCTCCTCCCCGAGGATTCCAGCAGGGCATTCTCCTTTGCGCCGGGCCAGTTCAACATGCTCTACGTGTTCGGTGTTGGAGAGGTGCCGATCTCCATCAGTAGTGACCCCGACGATGTCCCTTTGCTGAAGCACACGACTCGGGTGGTGGGCACGGTTACCAAGACGATGCGTCAGCTCAAGCGCGGCGAAGCCATGGGAATCCGCGGCCCCTTCGGGACCCATTGGCCGGTGGAAGAAGGCGTGGGCCGGGACGTTGTGATTGTGGCAGGCGGCATTGGATTGGCACCGTTGCGGCCCGCCTTGTATCGCCTGATAAGGGAACGCGAGAAATACCGCAAGATCGTTCTTTTGTACGGCACGCGCAGTCCTGAAGATATGCTCTACCGCCAGGAGTTGGAGCAATGGCGCGGCAAGTTCGACCTGGAGATCCAGGTTACGGTTGATCGCGCGGCCAGCAGTTGGCGCGGCAACGTGGGAGTAGTGACCAGCATGATCCCGCGTGCTCCCTTTGACCCTTCCAACACCCTCGCCCTGGTGTGCGGGCCCGAGGTCATGATGCGCTTCACGGTGATGGAACTGCTGAGGCGCGGGGTAGCAGCGGAGCACACCTATTTGTCGGCGGAACGAAATATGAAATGCGGAATCGGCTGGTGCGGCCACTGCCAACTGGGCCCGACCTTCGTTTGCAAGGACGGCCCCGTATTTGCGCTCCATCGCATCGCCGCCATTCTTGGCAAGTCGGAGATCTGACATGCCTTTACGCAAACCCAAGCTCGCGGTCTGGAAGTTCTCCTCCTGCGACGGCTGCCAGTTGAGCCTGCTGGATTGCGAGGACGAGCTGCTGGCGGTTGCTGATGCGGTGGAAATCGCCAATTTTCCCGAGGCTTCGCGCGCCGTGGTCAAAGGCCCATATGACCTTTCACTGGTGGAAGGCTCCATCACCACACCGCACGATGCGGAGAGGATTCACGGTATTCGCCGCGCCTCCAACTTCCTGGTCACCATCGGTGCCTGCGCCACTGCCGGCGGCATCCAGGCGCTACGCAATTTCAAGGATGTGAAGGAATTCACGTCCATTGTGTACGCCCGGCCCGACTATATCGAAACCCTGAAGAAGTCCACTCCGATCACGGATCACGTATTTGTGGATTTCGAACTGCGGGGCTGTCCCATCAACAAATATCAGTTGGTGGAGGTGCTTAGCGCTTTCTTGCATGGGCGCAAGCCGAATATTCCGCCCCACAGCGTCTGTATGGAATGCAAGCAACGTGGCACGGTCTGCGTAATGGTGGCGCAGGGCATACCCTGCCTTGGGCCCGTGACCCAGATGGGTTGCGGTGCTCTCTGCCCAGGCTACAGCCGGGGTTGTTACGGGTGCTTCGGCCCCAAGGAAACGCCGAACACCACGGCGCTCAGCGCCCGCTGGAGTGAGATGGGTGTAGGCGACCGCGACCTGATGCGAGCCTTCCGCGGGTTCAACGCTTACGCTGAGCCCTTCCGCCGGGAGAGCGAGGCACATGAAAAGTAGGACCATCCACGTCGATTATCTGGCGCGGGTCGAAGGCGAAGGAGCACTCTCGGTAAAGATCAAAGACCAACAAGTGACCGACGTTAAACTGAAGATCTTCGAGCCGCCGCGTTTCTTCGAGGCTTTCTTGCGCGGCCGGAAGTTCTACGAGGCGCCGGACATCACCGCGCGTATCTGCGGAATCTGCCCCATCGCTTACCAGATGAGCGCATGCCACGCCATCGAGGATGCCTGCGGAATCAAAATCACCGGTCCGATTCGCGAACTGCGGCGGCTGCTGTATTGTGGCGAATGGATCGAGAGTCACGCCCTGCACGTCTACCTGCTGCACGCGCCCGACTTCCTCGGTTACGAAGACGCCATTCGCATGGCCAAAGACCATCCTGACGAGGTCAAACGCGGTCTGCGATTGAAGAAGGCCGGCAACGAGATCGTCCGCCTCCTCGGTGGCCGGGAAATCCATCCCATCAATGTGCGCGTCGGCGGCTTCTACAAGGTACCCGAGAAGAGGGCTTTCTCAGAGCTGGCGGAGGAGTTGAAATGGGCACGCGACGCTGCGCTCGAGACCGTGCGTTGGGTGGCAACCTTCGTATTCCCCGAGTTCGAACGCGATTACGAGTTTGTTGCTTTGCGACACCCCGATGAGTACCCCTTCAACGAGGGACGACTGGTCTCCAACCAAGGTCTGGACATTTCCGTCCGCGAATATGACCAGCACTTCGTCGAGGAACACGTTGCCTATTCCAACGCCCTGCAATCCCGCTTGAAGGAGCGGGGCCCGTACTTCGTCGGCCCACAAGCACGTTACAGCCTCAACTTCGATAAGCTCTCGCCGGTGGCACAGGAGGCTGCCCGAAGCGCCGGGCTCGGCCCGGTAAGCCGCAATCCCTTCCAGAGCATCGTGGTGCGCAGCGTGGAGCTGGTATACGCCTGCGATGAGGCGCTGCGCATCATAGAACATTTTGAGATGCCCGACCAGCCCACGGCGAGTGTCGAACCACGCGTCAGTACCGGCTACGGCTGCACCGAAGCGCCACGGGGAATCCTGCATCACCGTTATCGGCTCGATGACCGCGGACTCATTGTAGATGCCAAGATCGTCCCGCCCACCTCGCAAAACCTGAAAACTATCGAAGGCGACCTCTGGCAATTTGTCCAGACCCATCTGGTCATCCAAAAGGAAAAACTGCAGTGGCAGTGCGAGCAGGCTGTCCGGAACTACGATCCCTGCATCTCCTGTGCGACGCATTTCCTGAAACTGCATCTGGAACGTGAATGACCCTTGCTCCGCCAAACGTCGTCGTCATCGGGGTGGGAAACGAGTACCGCCGCGACGATGGAGCGGGGATTGCAGTTGCGCGTCGGCTTCACGAGCGATTTCCGTCCAAGGTCACAGTGCTTGAAGAAAGCGGTGAAGGGGCCGCCTTGATCAATTCGTGGAAGGGTGCGACATGGGTGCTGCTGGTTGACGCAGTGCGCTCGGGTGTGCCGGCCGGAACCATTCATCGCCTCGACGTGCGCGCGGCAACGGTCCCAGCCGGGTTCTTCCATTACTCCACGCATGCTTTCAGTGTGGCCGAAGCCATTGAGCTTGCCCGTTCATTGGACCAATTGCCGCGCAATCTGATCGTTTATGGGATTGAAGGCGGGATTTTCGACGCCGGCACCGGGCTGTCCTCAGAAGTCGAAACGGCGGTGGAGGAATTAGTGGAGCGCGCGGCAGAAGAGGTGCGCAAGGCGCTGAAAGTGGACGTTGGCAATTAGGCTGGGTTACTTTCCGCTCTGCTGTTTCTGCGCCAAGGCACGCGTTCGCCGATTCTTCGCCGTCTGCGTTGCCGGCGGCTTCCCTGCCGCCTGCTCCACTTCCTGCGCGATGGAGTCCACCAGGCTGGCCTCGTTCATCAAAACCTGGCCAACGAGTGCGGCACCCTGGTCAGCGTCCTGCCACCTGTTTTCTTCCATCGGTTCACGGACCGCGGGAATCGTCTTGACGCCGTAGCCGGTATAAGCACCGGGAGCGTATATCTGGTGCTTGAACCATGGACGTTCCTTGAGCCCCTGACTAACGGTAAACGTCCTTTCCGTCAGCAGAAGTTTCGAGTTTATCTCCTTCAACGCGGCAGCCTGCCACGCGTCGCCGTTGCTCTCTCTCAGCCGGGCAACCGCCTGACGATACCTTTGTGCCGCGCGGGCATAGGCTTCTGCGCCATTCTCCAGCGGCGCGAAGTTCAGGTAGGGCGGCACCTGCTGTTTCGCGGGAGGGACATACTGCTTTTCCGGGTCGGAGGTTGCGGTGAAAACTCCTTCTTCCACTTCGCGATTGTGCTCACGAGTATCGTCCTGCTTCCGCTTCAGCTCCTTCTTCAACTCCGCGACGTATCGCTTGATGGCGTCTGCTGAGCCCGCCGGATCGAATGGCAACAGGTCGGCATCGGCGAAACGCATGACAGTGCTGCCTGCCATTTGAGCAAGGGCACGTTCGAACACAAACTTGGTATCGCCGAAGTGCGTGTACCAGTAGAAATCATCATAGATGGAGTGATATACGCCACCCTCGCTTTCCCCGCCGAAGCCCATGTTCAGGGAAGCAACCCCGGTGTAATCGAGGAAAGCGGTGTAGTCTGAGCCGTCGCCCAGTGCTCCGATGCGTAAATCGCCACGATCACGCAATTCCTCACGGTCCTCCGGGCTGCTGGCGCGGGCGACGCGCCGCAAGTAGGCGCGCTTCCAGACCGTGGTGTGCTTCTCCGGGTCCTGCACATCGCGCTCCACCTGATTGGCAGCCCGCTCCAGCGAATGCGATCCGGAAACGTTCAGGTAGCCACGCGCACTGGAATCGGTATTGAGATAGAGCACAGCATGCTGGCGAAGCTCATCCTGGTGTTCTTCCACCCACTCTGTGGAGCCCAGCAGGCCAGGCTCTTCGCCATCCCAGGCGCAGTAAATGATGGTGCGCTTCGGCCGCCATCCTTGTTTCATCAGCTCGCCAAGGGCCCGTGCCTCTTCCAGTACCGTGACCATCCCTGAAACCGGATCGTCGGCCCCATTCACCCACGCGTCATGATGGTTGCCGCGCAGCACCCACTGGTCCGGACTTTCGCTGCCTGAAATCCTGGCAATCACGTCATAGATGGTCTTTAGGTCCCAGTTTGACTTGACGACAAGATGCACCTTGGCCGGTCCTGGCCCGATGCGATAGGTGATGGGCAGTGCACCCCGCCAGGGGTTCGGGGCCATCGGCCCCGCGATAGCTGCCAGCAACGGTTGGGCGTCACCGTAGGAAATTGGCAGCACGGGAATCTTGGTGATCGTCTGGACCTCAGTCAGGGCAAGGCGCTTGGCGGTCTTGGTGGCGCCGACTCCGGGAGTCAGGGGATCGCCGGGATATTGCGTATCCATTACACTGCCCCGTTGCACGCCCTCCTGCGGTCGAAACGGGCCCGAAGGAAATTCCTGTCCTTCGAAATACCCGTCATCCTTCGGGTCGGAGTAAATTATGCAGCCTACGGCTCCGTGCTCGGCCGCGACCTTGGGCTTGATGCCCCGCCAGCCGCCGCCGTAGCGCGCAATCACGATCGCGCCTTTCACCGGAACTCCCAGGCGTTCCAATTGCTCGTAGTCCTCGCGCATGCCGTAGTTGACGTAAACCAGCGGAGCGGTGACGTCCCCATCGACGGAGTAGGCGTTATACGTGGGTAACTGCTCGGCGGTTTGTTGCGAGGTAGGATCCACACTCACAGGAGGCTCTTGCAGCTTGGCAACGAAGCGTGCCGGCTCGAGCAGTTCAAGATGGCGCTCCTTGGGGGTCGGGAAGAGCACTTCGAAGGTTTCAATCTGCGCCTCGAAGCCGTACTCCTTGAACTTGGCCAGCATCCACGCTGCATTTTCTTTGTCGTATGGCGAGCCGACGTTATGCGGATGCGCGCTTAAGTGTTGCATCGAATCTCGCAGCATGCCGGTATCGGGGAGATTGCGGAACTTCACCTCCCATTCGCGCTCTGTTGCTGCGTGCGCGGGCGAGTAACCATCCATGGACTCAGGGCTGCTGGCAGCGCTTCCTATCCGAATCAGCCCGAGGACCAGAGTCGCCACAGCGATACGGCTTGTCACTACCTACCTCCAATCCGCGTCACGCTGCGGTGATAACAGTTTCGAAAATGTGCATAGAGGTTGCTTTGCACGAACCTACTCGTCCTGCAAGTAGCCACTGCGGGCAGTGCCTTAGTCCCTGCGAGAAATCGTTATAGCCCGTTCCGGCATGTGGGATGGGGTTTGGTCCCAGAATTGCCGATTATACGCCACTTATGAGGCAGTGAATGTGACGTGTGAACATGAAAGTTTGGGGCTCTTTTTTTGCCGCCGTTTACAATCGGAACGACCGGGACTCCCCGGAATCACGAACCTATAGGATTGGCCAACATGCCCGAAACTGATCCGCGGCAGCGTATTGCCATTCTTGGCCTGGGCAAGATGGGCAGCATTCTGATGCAAGCATTCCGCAAGCAGAATGTAGTGGAAGCGGAGAACATTTTTGCCACGGTTCAGCATGCGGAGCGGGCTGCAACCTTGGCGTCGAAATACGGCATCCAGGTGACAACCGACAATCGCGCTGCCGTCGCCGATGCTGACATCGTCCTGCTCTGCATCAAACCCCAGGTGCTGGGCGATGTGGTACAGGAGGTCGCCGGCGGACTGCGCGACCATCAGCTCGTCATCTCCATTGCCGCTTCGGTTCCCACCAGCTATATCGAGAAGCGCCTTCCCGAGGGAATTCCGGTCATTCGCGCCATGCCTAACACGCCCTCGATGGTCGGCTCCGGCATGACCGCCTTCTGCTGCGGCGCGGCGGTAAAGCACGCCGGTCTGGAGGTGGCGCGGAGATTGTTCAGTACTGTGGGCGAAGTGGTGCGCGTAGACGAAAAACACATGGACGCCGTGACCGGACTGTCGGCCAGCGGTCCTGCGTACATCTACATGATTCTGGAGTCGCTGGCCGAGGGCGGCGTAAAAATGGGACTGCCGCGCGACATTGCCACGCAACTGGCGGCGCAGACGGTGCTCGGTTCTGCCAAAATGGTGCTGGAAACCGGCGATCATCCCGCATTGCTCAAGGACGCTGTCGCAACTCCTGCGGGTTGCACAGTCGACGGCATCCTTGAACTGGAAGAGGGTGGCCTGCGCGTGACGCTCATCAAAGCCGTGGTGAAGGCCTCGCAGCGTGCCAAAGAATTGCTCTTCAGCTAGAGCATGCCGCCTGTTTTGGTGGTGAGAATACTGAGCGCCATCTCCAGCTTGGAGATGGCTTCTTCCAGGTCGGGATGGCGGTCGAGCTGTTCACGCAAGCCGTTCAGCAGGCGGTGCGCTTCCGCGACCTGCTCAGCCGCGTCGGGCTTCTGCTCTGAACTGGGGCTCGCGCCTGGAGTCTCTGGGGTCATGGACACCTGGAAATCATCTTAGACTGCTGCGCCTCGGTTTGAAAACTCGAAGCGTTATCCGGCCGGCTGATTTATCGTAGAAGCGGTTCCAGCGCCCAATTCTAAAGTGTTGCGATATTCAGCCGTTCATCTTGTCAGCGGCTGTGAATACTGCTATGAGCGAAAAAATTGTCATAACAACTCTCGGTCCTTGCGCTGCTCCGTCCCCTTTGCGGCTCAATTCGCACGGCTTCATCGACAGCATTTTTCTGCACGACGAAATGTACTATCGCGATCCTCACCATCCGGGTACGGAGCCCGAAGGGTCTGTTCTGCTCTTTGAGAAGGCGGGGCCGCGCGAGAAGCTCTACTTCGAACCGGCGAAGACCAAGGTCGCCATCGTGACCTGCGGCGGACTGTGTCCCGGCATGAACAACGTCATTCGCTCCCTGTATCTTCAACTGCACTATCACTACGGCGTGCCCGCGGTACTGGGCATTCGCTATGGATATTCGGGGTTTTCCGCCGAAGGCAGCTCTCCGGTGTGGCTAAATGCGGAGATGGTGGACAACATTCACCAGCGGGGCGGCACGCTCCTAGGTTCCTCGCGCGGACCAGTGAGCCCCGACATTATTGTCGATTTTCTCGAGCAACGCGGCATCAACATCCTGTTCCCCATCGGTGGTGACGGTACGCAGCGCGGCGCACACGCTATCGTCGAAGAGGTACAGCGCCGCCATCGCAAAATCGCAGTCGTTGGAATTCCTAAGACCATCGACGACGACGTGCAGTACGTAAACCGTTCGTTCGGCTATTTCACTGCCATCCAGAAGGCCAAAGAGGTCATCGACTCGGCGCACGTAGAAGCGATTTGCGTGCACAACGGTATCAGTATCGTGAAGGTCATGGGACGTGATTCCGGCTTCATCGCTGCCGGCGCTACCCTCGCCAGCCAGGAGGTGAACTTCACGCTGGTGCCGGAGGTACCGTTTAAGCTGGAAGGCGAGTGCGGACTGCTGGCAGCGCTGCATCGCCGCCTGTTGGAGCGGCGCCATGCGGTCCTCGTGGTAGCCGAAGGAGCGGGCCAGCATTTGCTGGCCCCGGCAGAAGAGCGCGACGCCTCCGGCAATCTGCTGCATCGGGACATCGGACTCTTTCTGCGGGACAAGATACGTGACTACTTTGCCGCCCAGCGCTTGCCGGTTGTGCTTCGCTACTTCGATCCCAGTTACTACATTCGCAGCGTGCCGGCCTCAACGGTCGATTCTGTTTTGTGCGACTCCTTTGCGCGCCACGCTGTCCACGCCGCTATGGCCGGTAAGACCGACATGATCATCGGCCTGATGCATGGGGTCTTCATCCACGTGCCCATGACGATGGCCAGCAAGCGGCGCAAGCGGCTGTCCAGCCAGGAATGGGCGCAAGTTGTGACGGCCACTGGTCAACCTGACTTTACCTAACAGGACTTTGCCACAAAGTCTGAACCACTGTCGACGCTGTTACTCTACTGCGTCCGTAATAGAGGAACAGCGTGATCCAGAATGCCTGCAGACCGGCAGCCGCCGGAAGCGTGAGTATGCTTGAGAAGGCGAGGCCGAGGCTTGGAGCAGCGCCTTCACTTGGGGCCAGCGAACTGACCAGCACAAGATATACAAGCACGATCAAACTCATGACCCGATAGGGGGAAATTCGACCGTAACCTCGAAAATCCGCGCCAGAGACTCGGAAGCGGCCCTCCAGCCCCAGGTGCAGACGATCGGAATAAGGGCCGCCGCTTGCCACATCTCCGCCAAGAACAGACCAGTCCCAGCCAAGCCGGCCAGCGCGAACAGGAGCGATGTTAGAACCTGCACCGGAATCAATGGTTCGCCGGCCAGGCCCGACGCATACGCCGCCTTCTTGGTGCGGCCGTGCAGAACCAAACTGTATCGCCGAAATATTTTGGCCACGGTTGGACTGGCCTCGCGCAGAGGTATTCCGTAGCAACAACCAAAACTAATGCACCCCAGGCGCCCAATGGATTCCCCGATCGAATAGGCAATCGCGGACGCTGCTACGACGGGCAGGATTGGAATTTCAAGCTGACGAGTGAGAAGCACCCGTTGGAGGCCCAATATCAGCGGCGGTGTCAGAATGGTCGCAACGAATGCGGCTCCTGCAATGGTGAAGGTGTTACGCTTGTGCTCCACAATGGCAGCCACCATGCGCGATGCCGGGAGGGAAATCACCAGCATGATGACGATGAATCCAACAGCGGCCACCAACGGCACGCCAATGGACGCGCTGAGCAACATCATCATTGCAACACCGACTGTGGATCCGGTCGCGCTGAAGAAACCGTAATAGGTCAGGTTGAGTCCTTGCCAAGCTCCATCGGTTCTCTTCGCCCGCGGAACGGAAGCAATCATCTGCCAACGCTCTGAGGGAAGAGCCTTGAATCCCCAGAGCAGGGTGGATAACAAGAACACTCCAAGAATGGTGACGAAGGCGAGGTTGACCATATGCATCCTCTCAAGGGGCATTAGCTAGCAACGACCGTACCTTAACGTCGGTCTCGCAAATCGGTAATCCCAGCACTGTGAAATATCGGCTGCAGACACTGGCTCTCTTCTGATTACGCACCAGGTCTTCAGCAAAGCGAATCCGTCGGGGCCGGAACAGCAGGACAACCGTGCTGCTGCCGGGGCCAAAAAACGCCTTGGGAGCCCTGACTCGCAGCACCATGCCCTTCTGAATTGGCTGCGGATCGTCGTACGCACGCTCGCTGTAAAGCTGTTCGATCTGCCCCACCATCAAGGCCACGACCTCGATCATGGCCACACTGCCGACACGCGTCCCACCCTCACAGTCGGTATCGAGGATCGTCACGACGCGACGATTCTTGGAGCATGAATTCAATAACTGCACTGTTGCATTGGGATTGCAAGACTGATAGCGGCCGGCAACTGAATAGAAGTCCGTAACCTGTCCCGTCACGGGCAGGTGGGTGTAGTGATACTTCTCAGGCGTCAAGCGAAGTACAGCGAATTCACCACCAAAGAAGACTCCGTGCCAGTCGTGTCTGTCATCCCCCAGTAGTTCGGCAAATTCGAAGAACTTGCTCTTGATGAACAACCCTGACTGCTGGTTCATCGATCCCACCATAAGCCGCGCATCCGCTGGACAGACCACGCAGCGTTTCCCCGGTGGAAGTGGGCGGCATTCCCAGTACTTGATTTTTCGTTCGAAAATCTTGCGCGGTGTGTCCAACTCCCCGGGCAGGGCAATAAGTTCATCAGTATTGATTCCGTTGCCACGCAGAAAGCGGTTCATGCCCGTGATTCGTGACAAAAGCAGGTTGTCGTAGTTGAGATAGCCGAGCAGTCGCGAGGTGTAACGACTCGACGTCACCCTGGAGAGCCACGCCGCATTTTCCAAGAGCGGCGAATACAATGCCTGAATCCATCGATCTGCGAAAGGCTGCTCTGCCACGACCGTTCCGGAGTCGCGATCGACATACTGATGTTGCGGCCGGTTCATATCACCATTGCCCGGCTCCGACGGTTATCTTGTGTAATCAGGACCAGCAACAGGTTCAGCACCAATGTGATTTCCTGAACGGAAAGTTCATCCCTCACCAAACGTTCTTCGATGCACCTCAAGAAGCGGACCGGGTCCTCAACGCGGACTCCGTGGCGGAGCATTTGCCGAACCTCGGAGTCGGCGCGCTGCAATGCCTCGACGTCTTCCTTAAACTCTTGAAACGCTTCGCGAAGGTGTTCGCGCCGTAGACCATCCCGATAATGCTGCTCGGCTAGGAGATTGAAGTCGCGCGCCTTCCATTGCAGTGGATCGCGAGAACGCGACTCGTGCAGGATGCTCGCTGTAACTCGCTCGCTTGCCAGACGTTCCGGTTCGGAAAGGCGGTGGCACAAATCGCCGAGCAGAGGCTCACCGTCGAAAAGCTCAGTGGCTTTTCTCCCCTTCAGACGCATCCAGGTCACCAGCGCTTCACGGTAGTCGCGGATGGGAACCCGCAGATATCCTGGATGACGACGGCTTGAACGAACCTTCTTGCAATGGCTCAGTACCGACCATAGGAGCTCGTTGCCTGAGTTCTTGCGGACGTAGAAAGCGGGCAGTCCTGCGGCTGCGAAGAAGAACGGCTGACGGCGTTCACTCTCGGATGTTGGATCGTCGGGGATCTGTTCTGCCGTGACAGCGGCGCTGAGAGCGAGCTGAAAGCAGAACATCAGCAGAAACTGCTGCAGATCGGCCGCCGGCGCCAGGCCATGGCGATAGCTGGGAAACAGGCTGTAATAGCGGCCTTCGAACCCAGAGAAGCCCATGCGCGCAAACTCGCGGAGCCGTAAGGGTATATAGAACGACAATCTGCGATCGAGAACCCCGAGTTCGTCCAACTCTGAAGTGAGCTGAGAAACGTTTCCAGGTCGGCCATTCAAAGCAGAGCTCTGCTCTGTGCCCAACCATGCCACCGGGTAACTCAGTAGCCGGTAATCAGGAACAAAGTCCCCGCAGTCGAAAGAGCCTGGCCACGAAGCCGTCCAGGTGCTGCGGCCCATATGGGGTCACGGTTCGACCGAGGGCTCGAAGGTTCGCCTTTTCCTTCCATTCGCGCCACATCAGGCGCAGGTGTGTGAAGTCGAGTTCGTGGGGAAGAAACGACAGGAGCTTTTCAGGATGGAACTGGGCGAAATCGATGCGATAAGGCGCAGCCGAATAAGTACCCACCAACAGAGACAGGAAGTGTTCATAGATCTTGATGGCCAAATCACCCATGCGCTTTTCGTCCCGTAAGCTGAACCTGCTCCTAGTGTCGCCCAAGGCCCGCGTAAGGACTTTACTGCCCATGGTGATATGAATGCCGTTGTTCGCCAGGCTGACATTCGACAAGCTGGGCAGGACAATTAGATCGTTGGTGATGATTCCGGCTTCCCGCAGCTTTGCCACAGCATTAAGCTGACTCCGGCTTAGAACCTGGTGGCACAAGTGCATGTAATCGCATTTAACCTCTCCATCGTCCCAGCCTGAAAGGCACGGGCTCATGAACAGCTCTCGATAGAAGGAGTCGGAAATGCAGGACGAGAGCTCCATCTGGCGTACAGGAGGATGCGGGGCGTGGTATACCATCGCGCGCTGGCCGCTTTCCAGCAGTCCGAACTGGTGGTTAGCCCTCGACATCAGCAACGAAGTGAAGAGGAAGCGCCTTGCTGATTCGCGTGCCACTTGTTGTCCGACCGCCTCAGCGCCCTTGGCAAATGTGACATGGAAGGAGGTGGTCTCTGGTGAAGTGTTGTCGTTGGAGAAGTGGCGAAGCAGAGCCTGAGCTTCATCACGCATCGCCAACGGCATGTGGGGTTGCACTCCAACCAAGTCGCCAGCGCCAACTTCAGCACGTAGCTGACGGGCGTTCGCAGCCAGTCCTCGCCTAGATGCTGCGGCCTTGCTGATTTCGAGCTTGCGCTCAGCGTCTTCGGTCTTTCCCGCAACCCAGGAGACGGCGTTCGACAGCCGCCACATGGTGTTGCCCGATGGCATGAAGGTGAAGAAGCTGATGCGGGAGCGGCGCGCTGCCCCTAGAACAGGGGCAGCTGCACCGCGAAGTCGGTTGATTGATCAGTGTGGTTTCCGGCGAAGGCACACACGGGAGCTGTTGTATGTTCTGCGCCCGACGGCGGTGGGAACGTTGGAATGTTTGTATCGTTCCCTTCGCTGACAGCTCGGAGCTCCTTCATCGGTTCCTGCTGTCCGGAAGCGGGCAGGAATGCGCCGACCCGGCGCCAGAGGTTGTCGGCGGATTCTCCGATTCCCTTGTTCTGCACCAGTTCACGCGCCATGGCGGTGAGCATGTCGTCGTCGCCGTCGATCGCCTGCAGCCCATCGGAGGTGAACTTCCCTTCCATGGCCAAAGCGACCAGAAGCTTTTTCCCCATGAGGCGAAGACAGACCTCCTGCATGGTGCCGCTATAGGCGAAGAACTTCACTTCCACCGGATGCTTCTGCCCGAAGCGCCACGAGCGCCGGCTGGCCTGCCGCAGAGTGTGCAGCGAATAGCCGGTTTCGTGAAAGAGGATGGTCGGGAACTCCAGCAGGTCGAGTCCCGTCTCGACCAGCTTGGGATGGCAGATGACGACGTCGATCCCGCGCTTGAGTTGCTCGCGGTACCAGGCCTCGCGTTTATGAGTGGCCACGCTGGCCCGGAGCACGCTGGCGCGAATCCCCTCGGCTCGCAGCAGTTTCTCCAGCCTTGCCGTCACGTCGTACTTGTTGGTGTAGACGGCAAAGACCTGGCATTTGCGGCCACGGACCAGCTGAGCCTGGATTTCTCCGATGAGAGCTCTCTCTTTCGCATAAACCTTGCTCTCATCCAGGTCCTCAGGTTCCGCGATGATGAAGCTCTCGCGCTGCTGGGTTTCTGGGTTGTAGCGGGTACCGTAGAGCGTGCCCAGGCCGTAGGGATGGTCGGGATAGACCAGCAGCGCATTGAGCATGGTGCTCAGTACACTGCGATTGCCGCGATGCTCCTGCAGCGTCGTGGTAATCTCGTCCTCCAGCTGTTCGTAAGCTGTTTTCAGCGCACCTTCCAGAGCAACCGAGATGACATCTTCCCGGTACGCCGGAAGCGCATCGGAGATGTCCTCCAGGGAGACGAACGCGCAGGTGTCCATCAAGTACTTGCCGAACAGGAGAGGTGAAGCTCCCGGCTTTCGCCGGATCGTCACTTCCGTCTTGTTCTTCTTGGAGCAGGCGTTATCTTCGATCTTGGTGCGCTCGATGGTCTCGATCACGCCAAACTCGTGGGTGAAGCGTTCCTTGCCGGCCGACCCCCAGGTGAACCCGTCCCGCACCATGCGGCTGGCGTCGACGCGGAAGAGGGTGTTATAGAGATCGTCGGCATAGCCGCTCAAAAGAGTGCCGGTTAGCCCGGCGACGTTTTTCGCCACTCTTGCCAGCACGCCCAGAGCGTTGCCCTGTGCCGTGTCTCCAGCCAATTGATGGACCTCATCGGCGATGGCGTAGTCGAACCAGTCGGGCATGTAGCGGCCCATGAAGTCAGCCGGCGCCATGCGCTGTATCTTGTCGCGGTCCGCCTGCCAGAGCGCCGAATAGTAACCCGTTCCGCCCTTGTCTCTCTCCACGAACTCGTGGAGGCGCTTCTTGTCGAAGTCACGGACGTCGAGAAACTCGTCGTCGGTGGAGATGGGCTTCGATGTGTCCGGGTTTAACACCAGGCCGAGGTGCTTTCCGGCGCGGGCCTTCAGGTAGACGTGTCTCCAGAAATAGCCGAGCTTGGCCCGCTCCCGACCGAAGATGAAGATGGAGGATTCCGGACACACCTTCCGCCAGCCCTTTGGTCCAAGCATGCGCATTTCAGCCAGGGTGGTGCGCAGACCCTCGCGCGCGATCTCGCCACGGCGGAGGCGGACTTCGTTGACCCCATGCGGCTGCCTGGGATCGCCGCCGTTACGCATGTCGTCGATCAGGAAGACGCGCACTCGGGGAAGCGTGAGGAAGGTTTCGCGCGCCCATTTCTCGACCAGATGCGGCGGAGCCATGACGATGCCGGAGAATGGTTTGCGTTGTGCATGGACGAACATCGTACCCAGGGCGATCAGGGTTTTGCCCGCTCCACATTCTGCTACCATATGAGCCCCACGGGAGAATTGCCAGCGCTTGGCGACACCCATGATGGCGAGGGTCTGGGCTGGATAGGGTGAGCGGAGCAATCGTGAAAGCTGAGATGAGGGCGGATCTTCTGGACTGTGCAGGGGAGGGTAGGAAGCAAGGATGCGCTCCGCCAACTCGTCGCTATGTAGACGCCAGTAATCATTGAGGTTTGAAAGGGATGACATGAGAACTCCATCTCAAAAAAGTGGAATGTGTTCTGGGCTTGGGATTTGTGAAGGTTGGGGGAGAACTGGCGGAGTGCGGAAAGACTCGGTTTCAAGTATTTCGTCCGGGTGAAAGGCTGAGGCTAGGCGCGTGAGGACGAAATCGGTATCGAAAGAAGGGCGAATTGCTTACAGGGAAACGATCTTCAGGTCGGGGATCATTTGAAAATAGCGGAGGTTGGCGGTTCGCGGTGGCTCTCGATAGCTGCTTGGACATCCTTGGCGAAGTCTGCATCCATGACTGCGGTCGAGTCCTCGGGTAACAGCGCGATGCACTCGGAGATCGAGCGCCGGGGCGGGACCGGCAGATGGACCACTGCCACGGGCAGCTTGCCGCTCTCACTCTCGATCACGACTTCCGCGCCTGCGCGGACGCTAGCCAGCACCGCCGCAAAGTCGCTGGCGGCTTCCTTTTCCGAGATGTGGATCACATCGTGAGCCATAGCGTGAGCTAACTACCGTTGTTCTTTCTCTTAAAAGGACTCCGGCCACCGTTGGGCACCGTGGTAGAGGGCGAGGATCACGATGCGGGCATGGTCTATGGCATAGGCTGCAATAAAAGGCGTATTCGAAATCACCAGCTCACGAGTACCCGGCACCCGGCCTGATCTGCCCGACATGGGGAAGGCGTCGAGTTGTTGAACACCGGTGACGATCTGCATCGTGATCCGGTCGGCAACCTCCTCGCTGTTGGAGAGAGCAATGTAATCGTGAGCATGATCCAGTTGCCGGGTCGCCTGCTCGGTCCATTCGATCATGGGCGTGAGCGCCCCGCCCTCTTCACCCGCTTAACGACTTCTTCGTGGCTTACAAGGCGGCCTTTCCGCATCTCTTCAAGCCCCTTGCGAACCAGCGCGTCCTGGTAGGCTTGCAACTCGATGTAGTTGGTGATCGCCTCGTTGATGAGATAGCTGCGCGAACGGTCCAGCGCAGCAGCCAGCGAATCAAGCGCATCGATCTTTTCCGCGACGGCGCGGAAGCTGATGGTTTTCTCGGTGCTTCTCATAATACCAGAACAATAACATGTATTATGTTGTACTACAAGAGGTTTTGGCAAGCCCCATTGCTGTTTTTTCTGCCGGATTCATCTCGTCTTACGGTGGCTTCACGTTGACGCGCTGAGGCCCCGACCGATTACGCGGTTCGCGCGAGAAAATCGGTCGCGGGCCAATGAACAGGGCCGTTCGTCGCCGGGAAGGGCAACTTCCTCTGTCGCAGTCCCTGCTCGATCAGCTTGAGCAGTTCCTGACGGCGGGTCCTCACGGCCACAGCTCGATATCCGAAGCCAGCAAGAGCCTGGATTCGTTTGCGGCGCCTTAATTCGGAGAGGAACCAGTCCGCCCATTCCGGGAGTGCGGGGAGCCCGAAGTGCAGGACCAGCGACGACCAGACGAACATTGGTTCCTCACTGATGAGCAGAAGCCGGTCCTGCTTGGCATTGCCAATCATCTCCTGCGACAGCCCGATCAGGTGCCGCAGTGGACGCCGCCGACCGGCTACACCGATGGGACCGCGAAAGCAGGTGGGCGTCACCCCGAGCGAGACGATTCTCTCGACGCCCTCGGGATCGATGGCGGTGAACGGGTCGTTGTTGGCGAAGGCGGCAGCCAGCGCGCCGATTTCTGTATCACCGCCTACGACGGAGACCATGTGTGCCTTGCTTTCCTCACCAATCCAGGCGCTCAGATGGACCCGGATGTGCGTCCGTGTCTTCTCCGTGCGCCGCAGATAAACGAGTTCTCCAAATCGTTCATGCGCATTTTTCATCGCTGGTCGCTTTTTCCTCCGTTTCCTTAAGCACGAGAACCCGGCCGCCTTTGTGGGCGAGTGTCAGCTCGTGGCTGAATCGTTCCCGCCGGCGCACAATCTGGTAGCCGTCTTCCTCTTCGTGATAGACGTCAACATGTTTTACCGAACGCCAGTGCGCGATATGCCGGCCCTCGTTTTTGCCGAACACTCCATTCAGCATCCCAGCCGTACACAGCAGGGATTCGAGAGGCACGGCTGCGGGCTGGCCTGGCGGTGAACCGGGAGTTGGTCCTGCTGTACTGGCAAATTGGCCGAGAGATTCTCGAGCGCCAGGCACAGCAAAAGTGGGGAGCGAAGGTCATTGATCGTCTGTCGAGCGATCTGAAACGCGCATTCCCGGGAACGCAGGGATTCTCGCCCCGCAACCTGAAGTATATGCGTTCCTTTGGCGAGGTCTGGCCCACGGAGCAATTTGTGCAGCAGGCTGCTGCACAAATTCCGTGGTTCCACAATTGCGTGTTGCTCGACAAGGTCAAAGATCCCTCGGAACGGGAGTGGTACCTGAGAGCGACAATCCAGCATGGGCGGAGCCGCAATGTCCTGGTACACCAGATCGAGAGTGGCCTGTGTCGCCGTCAGGGGCAGGCTCAAACCAATTTTGATCGCACCTTGCCGGCGCCGCAATCCGACCTCGCCCAACAGATTACGAAAGACCCCTACAATTTCGACTTCTTGATGATCGGCCAAGATGCGCGCGAGCAAGACCTGGAACGGGGGCTTCTCTCCCATCTGCGTGATTTCTTACTGGAGTTGGGCGTGGGGTTTGCCCTGGTTGGCAGTCAATACCGCTTGCAGGTCGGGCAGGAAGACTTTTTCGTCGATCTTCTGTTTTACCACTTAAAGCTCAGATGCTGCGTTGTGATCGACCTCAAAATGACCGCGTTCCAGCCGGAATTTGCGGGAAAGATGAATTTCTACTTGTCGGCTGTCAACGATCTCCTGCGACATGCCGACGATCAGCCAAGCATAGGATTGATCCCCTGCAAGACCAAGGATCGAGTGGTCGCCGAGTACGCTCTGCGGGATTACTCCAAGCCGATAGGCATTTCCGAATATCAGTTGGCCGTAGCCCTCCCGGAAAGATTCCACGGCAGTTTGCCGACCGTTGAGGAACTGGAGAGCGAATTGAAGGAAACTCTGGAAGAATGACGAATAGGAAGCATGTATGTGCGGTCGCTACTGCCTGTCGAAACGCAAGCAACTGATCGAAGAATATTTCGAGACAGCCAACGAGGTCGGTTGGGAACCGCGCTACAACATCGCCCCTTCCCAAAACGTCGGCATCATACGCCAGGATCCCTCTCGACCACGCCGTGAGTTCTCTCAGGTTCGCTGGGGTTTGATCCCCTACTGGGCGAAGGAAGCAAGCATTGGCCACAAGATGATCAATGCCCGCTCGGAGACGGTAGCCGACAAACCGGCTTTCCGCGAAGCGTTCAAGAATCGCCGCTGCCTGATACCGGCAGACGGCTTTTACGAGTGGGCGCGAACCGGGAAGGCCAAGCAACCCTTTGATTTCGGGATGCAGGATGGTTCGCTATTTGCCTTTGCTGGAATATGGGACCGATGGGAGGATGGTAGCGGCAACCCGGTTGAAACCTGTTCAATCCTGACCACAACACCGAATTCGTTGCTCGCCGCTGTGCACGACCGGATGCCGGTAATTCTCGAACGTGAGGATTATGAGTTGTGGCTCGATCCGGGATTCAGGGATGTCGAGCACTGTCGGAGATGTTAAGGCCGTTCAACGCTGGCCTGATGAAATCGTATCCCGTCAGCACGCGTGTCAATGCGCCAAAAAACGACGATCCCGATTGTGCGGCGGAGATAGCACTGCAGGGAGCAACCGAACGAGCCGAGCAGCTTCTGCCAGGAATTCTTCTGCCCTAGCCTGATAGGGTACGACTTGGCCTGTTCACGCCAACCATCTGGGTACAGCCAACTTCCGGGTTGCTCGTCATTCAGCAGGGGACGGATTCGGATTACGAGCGCACGGTGATTTCTCACAACTAATCGAGGTACTGTGCGAATTTCTATAGTTGACGCGAGGATTGGGGCAACCTACGAAAGGCCGCCCCTCACCCTTACGGCTGAAGTTCGATCTCGCCCGGACGCCACGTCTTGTTGAACCATGGCTCAAGCGGGCCGTAAAGGCGCAAGATCGCATTCCAGCCTTTGTTAGGAGCTGTCTGAACCCAGTTCGATTCCTTGCCCGCAGGCGCTTTGGGT
>Ga0335085_10001458_pt1 | contig 49897 bp, 45 predicted proteins | sample Lox_Sample_45_FD_206712 | JGI IMG/M metagenome (GOLD analysis project Ga0335085, IMG submission 206712) | Soil microbial communities from Loxahatchee National Wildlife Refuge, Florida, United States - Lox_Sample_4.5 | ecosystem: Environmental > Terrestrial > Soil > Wetlands | place: USA... | reverse complement strand
AAGCTCTCGCCGGCGCTGCTGCACAACAAGATCAAAGTCACGGGCGACCTGCTGAATCAGGTCCGCGTGGCGCAAAATCAAGGTGGAGTGGTGCGCATTGTGCTCGATGTCAACGGCGTGAAAGACTACGCCGCGACGCTGTTGCAAAAGCCGTCACGCCTGGTGATCGAACTCTATGGGGATAAGAGCACGCACGCCCCTGTGCAGTCCACGAAAGCAACTGCGCCCGCGTCGAAGAACGCCGGCAAAACCGATGACGTTGCCAGCAGGGAATCTGCAGCAGCCACTCCCGCTGGCGACAAGTCTGCAACCAGTTCCGATGGCATCACGGTCTCGGTAAGCGATCCCGCTTCGGCAAAGCCTGTTCCGCCGCCCTCGAAAGTTGTCGTTACACGTTCTATGCATCTCGCGGTGCCAACAAAGCCGGACCTGATTCAACCCCCAGCCGCGCCGGTCCCCACCCGTGATGGTCAAGCTACCCTGACACGCACGCTTGGCCTGAAGATCGGCCGCATTGTGATTGACGCCGGCCACGGTGGTCACGATACCGGCACCATCGGCCCCACGGGCCTGATGGAAAAAGACCTGTGCCTGGATGTGGCGCTCCGCCTGGGCAAGATCCTTCAGCAGAAACTCCCTGGCGCGGAAATCGTTTACACGCGTTCCGACGACACCTTCATTCCCTTGGAAGAGCGCACGCGCATCGCGAACGAAGCCAAGGCCGACCTATTCATCTCGATTCACGCGAACTCCAGCCCAGATCACGGCGCCCGTGGCATTGAGACGTATTACCTCAACCTCAAAGGCTCTCCCGATGCCATGGCCGTGGCCGCCCGCGAAAATGCCACTGCGGAGGAAGGCGTCCACGACCTGGAAGATCTCGTAAAGAAGATTGCGCGCACCGAGAAGATTGACGAATCCAAGGAATTCGCCGAGGACGTGCAGGACTCCCTTGCGAAGCGTATCCAGAAGACGGCCAGGCCCGTAAAGAACCGCGGCGTGCGCAAGGCGCCCTTCGTGGTGCTGATTGGCGCGGATATGCCCTCGATCCTCACAGAAATCTCGTTCCTGAGCAATCCGGCCGACGAGCAACTCCTGAAGAAGCCCGAGCACCGGCAGCGCGTCGCCGAAGGCTTGTACTCCGGCGTCTCCGCATACCTGCAGAGCCTGAACAGCGTCGCCACCAACCGCACCGCCAAACCCGGCCGGGTGGTGCCCACCGCTGCCGTGGAGCAGTCCAGGAACCAACAATAGCCCCTCGGCATCTAATATACTGAGCAGGTATGCATCGCACTCTTCTGGCCTTCATCGCAACCCTGATGTTCTGCGCGCTCGGCGTGGCGACGGATTCTCCCGTTCTTCCCAATCAGTTCGGCCCCTGGCTGGCCGCGGCCCCTGCGAGCACTCTTAAGGTGAAAGACTTGGGACCAGCCTGGGCCAAGTGGCCGAATGGCGAGCAGGTTCTGAAAGAGGCGGGACTTCAACGCATTGAATTGCGCACGTTCCGCAACGGGAGCGACGAGATTCGTCTGCTCACCTTCATCCTCCCCGACCCCAGCAGCGCTTATGAGGTCTACACCTTCCTCCTTGTCCCCGGCATGAAGGACCTGGGGATTGGCAAGGATTCCGCCGGCAATGACATGTCCTCCGTTTTCCAGGTCGGGAATTTCGTCGTACTGGCGAATCTGCCGGCGCAAACAAAGCCCGAGAGCCTCCAAGACTTGTTGGTCAGCCTACGCGAGAAGGCGGATCCCACGGCGCTGCCGCCGCTCAAGAGCTATCTTCCGGAACACTGGAAGATCTTCGGCTCCGAGAAATACGCCCTCGGCCCCGAAGGGTTTCGAGCCGCGATGAGTTCCCTGGGACAGGAAGTCGGCGCCGGGTTGGCCAAGGATCTCGGTTTTGAGAACGGCGCAGAAGCGATCCTGGCAGGCTACCGGGGGCAGCACGGGAGCGGCACGCTGCTCCTGCTCGAATATCCCACGCCGCAACTTGCCGAGCAGCACCTGCATCACTTGGAACAAGCACTGCCTGCCGAACTGAAAAAAGCCGGGGTCACTGTCGAACGTAAGGCTTCCCTGCTCTCGCTCGTCTTTTCTCCCACTTCGCCGGAGCATGCCCAAGCCATTCGCGACGAAGTGAATTACGAAACGGAAGTGACCTGGAATGAGCCGAGTCATACCGCCACGGACCCGCCGATGGTCCTCATCATGTTCAAGATTTTCATCTTCACCGGGCTCTTTCTGGGAATTGCGACTGCCGTGGGCGTGGCCTTTGGTGGAGTGCGCGTGATCGTCAAGCGCCTGTTCCCGGGCAAGGTCTTCGACCGGCCGGAAAACATTGAAGTCCTGCAACTTGGCCTCTCCGGCAAAAAAATCGACCCTACCGACATGTACTGATGCCCCCCTCCGCTCTCACCAATCGCCAGGTATCTGCGTCTAAGTAACGAGCGCGTTACCGGTTTCGATTTGTATTCGATTCACGTAAAATGAAGGGCTGCACGCTTCGCCCCCCCGTGCGAGTGGAGGATTCTGCTTTGCCCAGTAGCTCTCGAAAACCTTCGTCACCATTCGCATGGGTGTGCTTGGCAGCCATAGCCTTTGTGGGTTGCGGCGGCAAGAACAGCACGGCCAGCGCGGACGCCGAGGGTGCCGCCGCTGCCATGCCCGTGCAGGTCCAGATGGTTGAGTCCAAGCCCATCGCACAGAGCACCGAATATCTCTCGCTGCTGAAATCGCGGCATTCTGCCTCCATCAATCCTCAGGTGGAAGGCTACATCACCAGGATTTTCGTGAAATCGGGCGACCACGTGGATGCGGGAACCCCTCTCTTGCAAATTGACCCGCTGAAGCAGGAAGCCACACTTAGCAGCCAGGAGGCCAACCGCCTGGCGCAAGCGTCCAACGTCAATCTGGCGCGTATTAACCTGGAGCGCGCAAGGAAACTCTGGGAAGCGGGCGTGATCGCCAAATCCGACCTGGACAACGCACAGACGAGCTACGACACCGCGGTGGCGCAACTAAAATCGCTCGAACAGCAGGTCCAGCAACAACAAGTGGAACTCCACTACTACAAGGTGAGCGCCCCCATGGCTGGCATCGTGGGTGATGTTCCTGTGCACGTTGGCGATCGCGTTACCGTTGCCACCCTGCTCACCACAGTCGATGAGCCCGGCGCCCTCGAAGCCTACGTCTACGTGCCCGCTGCCCGCGCGCATGACTTGCGCCTGGGCTTACCGGTTCACCTGCTGAACGAAAACGGCAACCTGCTCGCCGAATCCCAGATCACCTTTATTTCGCCGCAAGTGGATACCGACACGCAGACGGTACTGGCCAAGGCCGCCATACCCAACACCAAGTCGAATCTCCGTATTGCCCAGCAAGTTCGCGCGCAAGTGGTTTGGGCCACCGCGCCGGGGCCGGTGGTTCCCGTACTGGCCGTGACGCGCATCAACGGGCAGTTTTTCGTATTTGTGGCCGCCAAAGAAGCCCAGGGCTCGGTTGCACGGCAGCGCGTGGTGAAGGTCGGGGATATTATCGGCAATGACTATGCGGTCCTCGAGGGTTTACAGCCTGGCGACCACCTGATCGTGTCCGGCACGCAGTTCCTGCAGGATGGCGCTCCCGTTAGTGAACAGATGGAAACGCCAGCAACACCGAAAACAGGGAGCGCGCCCAGGACCGGAAACTGATACTCACCCGGAAATTAAGTTTTTGTTAGAAAATCTTCCTCTTACCAAGGGAAAGGCAAGGAACACGTTTGTTTGTCGATTTTTTCATCCGACGTCCGGTGTTCGCCACGGTTTGCGCCATCCTGATCGTGCTGGGCGGAGCGATTTCCATTCCCACGCTGCCGGTCGCGCAATTCCCGGAACTTGCCCCTCCCCAAGTCGTGGTCGTGAGCTCCTACATTGGCGCAAACGCGCAGGCCGTGGAAACGGCGGTAACCATTCCGCTGGAGCAAGCCATCAACGGCGTCCCGGGGATGAAGTACATCACGTCTTCCAGTGGCAACGACGGCACCAGCCAGATTACCGTCGTTTTCGATGTAACCCGCGACGTCGATCTCGCTTCCGTGGACGTCCAGAACCGCGTGAACCAGGCTCTTGGGCGCCTGCCCAATTCCGTGAAAAATACCGGCATTATCATCCTGAAGCAGACTTCCGGCTTTGTTTTCGGCGCGGGTGTCTACTCCGAGAACGGCCAGTACGACAGCCTTTTCCTGAGCAATTATCTCGACGTTTATGTACGTGATGCCCTCAAGCGCGTGAAGGGCGTCGGCGACGTAATGATCTTTGGAGAGCGCAAGTACGCCATGCGCGTCTGGCTCGACCCCGCGCGCCTTGCGGAACGCGGCCTGACGGCGACCTCGGTCCTGAATGCGTTGAACGAACAAAACGTTCAAGTTGCCGCTGGACAATTGGGCCAGCCTCCGTCCAATCCAAATCAGAGCTACCAGATTAGCGTACGGGCCATTGGCCGCTTGTCCGATCCGAAAGAGTTTGAAAACATCATCCTGAAAACGGGCACGGACGGCACGTTGGTCCGCATTAGAGACGTCGGCCGCGCGGAACTCGGTGCCGAGGACTACGGCTCTATACTCCGTTACAACGGTCACGACGCCGTGGGTATCGCGGTTACGCAACTCCCTGGCGCCAATGCGCTCGACGTGGACAAAGCGGCAAAGGCCGAACTGGAAGTACTCTCCAGGAACTTTCCGCCGGGCCTGAAGTATGCGGTGGCGTTTGACACTACCGGAGTCATCGGCGAATCCATCCGGGACGTGCTGGTGACGCTGCTCGAAGCGATTTTCCTGGTCGTGCTGGTGATTTACGTTTTCCTCCAGGATTGGCGCAGCACGTTCATTCCCGCGATCACCATCCCGGTTTCGCTGGTCGGCACATTCATTTTCGTTAAGCTGCTGGGCTTCTCGATCAACACGCTGACGCTTTTCGGCATCACCCTGGCCACGGGCCTCGTCGTGGACGACGCCATCGTGGTCATCGAGAACGTCGAACGCCACATCACTGAGGGCATTTCCGAGCCGCACAACGCCGCCAGCGTGGCCATGAAGGAAGTCGCGGGCGCGGTGATTGCCACTTCGCTTGTGCTGGTGTCCGTCTTCGTACCGGTCGCGCTCTTTCCCGGTACCACGGGAATCCTGTTTCGCCAATTTGCCTTGACCATTGCCTTCTCCGTTTCCATTTCCGCGTTCAACGCGCTGACGCTGACTCCCGCGCTTTCCGCCATTTTCCTTGGCCATCACCGCGAGCGCACCCAGGGAGCGTTCTTCCGCTGGTTCAATCGCGCCTTTGATGCCGGGGCGGCGGTCTACAGGGAAACGGTCCGGCGTGTGGTCGAGCACAAGCTTCTTGCATTGGGTGTCTTCGCACTGGTGCTCGGCGCCGCAGGACTCCTCTACCTTCGCATCCCGCAAGGCTTCATACCCGAAGATGATCAGGGCTACCTGATGGTCGTGGTGCAGACACCTCAGGGCGCCTCCCTCTCTTACACCCAGCAAGTCTGCGCCAAGGTCGAAGAGGCGGTTGCCCATGTGCCGGAGATCACCGGCGCGTTCACCATCGTTGGTTTTAGCTTCAGCGGCACCGCATCGAATCGCGCCATGGTTTTTCTGAACCTCGCCGATTTCAAGGACCGCAGGGGCAGCGGGCACTCAGGACCGCAGGTTGTTGCGCGCATCCGCGGTCAACTTATGGCCATTCCCGGCGGATTGGTGATTCCCTTCAACCCGCCGTCGGTGCAGGGCTTGGGACAATTCGGCGGATTCACCTTTGAACTGGAAGATCTGGGGCGCAACACCTTGCAGACGCTCGCGGACACGGCCAATCAACTTTCCGCGACAGGAAACCGGACCGGGCGACTGGCAGGGCTTTTCACCAGCTTTACCGCCAACGACCCGCAAGTTCTCGTGAAAATTGACCGCGAGAAGGCCAAGAGCCTGCAGATTCCTTTCAGCCAGATTTCTGACGCGCTGGAAGTCTTCATGGGCTCGGTGTACGTGAACGATTTCGATTTCAACAACCGGTCGTACCGCGTTTACCTCCAAGCGGACCAGAAATTCCGCGCTGAAGCCAGGGACATGCGCAGTTACTATCTTCGCTCCGATACCGGGAAAATGATCCCGCTGGACAACGTGGTGGAAATCGAACAGACGCAAAATCCGCAGGTCATCACGCACTACAACCTGTTCCGGGCGGCGGAAATCGACGGCTCAGCCGCGCCGGGCCTGAGTTCCGGGGACGCCATCAAAGAAATGGAAGCGCTGGCGAAGAAAACCCTGCCGAGGGGTATGACTTACGAATGGAGTGGCTTGTCCCTTGAGGAAATCGAGTCCGGCGGCAAAGCCGTGATCCTGTTCGGCCTGGGGCTCGTGTTCGTCTATCTGACGCTGGCCGCACAGTATGAAAGCTACGTCCTGCCATTCATCATTCTGTTGGGCGTTCCAGTGGCGCTGCTCGGTGCACTGGGAGCCATCTGGGTGCGCGGTCTGACGAATGACGTCTATGCGCAGATCGGGCTGGTCATGCTGATCGGCTTGGCCAGCAAAAACGCCATTCTGATTGTGGAATTCGCGGAACAGCTACAGGACGAAGGCCTCGGCACGGTCGACGCCGCAATCGAAGCCGCGCGGATTCGTCTGCGGCCGATTCTGATGACCTCGCTCGCCTTCATTCTCGGCGTCATTCCGCTGGTTATCGCAACAGGAGCAGGCGCCGCGGGCCGCAAATCTGTAGGAACCACCGTTTTCGGAGGCATGATTGCAGCCACGACGCTCAACCTGCTCTTTATCCCCATGTTGTACGTGGTTGTTCGCGCTATTGTGCCGCGCAAGAAATCCCGCGACGCAATCGCCTAAAAGACCCGTCGCCAGGAGGGCATGAATGGGTTTCCATTCAATGCTTTCAACTCCATGCGGCTGGGCACGGCATTCCGGCACGACGCGCAGAACCGGCTGCTCTTCAAATCCACCAGCTCAATGCCATGGGATGCGGACATCACGCACTGATAGTCTTCGCAATGCGACAACTCCAGGGTATGTCCCAGTTCGTGGACCGCTTCCTTCAACAATCGCTCGCGCAGCGCTGGAATATTGGGCGGCAGGCCGTAGAATTCATCGCGCAAACGGTGTAGGGAAACCACTGCCGCGGTTCCGCCCAATTGGGCTTCCCCAAATACAAATGTCAGGATGGGAATGTAGAGATCAAGGGTAGTTATGCTGAGCAGTCGAAAGGTGTCCGGCGTGTCGCGGCGCGCCAGTGTGGCCAAAATCTCTGTTGACGAATACTGCTGCCGGGTCACGTTGAATGCAAAGGAAGGTTCGCTGACCGCGCTCAGGATTTCGCAGGGAATCATGAATTCGCGGGCGAGCCCCTCAGCAAGATCAACCAGGCGCTCCTGCGGGACACCGCCCAACGGTAATAGCTGAATGCGTTTCATGAAACATCCGCGGTCACTCGTTTCCAGCCGTACTTCTTCAGCTTATTGTGCAGGGTCACGCGGTCAATATCGAGCACCTCGGCGGCCAGCGTCTGGTTGCCTTTGCATTCTTCCAGGACTTCCAGAATATGGGCCTTTTCGATCTCTTCCAAAGTGCGGCCCGCTTGCTCAGCCACCGGCATGCGCAGGGCAAAATCCTGCTCGCGGAGTTCGGGCTCCTGGGCGACCACCATGGCACGCTCAATGGCGTTTTCCAGTTCGCGAATGTTGCCCGGCCACGCGTAGCGCTCGAGCAGATTAATGGCTGCAGGGGAAACCCGGGTGATCTTCTTGTTCATCGAAGCCGCGAACTTCCTCACAAAGTGATCTACCAGGATCGGGATTTCTCCCTTGCGTTCGCGCAGAGGCGGCAGATGGATCGGAAAAACATTCAGGCGGTAAAACAGGTCGGGACGGAATCTGCCCTCTTCCACCAGTTGATGCAGGTCCTTATTGGTGGCAGCGATGCAGCGGAAGTCCACTTTGATCGGATGCGAACTTCCGACGCGCGTGATTTCGTGTTCCTGCAACACGCGCAACAGGTCGCTCTGGGTCTTCAGACTGATGTCCCCAATTTCATCCAGAAACACCGTTCCGCCGTCGGCCACTTCGAAGCTGCCCTTTTTGCGGTACTGCGCTCCGGTGAACGCGCCTTTCTCGTGGCCGAAGAGTTCGCTTTCGAGCAGCGTTTCGGCCAGCGCCCCGCAGTGAATGACCATCAGCGGATTGTAGTGCCGCGGGCTGGCGGCATGGATCGCGCGTGCGCACAATTCCTTGCCCGTGCCGCTCTCGCCGGTGATCAGCACGGTCGCATCCGTCGGTCCCACGGTGCTAATCGCTTCAAAAACGCGCACCATCGCCGGGCTCTGGCCGATCATCTCCTGGGGGCGAACCACAGAAGCAACGGTTTCACGCAATCGCACATTTTCTTTCTCGGCCCGCTTGTGCGCCAGGGCGTTGTGCACCGTGTGTGCCATGTCGTCCGGGTCAAACGGCTTTGAGACATAGTCATAGGCGCCGTTCTTCAGCGCGGCAACGGCCGTCTCCACCGAGGCATATCCCGTCATAATGATCACGATCATCTCCGGATCGATTTCGTGCATGCGCCTCTGGAGCTCTACGCCGTCCACCCCCGGCATTTTGATGTCCACCAACGCCAGGTCAAATCGCCCCCCGCCCATTTTGGTTAGCGCTTCCTGCGCGCTGTCCGCGGTGGTGACGTCGTACCCTTCCTCGCGAAACCACTTGTCGAGCGAATCCCGCACGATCAATTCGTCATCGACTACAAGCAACTTCGCTTTTGTGGCCATGATCTTCGCTCCTCATCTGGCAACCGTTGCGGAGGCAACAACTGGAGCGGCCGTCGCCTGCATGGGCAGAGTAATCGTGAATTGAGTTCCCCGCCCTAGTTCAGACTTCACTTCGATGTGCCCCTGGTGGCGTTCCACGATCTGCCGGCTGATGGCCAGGCCAAGTCCCAGGCCTCGGCCCCGCTCCTTGGTAGTAAAAAACGGCTCGAACATGTTCTTGAGAATCTCGGGCGGCATGCCCACACCGTCGTCGCGCACCTGCACCTGCACGTCCGAGCCCGACGGCCCTTTGCGCGTGGCGAGCGTCAGCGTTCCGCCGTTTTGCATCGCATCGATCGCGTTCATCACCAGCGCCAGAAGTACCTGCTCAATCTGACCGGGATCGCACCGCACGGCAGCGAGATCCTTCGCCAATTCCAGATGCAGCTCGATGTTCTTCAATTCAAGTTGATGCTTCACCAGACGCACGCAACGATCGATCACGCCGTTCAGGTCGGCCGGCTCGTAATTCATGGCCGACGGCCGCCCGAAAGTCATCAGGTTGCGAACGATTTCCCCGCACCGCCGGCTTTCCGATTCAATCAGGTCGAGCATCTCGAGATTCTCCTGATTCGCTTGAGGATCTTTCGCTGCGCGCTTTCTAAGCAGCTTCGCGTAGGTCAGAATCCCGGCGAGCGGGTTGTTGATTTCATGGGCCACCACGGCCGCCAGCTTGCCGATAGAGGCCATGCGTTCGACCCGAGACATTTCCTCCTGGGCCCCGGTCAGCTCTCGCGTCTTTTCCTCAACTCGCGCTTCCAAACCCTGTGTCCAGGCATTGATTTCGTTCCGCGCCTCCTTCAACTGCCGGCTCATTGTATTGAACGAAGTCGCCAGTTCCGTGAGCTCGCCCTGCTTGGGTCCGAGTTGAATTTGATAACCCAGGTCCCCCGCGCCTATATGCTCCGTGCCTTTCATGAGCTCCGTCAGCGGCCCGTGCAGCGTGTGCCGCACAAACGCAGCGCTCAGGATCGCCACGCCAAGGATGGCAAGCAGAGTGTAAAGCCAGACCTGTCGCTGGCTTTCCGCGACGTTCTGGTCCGTCGTCGCCAGCGAAATGTGCATATCCAGATAGCCCAGGGTTTTGATTGTTGCCGGGTGTGCATGACACTCCGCGGAAGAGCAACTCGGGCTATTTCCGATCGGATTCAGCACCGCCAGCGCTCGCGCATTGCCCTCGCGGTAGGTGCGAAGCGCCTGCCGAGCGGTGCTGGAAACCTCGCTTTCCATGCTGGCATGCCGTGCGCTGTCATCCACAAGTTTCCCAATTTCCTGCGGGTCCGAGGAGTAGCTGATGCGCCCCTCTTCGTTGATGATGCGAATCCGCAGCACGCCCGGCTCGTTCGCCAGCTCCGTGATGATGTGGTACAAGCCGTCACGCTGATTGCGCAGCATGTAGTACGAAGTGTTTCGCACGATCACGCTGCTCATCCGTGCGGCTTCGGCTTCCGCCGCGCGCTCCAGGTGCCGGCGGTGGAGCTGGGTATTCAGGTAACCCAATAGCCCAAAGACCAGGGCCATGGACAAGCCGAGAAGCACGAGCAACTTGGTGCTCAGCGAGCCCCAAATCTTTCTCCAGCTTGCACTCCACCGCTGGCGGAACTCCGAATTGGCATCAGGTCGCGGCATGGGAAGGTTTCGGTATCTCTCCCCGGATCGCGGTTCTGGGCTGCGGCACTGGTTCTACAGTTCCCGGCCCGTGCTCGAAGATAGGCAGATACTTCACGGCCATGGCAAAGAGGAAGAAGCCAAAAGCAATGATACTGACGGTGATCATCAGCTCCGTCCACCTCGGAAGGTAGTGATGCCCCGACCAGGTATCCAGTCCGGTGACACCCACGTTGAGGCGGTTGGTGACCAAGCCTAGAATCGCGCTAAGCGATGCCAGGTAGAGACCGTTCGGCGAGAGCCTCACCTTCTTGAAGCTCAGCATGGTAATGGGAATCACGAACAGCAGTAGCAATTCCAGCCAGAGGAAGTAGGCTTCGTAGCTGGGCTGGATAATCTTCGGCAGCATGTCGCGATGGTAGTAGTCCAGGAACCGCAGCAAGGCGTTGACCCACAGGGCCACGAGCAATGCGCCGCCGAGTTCCACAAGGACGGAAAGCTCCAGGTGCCGTCCAAATGTCTTCGCGCTTTGCGTAGACTCGAAGATGGTCATTGCCAATCCAGCGGCAATTGCCGTCCCGAAGAAAAAGAATGGCAGCGCCGGCGTATACCAAAACGGGTGCAGTCTGCTCGGCATGATCAGATAGAGCGAGCCGAGGGAACTCTGGTGCAACGTGGAGAGCAAAACCCCGGCGACGATGAGGACCGGCATGGCCCTCTTGACGATTTTCAACGCCCAAGTGAGATGGAAACGCTCCAGGATGTTGGGACTGAATTCGAACAGCAAAATGGTTGTGTAGAGCATCACGCACCAGCCAACTTCAAACATCGGTGAATGCGGATTCCAGTAGACAATTAGGTGCCAGATGTACCACGGACGGCCCAGGTCTACCAAAAGGCCAACGATAAATAAGGCATAACCGAGGAATGCGGTAAGCACCGTGGGACGCACAATGCTGTGTAACCGTTCAATATTGAACAGGTACACCGCGGCGCAGACACAGAATCCGCCGGCCGCCAGCATGATGCCGCAAAGGCAGTCGAAGCCAATCCAGAGCCCCCAGGGGGACTGGTCGCTCAGGTTGGAAACGGCGCCCAACCCTTGGAAATAGCGCACGTAAGCCGAGTACACTCCGAGGACCATGAGGATCACGAACAGCACGCGCCAAAACGTGATCTTGATATCAACGTTCATGATTTTCATGCCACACCCCCGTGCTTCTCCATGGCTTCCGCTTCGGCAACTTCACTCTTGCGATTCGCCAGCCAGTAGATGCCGCCAAGGACCACCGCCCAGACCGGCACAAAGTCCGGGATCCGATTCATCACTACACCTGTATATTGAGGAATCGGCTTATCACCGACTTTGGCGATGGATGGATAACCGAACTGTTCAAACGGAACGGCCGAGAGCAAGAACACGGAAGTTCCGCCGACCTCGTCCTTACCGTAAATGTGCGGCACGTAATTGCCGGGATTCTGATTGATTCGCTCCTGGGCTTCCTGGAGCAGCGCATCGCGTTCCCCGAACTTTGTGGCGCCGGTGGGACAAATCGCCGCGCACGCCGTCTGCTCGCCGCGCTTCACCAGATCCGGGCACATAATGCACTTGCGCACGGCCGGATTCAGCGAGCCCCATTCGTACTTGGGCACGCCGAACGCGCAGGCGACCATGCAATAGCGGCAACCGATGCACTTCCAGACGTCGTAGACCACCGGACCCAAGGCGGTCTTGTGGAGGGCACCGACGGGACATGCGGACGCGCAAGCCGGTTCTTGGCAATGCATACATAATCTCCGCATGAAGTGGTCGTTCTCCGTCAGAACGACCGTGAACTTGTGCTCTGATTGTTTGGATTCGGCGGCAATGGAGTCGTCGTACGGCAGGCCATTGTGCTCCGCACAGGCCTTTTCGCACATCTTGCAGCCGATACAGAGCGTTGAATCATATAAAAGCGCTTTACTCATATACGCTCCCTATCGCGAGGTCGCCTCTCGCCGGTAGGTCGCAACGGATGCCAGATTCAAGTCGGAGCGTCGGGAGCGGGGATGCCTTGGATCGAGTCGTGCCGTTCGATTCCGTGCCGCGAGAGGGTTACAAGGCCGCTGGCGATCATCCAGACATCCGGGCCATGCGTAATTCAGCGATGTCCGAGAACTGTAAAAAAGTTCAGCGAGAATGACTCCGTCGGCCATAGTCCCTTCTTCACACTCGCTGGCCCACTGTCAGTATGTTGAAAAATACTGCAATTTCCAGTGAAGGGGGTCACGATTCCGCGTGACCCGAGTCACCTAAAATTGTTGAATTTTTGACCTGTAAAGCAACGCCTCAGTTCCAGGGTGGAGCAAAAAAATCCCGGCTCTCCGAGGAGCCGGGATTCTTATTGCCGTTTCACTACACCGGAGCTTTGTTTTTGTCAGGACAGGAAGAACTCGCGGGTAATCTCTTCCCACTTCACGCCCGGAATCTGTGGGGTGATATCGTGCACTACCAAGCCGCCATCTTGGGCAACCGCACCGGCCATCGCGGGCATCCGCATGTGGAGCTGTTCTGCTGCGTCCACCATCCACTTGCGCGCCAGGCTGCCATTGAGCAGGTTGCGGAGGCTGACCTTCAGTTCAGGGGAGAGGACGGATACGAACCAGCCCTGTCCGTAGGGATCCGTGTTGGCGGTGGCCGGATCCGTGAACAGCTTCTCGTTCACTGCGGTCACTTCGCCTTCTACCGGTGAAATCAGATCCACCTGCTTGCCGTTGCGCTGCAGTGTCGCGAACTTCTGTCCCTGCCGGAGCCACTGGCCACGCTTCGGGAGCGTGATTGCGTCCACCTTGCCGGCGAGCCGTGCGCCGAAATCATCGATTCCCACACGGGCCAACGTCGGGCTTTCCTGTAACGCCCAGGTGTGACCCGGGTGATAGCTGCGGTTTTCTGCAAATTCGAAACCGGCTACATACTTCGGTTGCAAACGAGAAGGAGCCGGGGCGGCTTCCGCCTCGGCTTCTTCGAACTCTTTCACTCCGCCTTTTCTCAGATAGTCGATCGTGAGGAATGTGGCGAACATAACGAGCATCAGAATGACTGTCATAAGGCACCTCCGGTGTTTTTTCCCTTCCCTTAAATCTCTCTCTTCCTGACCTTCCGTCTGTTTCTGAACTTCGCCCTACTAAAAGGCAATTGTTGTGCCAAACCGCCATGCACGTATGAAGACGCGGACTGTGCCGATAACTTCCTGATTCGCAAAGGGAAATCTTCGCGGACAATTTTTTCTACGAGTTTTTCAGCAACGACGTTCAGCGATGAAAGATGAATTCCACAACACGGGAAAATACAACGCCGGCTGGATAACCAGCTAACATACGGAAATTGCGGGAGTTGTTTTCTCCGCGGAGGACGATGAAAAATGCAACGCGCCTGCTGCGAATTTCATCGCGGCGGGCTTTTCCCAACAGCGCCAACCGGGATTTTGCAAAAAAAGTTTGTGAAGTTAGTTGGATCGAAGCTACGCGCTCTTATTTGCTTTTATGGAAGTCGCCGATGGCCTGCACCACTCGGTCCTGCTGGGCATCGGGCAGCTCTGGATACACCGGTAGCGAGAGCGCTTCCTTGCTGGCCTTCTCCGCCTCCGGCAAGCTGTCGACCTGGTACCCGAGGTACGCAAACGCTTCCTGCAAGTGCAGGCAGAGCGGGTAGTAGATCTCCGAGGGGATTCCGGCCGAATGGAGGAACGCCTTCAATTCATCGCGGCGCGGCGAGCGGATGGTGAACTGGTTGTAGACATGTTCGTACTTCGCAGGGGACTGCGGGGGGACCTGGATCACCGACGTCAGCCCAGCCTCCGCAAACAGCCGGCGGTAGCGATCCGCGCGGTTCTGCCTGCCCTTCTGCCAGTCGTCCAGATGCCGCAACTTCACGCGCAAAACAGCCGCCTGTAACGCATGCAGACGGCTGTTGGTGCCGATCATCTCGTGGTAGTACTTCTTCTTGCTGCCATGCACGCGGAGCATCTGCAGCCGCTCCGCCATCTTCGCATCCTCGGTCGTAATCAGTCCGCCATCACCCGCCCCACCCAGGTTCTTCGAGGGGAAAAAGCTGAAGCAGCCGTACTCGCCGAACGTGCCGATGGACTTTCCGTCGTAACGCGAGCCGATTGCTTGCGCTGCATCTTCAATCAATACCAGCTTGTGTGCCTTGGCAATCGCCACGATCGGATCGAGGTCCGCGGGCAGGCCAAACAGATGCACGGGCATAATTGCGCGCGTACGGGGCGTGATGGCCGCCTCAATCAGTGCCGGATTGAGGCTGAAGGTGACCGGGTCAATGTCTACAAATACCGGCTTGGCGCCGACATAAGCAATCGTTCCGCCGGTGGCGATAAAGCTGAACGGCGTGGTGATGACCTCGTCCCCTTCGCCGATTCCCGCAGCAAGCAATGCCAGAATCAGGGCGTCGGTTCCCGAAGCGCAGCCCACCGCAAACCTGGCTCCGAGCTTTGCAGCAATCTCCTGCTCGAGCTGCTTCACCTCCGGCCCAAGAATGAAGTGCTGCCTCTCAAACACTTTGGTGACTGCTTCCATCACTTCGTCGTGAATCGTGGCGAACTGCGCGCGCAAATCCAGAAAGTCGAAGGGCGCAAAGGCTGGTGCAGTGGTGGGTTTCTCGCTCGGCATCGCTGGCCCGGACATGATATCGGCTCCTTTTGCAATTATACAGGGAAGCTGGGAGTCGCACCCGTTGCCGGACAGACGCACTCGGCGGCAAAACCACGTAGCTGAGTTTCGCTATCGGTGATCCCAGACTTCGCACAGGCGGGACTGCCCGGCCAATCAGATTACAATTCGAATGTTACTTGTGTGTGTATTCCGTGAGAGCTTGCACCACACCGTCCTGGATATCCTGGACACTCATATGCACGTTCTTGTCCATGGCCGTCGCCAGATCCGCCACGGACTTGCCGCTGGCCGGCTCATCGTGGTTGTAGCTGTGGCGCCAGATCATTTTTGCCTTTTTCAGATCCATCAGCTCCACGTCGAAACTCAACCGTGCCATGGGAGTGCCTCCGGTAACCTCACGGAATGCATAGAGCTGCCCTGTAAGGTAATAATCCACACTTGCGTCGCTGCGCAGCGTGGTGACCGCGCGAAACTGGTTTGACGAGCGCAATCCGCGGGCCAGCGCGTCCTGCAGCAGATCCGTCGGCGGCTGCGTCCAGCGCTCATTTTCGTACAGGCCCACCTGGACGGTCTCGTCTCCGTAAACGATGCGATCTTCCCGGTAGAGATGCGACGTCTGAAACAGGCGGATCAGAAGTGTCGCGTCAATCGGCGACTGCGAGGCAGAGAGCGGCGTTGTCGGCGGATGCGTCAACTGGAAGTAGTGCACGGGTTTGGAACTGCCGCAACCGCACACTCCGGTCACCACCAGCGCGAGCGCCGCGATTCTGCGGTGACTCCATGAGCATCGGCGGTTGAGCATCGATTGGGATCCTATGGGGCGCATGCTATTTTCGCTGGCTTTCATGGCTTCTCTCCGGGTTTATGCTCGCGGGGACTGCTGGAATGAATCAGCGTAGACGGGTTCGTTTTGATGATGTCGGTGAACTCCCTTAGGTTCTCGGAAACGTCACGGAGATTTTCCAGCAATTCGTCGATCGTTTCGGTGTTGACGTCGAGGGTCTGATCGATGCGCCGCGTAATACTGGACAGGTTATTCAGCGATTCACGCAGCTTTTTGACCGAAGCGCGTATATCTTCGCGGTTTTCACCGAGCATCGCGTCTAGCTTCTTGAGTGTCTCGTCCGCTTGCGCGGTGGTCTTCTTCAAATCGTCGATCAGCGGACTGATTTTTGCGCTGGCCCCGTTGACGTTGGTCAGTGTGGACTTCACCAGCGGCCGGTCTTCCTTCAACATGCCGCGAAGATCGGAAAGGCTCGCGGAGATGTTCGCGCGGTTATCATCGTTGAGCAGATCGTTCACGCGATCGATAGTGACACGCAGTTCCTTGACCCGTTCATTCAGATTCGTCATCAACTCTTGCGCCTGGGGAATCACTTTATTGATCTGCTCGGTCAATTCATTGAAGCCGACATATTGATCGGCGGGAAGAACGGCGCCGTTCGGCGCGCGCGGCGCCGACTGCGAACCGGCGCGCACTTCCAGGTGATTGTCGCCCAACGGGCTGAAGCTGAGGATGGACACGCGGCTGTCTGTTTTGATGGGCACGCCTTCCTTCACACTGAATTCCATGTCCATCATCGTCGGGTCTTTGGGATCGATCTTCACGCTTTCCACCCGCCCGATTTTCGGGCCGCCCTCATAGCGCACCGCCGTGCCGCGATCGAGTCCCGCGGCATTGTGAAACTTCGCGTGATACCGCGTCGCGGCGCCCGCAAAGGCGCCGGAGAGCGAAAAGACCGTCACGATCAGCAGCGCCGCGGCGATTACCACGAATAAGCCAACAAACACTTGCTCCCGTTTTGCTTCCATCTCTACCTGCTCTTCCCCTGGCGGCCTTCCCCGGATTTCGTCGAAGGTTCCGTCAGCATCTGCAGATAATCCAATTCCTGGGCCACGGCGGGTTCCGGAACGCGGTCGAGAAACTGCCGCACCTTCGGGTGCTTGCTGTTTTTCATCTCCTCCGTCGTCCCAAACGCCACCACGTCACCCTTGTTGATCAGTACCATCCGGTCAGCGATCAAAAATGCGCTGGCCAACTCGTGGGTCACCACGATGATGGTCATGTGGAACGCTTTCTTCAGTTCCAGGATCAACTGATCGATCCCCGCCGCAATGATGGGGTCCAGCCCCGCAGAGGGCTCGTCAAAGAATAAAATCTCGGGATCCATCGCCAGTGCCCGGGCCACAGCTGCACGTTTTTTCATGCCGCCGCTGAGTTGCGAGGGCAGAAAATCCTCGAAGCCTGAAAGGCCAACCTGGTCGAGCTTCAGCCGCACCATGATGTCCACGGTGGACTGCTCCAGCTTGGTATGCTCAACCAACGGCAGCGCCACATTCTCCCCGACCGTCATCGAACCAAACAGCGCCCCGCCCTGGAACGACATGCCAAGCCGCTTGCGGATTTCGTCGCGCTCTGCCTCGGAAATCGCTCCGAAATTCTTGCCGCGAATCCAGACTTCACCGGAAGTCGGCTTCTCCAATCCGACAAGCGTCCGCAGCAGCGTGCTCTTGCCCGAACCCGATCCGCCCAGAATCACCAGTGTCTCGCCGCGCTGCACATCGAAGTTGATCCCATGCAGGATCTCTCGGCCTGTGTAGCTCACCCGCAGATTTCGTAGCGAAATCATCGGCCCGTCGAACGGGTCCGGCGCGTCCAGGGTCTGCAGGAAATCGCTCATGCCTACTTGTGCTCCACCAGCAAATAGAAAAGCGTCGTGAAGACCAAATCCACCAGGATCACCAGGAAAATGGACATGACCACGGCGCGCGTCGTGGAACGCCCCACCTGTTCGGCGCCGCCGGTGGTTCGCAGCCCTTCCAGGCAGCCCACCGCGGTGATTGTCGTACCGAACATCACGCTCTTGACCAACCCGGTAAGGACGTCCCGCAGGACCAGCGCATCCACCGAAGCAAGGACATACCGCCAAAAAGTGAAGCCCGCTTGCGCCACCCCAAACACCGACCCACCCAGAATGCCCATGAAGTTGCCCCAGATCGTCAGGCAAGGCAGCATGAGGATCATGGCTACGAATTTCGGTGCCACCAGAAAGCCCACGGGATTGACAGCCATGGTTTCCAGTGCGTCGATTTCCTCGGAAACTTTCATCGTGCCGAGTTCCGCCGCAAACGCTGAACCCGATCGCCCGATGACGATTACGGCTGTAATCAGCGGCCCAAGTTCCCGGGTCATGGAAATGGCCACCGCATCGGCCACGAAACTGATTGCGCCAAAACGCTGCAATTCGTAAGCCGCCTGCAAGGCCAAAATCAAGCCGATAAAAAACGTAATCAGGGAGAGAATCGGCAGCGCGCGCACGCCCGTTTCCATAGCCTGTGCAACCGCGCGCCGGTAGCGCACCGGCGTCCCGCGAAATGGCCCGATGAATGTGAAGTACGCCGCCTGCCCGGCGAGCGCCGTCAATTCACCCACGTACGCGAGCCCGCCTTCGACGGAGCCGCCTATTTGTTCAAAAAATCCCACGTCTCAGCTACCTTTGCGGGGAGCGATCACGCCTCAGGCTTCAGGAAGCCAGCGCCTGAGCTTCACTTTCGTGAATCTCGAATATCTTCTGCAAGCGGGAGAGTTCCATCACTTCGCGAACCGACTTACTCAGACCGTATAGGATGAGGCGTGAGCCAATGTCGCGGGAAGCCTTCAGGCCTTCCACCAGCGAGGCGATGCCGGAACTGTCAATGTAGCGGACTTTCTCGAGATTCAGAAAGACCTTGGGGGTCTTCTTTTCCCTGATTTCCTGAAGCAGTGCCTTGCGCACTGCCGGAGAATGTGCCAAGTCAATATCTCCCGTGATGTCGAGAATGGTTCCACCGGTTGCTGGTCGAGCCGCGATCTGCACTTTAACTTTCTCCTTGTGAACCAGGGTCTTGCTCAGCGGGGGACAAATATTTCACCAAGCGTAGCTGATTCTTGCCTTTCTTTCGGTGAAATTCAACTACATCCATGCCCTCCCGGATGAAGTGAAGTCCCAATCCTCCGGGACGAATCTCGTCGAGTGGGCGGCTTTTGAATTTTGCCAGATCCGGCGCCTCGCCCTGGTCCTCCAGAACGATTTCGAGACCGTCACGCTCCCTCTTCGCCCCATCCTCTTCCTGCACCCTGTTGCAAACCACTTCAATCGGCCTTCCGGGATGTCCCCCGTAAGCGTGCCGCATCACGTTGGCGAGGGCCTCATCCACGGAGCGAACGATGGCCCGCGTGTCCGCGTCCGGAAAATGCAGCATTTCCGCCGCGCGTTCCACGGTTGCCCGCACCAGGCACAGGGCCTCGGGGTCGCTCCGCAGCTCCAGCTTCAAGAGCAGCCTGTCACCCGCAGGCGGAGCTTCTTTTTTCCCGCCCTTGATCGCTGGCACTCCACCGCGCACTCGCGCACCCGTCTCCAAAGGAATGTCCTGGAACTCCGTTGTGTCCCGGTTGCCCGGCCGGGGAGACAATGCCATGTTCCCGGCCAACTGACAACCGAAAAATTTTCCATCCCTAGCGCCTAAATCTCCCGCTAACGTATAGAATCTCTGGCGGCTAGGGGCGCTGCAGGGAAGATTTTGGCCTAACTTTTTCGTAAGTTACCGGCAGGCCGATCCGGGATTCTGGGGATACCAAATGAAACGTACTTTCGCTGTTTCCGTGCTTGCTGGGCTCATTTTCGTTGGCCAGAGCCTCGCCCAGGAGCCCGCATCACCTAATCCCTTCCAGGTTCTGCTCGACCGCCTCCATTCCTGTGTGACGCAGCCCCTCGACAACTGGAAATTTCACGCCGACTTGCCCCACCCGGAGGACTCGGGCCTCGACGATAATGATTGGCCAACGGTAAAAACGGGTGAGGATTGGAAAACCGGCCCGCGCGTCTTGCGCAAAGTGTTTCACATTCCCCAGTCTCTGAAAGGCTACAGCCTGCAGGGAGCCCGCATCCGCCTGGCCTTGTCCGTGGACAGCTACGACTTTGTTACCGTCACCGTTTTCTCCAACGGATCGATGGTTTCGCGCACCGATGGCGATACCTTGCAGCCCATTGTGCTTACGGAAAACGCCCAACCCGGAGAAGTTCGTCATCACGATCCGGATTCAAGCCCCGGAAACCAATACGGTTCTTCGCTCCAGCGAGTTGCTGATCACTCCTCCCGCCGCGCGACCCGATCCCGGCATTTTTCACGACGAAATCCTCGCCGCTCAGCCGATGATCGCGGCATTTCCCGAAGGCAAAGCCGAACACGAGGCAATTCTCGATTCCGCCGCAAAAACGGTAGACCTGAACGCGCTGGACCGCGGCGACCAGGCGGCTTTTGATGCTTCCTTGCGGTGGGCGCAAACCGAGCTCGACGCGCTTCGTCCGTGGCTCCAGCAATACACCATTCGCGCCGTCGGCAATCCCCACATTGACATGGCGTGGCTCTGGCCGTGGACGGAAACCGTCGAGGTCGTGCGCAACACGTTCCGCAGCGCCCTTGACCTGATGCGCGAATATCCCGATTTCAAATTCACGATGTCCTCCGCCCGCACCTACGCCTGGATGGAAGAAAAATATCCCGATCTCTTCCAGGAAATTCAGCAGCGCGTGAAGGAAGGCCGTTGGGAAATTATCGGCGGCATGTGGGTGGAACCCGACCTCAACATGCCTGGCGGCGAATCACTAGTACGCCAGATTCTGGTGGGCAAGCGCTACTTTCAGCAGAAATTCGGCGTGGACGTGAAGATCGGCTGGAATCCGGATTCGTTCGGCTACAACTGGCAGTTGCCGCAGATCTACAAGAAATCTGGCATCGACACCTTCGTGACGCAAAAGCTCATGTGGGCCCACGAATTCACGGTTTTCCCCTTCAGGATGTTCTATTGGGAAGCGCCCGACGGCAGCCGCCTGCTCACCTATTTCGCCCACGACTACGCCATGGGCATCGATCCCGTGCAACTTGGCAACTTGGCAAGGACGCCTCTCTCTGGTTGCCCGCGATCTATGGCGCGAATCCACCCCCAAATTCCGAGATGATGCACCTCTACGGCGGCGGCGACCACGGCGGCGGCCCCACGCGCACCATGCTCGACACCGCTACGCGCTCGATGAAACCTGACGTCGCCTTTCCCAACCTGCAGTTCAGCACCGCCACCTCGTTTTTTGCGGATCTACAGCCGAAACTGCCGAACATGAACGTCCCCGTCTGGCGCAACGAGCTCTACTTCGAATATCACCGCGGCGTTTTCACCACGCAGGCCGAAACCAAGAAGCGCATCCGCACCACCGAAGAGCTTCTGCTCAACGCTGAGAAATTCTCTGCATTCGCCACACTCTTTGGCCGGCCCTACCCCTCCGACGACTTCGATCGCGGCTGGAAAGACCTGCTCTTCGACGACTTCCACGACATTTTCCCCGGCTCCGGCATCGCCGTGAACTACCTCGACGCCAAACGCAACCTCGAAGACGTCCAACGCGTCGGCCGCGACATCCTCAATGGCTCGCTCGACGAGATGCCTCCAACATCCATCTCAAAGGTACGGGCGTCCCACTAGTAGTCTTCAATTCCCTTTCCTGGTCCAGGGAAGAATTGGTGGACACGGCGGTTGACCTGCCAACCCCGGCGCCATACCTGGAAGTCGTGGATGCCGGAGGAAATCTCGTTCCTTCCCAGTTTCTGAAGCCGGATCGCGACAGCTTGCACGCCCATATTTGGTTTAGTGCAAGTGTCCCGGCTCTCGGCTATAGCACCTACTACGTTCGCCCGGCAACAAAGCGCGGCGGTCCCGCCTCGTTCGTCAAAGTCACCGGTGACACTATCGAAAACGAATTCATCCGCCTGAAGGTCGATCCAAAAACCGGCTGCATGACCAGCCTATTCGACAAGCGCACCAACACCGAATCCCTCGCACCTGCCGAGACCGATAGCGGCGGCCCAAAAGATTCCATCTGCGGCAACCTGCTGCAAACCTTCGTGGACAAGCCCAAGCAGTGGGACGCGTGGAACATTGACGCCGACTTCGAAAAACAGCACTGGGACCTGATGCAGGACGATGAAGTAAATCTGGTCGAAAGCGGCCCCCTGCGCGCCGTTCTCCGCGTGAAAAACCACTTCCAGAATTCCGCCTTCGTGCGCGACATCATTGTCACCGCCGGCTCTCCCCGCATCGACGTGAAAACCACCGCCGACTGGCACGAAAAACACATCCTCCTGAAAGTCGCCATGCCCGTCAGCGTCCACAGCAACGTGGCCACCTTCGAAATTCCCTATGGCACCATCGAACACCCCACGACGCGCAACACCAAGGCCGAGCAGCGCAAGTTCGAAGTGCCCGCGCTCCATTGGGCCGACCTTTCCGATGAAAAGCACGGCCTCAGCCTGCTGAACGATTGCAAATACGGCTACGACGCGAAGGGCAACGTCTTGCGTCTCTCGCTTCTCCGCTCACCCCTCTGGCCCGATCCCCACGCCGACGAAGGCCTCCACGAATTCACCTATTCGCTTTATCCGCATGCTGGCAGCTGGAAAGACGCGTTAACCGTTCGGCGCGGTTACGAACTGAACTATCCCCTCCTGGTGCGTCAGGAAGAGTCACACCTCGGCAACCTCCCGGAGACGCATTCTTTCCTGCAAATTCACGCGGACAATGTCGTCCTCACCGCTACCAAAAAAGCCGAAGACGACAACGCGCTGATCCTGCGCTTCTACGAGGCGGGAAAGGAAGCTGATATCACCGTCCAACCGGTTGCGGCCGTCGAAAGCGCGTCGGAAACGGATCTGATGGAACGGCCGGCGAATCCATTGCCCGTCCGGGATGGAGCCTTCGTTATTCACACCAAGCCGTACGAGATTAAGAATTTGAAAGTGCAGCTGGCGCGAAACGCAAGGAACAATCTCACAAGGTAAGGCAAAACCGTGAATGCCAATCTCGTAAAGGTAGCGGCCGTTGGCGCACTCGGTGGCCTTCTCTTCGGCTTCGACACCGCCGTCATCTCCGGTACCACGCAGGCACTCACCATCGTTTATTCCCTCACTCCGGAGCAACTCGGCACAACAGTGTCCATGGCCCTGGTCGGCACGGTGCTCGGCGCTATGTTTTCCGGTGCTCCCGGCCAAAAATACGGCGGCCGCGAAGCGTTGCGCTTCCTGGCTGTCTGCTACCTGGTCTCTGCCCTGGGCTGCGCCTTCGCGTGGAACTGGTATGTTCTGCTGGCAGCGCGCTTCATTGGCGGCATCGGCATCGGCGGCTCTTCGGTCCTTGGCCCGGTCTACATTGCCGAACTCGCTCCCGCAAAGATGCGTGGCCGCCTGGTGGGAATGTTTCAGATCAACATCGTCATCGGCATCCTGCTGGCCTACCTCTCGAATTACATCATCGATGGCCTCAACCTCGGCGCCCCGGAATGGCGCTGGCAACTCGGCGTCGCTGCTTTGCCCGCGCTCCTTTTCCTTATGCTCCTCTTCACGATTCCGCCCAGCTCGCGCTGGCTGGTGACACAGAAGCGCGTGGACGAAGCCCGCGACATCCTCAAATTAATGGGCGCGGAAGATCCCGAGGGTGAACTCCGGGAAATTGTCGAATCCATTCACCTGGATCAACTCCAGAAATCCGAGTCGCTCTTCCAATGGAAATACCGCCTGCCGATCGTTCTTGCCGTCACCATCGGCATGTTCAACCAGCTTTCCGGCATCAACGCGATTCTCTACTACCTCAACGACATTTTCAGCGCCGCGGGCTTCAGCAAAATGTCCGGCAGCCTGCAGGCCGTCATGATTGGCGGGACGAACCTCCTGGCCACGCTCCTGGCAATGAGCGTCATCGACAAACTCGGCCGCAAAACGCTGCTGCTCATCGGCGCCGTGGGTACCGCCCTCTGCCTGTTCGGCGTTGCTGCGGTCTTCTACACCAACAGCCACCAATCTCTTCTTCTCTGGCTGCTGGTCGGCTACATCGCTTTCTTTGCGATTTCGCAGGGCGCGGTCATCTGGGTTTATCTGAGCGAGGTTTTCCCAACGCGAGTCCGTGCCAAAGGCCAGGGCCTCGGGAGTTCCTCGCACTGGATCATGAATGCGCTGATCGCCTACATTTTTCCGCAAGTGGCGAAGACTTCCGGTGGCGCGCCATTTGTGCTTTTGGGCGCAATGATGGTCCTGCAATTATTCGTTGTGCTCTTCGTCTACCCGGAGACCAAGGGCATCAGCCTCGAGCAGTTGCAGCACAAACTCGGCATCGACTGACTACAAAAAGGAAATCAGAGAATCGAAAATGGAAAATAGGAAGCAAATAGCCCGGTAAGGGAGTCTATTCTCCTTTCTCTTCTCTCCCCACTCCTCACTTCTGGTGGTTCACCGCGCCTGAATTTCCATCTTGAGCCCGTATTTTGGCCGCAGCGTCACCAGCGGCTCCGGAACCACAGGATGACCTGGCGCTAAGCGGAATTGGAACTTCTGCGCCAGCGCCGCAATCACCAGCGCCGTTTCCAATATGGCAAAACCTTGCCCAATGCAGCGCCGTGGCCCATCGCCGAACGGAAAATACACACCAGCCGGCAAACGTTCCATCAAGCCATCCAGCCAACGCTCCGGCAGGAACTTTTCCGGCTGGTCAAAAAAGCGCGCATCGCGTTGCATGATCCACTGGGAAGCAAGAATCGTCGGCCCCGGGGGAATCTTGTAATCCCCAAACCGTACCGGCTCCACATTCGTGCGCGCCATCATGTGCGCCGGCGGATAAAGCCGCAGACCTTCATTCACCACCGCATTCAGATAGGGAAGCTTTTCCAGATCGCTCACTTCTGCCGGCCGCCCGCCCAGTACGCCGTGCAATTCTTCGTGCAGCCGCGCCTCCGCCGCCGGATTTTCACTCAACAGATACCACGTCCAGGAGAGCGACAGCGCCGTCGTCTCGTGCCCCGCCAGAAACAGCGTCATTGTCTCGTCGCGCAGTTGCTGCTCCGTCATCTGCGTGCCATCTTCATGCATCGCAGCCATCAGCATCGTCAGCAAATCATTCCGCGTCTCTGCATCTTTCTTCCGCTCGGCAATAATCCGGTAGACCATCGAGTCCAGCAAAGACCGCTCACGCCGGGCGCGCCGGTTCGCGGGGGTGGGCAGAAACTCCGGCAGCCGCCAGGGACTCCGCGCCCGCCACAGGTGGTAGCGCATCAGAAACGTAGTCGCCCGCCCGATATTTTCCGAATCTGACGCCAGGCTGGTGCCGAACAGAGTGCGAACGGCCACTTCCAGCGTCACCTTCATCATTTCTTCTGCGATATTTCGTGTTTCTCCGCCGCGCCACTGCCTGGCGTGCTCCAGCGCACATTCCACCATCACTGGCGAATAGGCGTTGGTGCGCGCTCGGTGAAACGCCGGCTGCGCCAGCCGCCGTTGCCGCCGCCAGAAATCGCCCTCGCTGATCAGTAGACCCTGCCCGAGCAGCGGCCCGACCACGGTCTTTGTCAACGGACTCTTGTGATACTTGGCATGGTCGAGCACCAGCAATTGCTGCACATACTCCGGCCGGCTCAGGAGCACGCGCTGCATTCCCAGCGCCGTGAATCCCACAATGTCGCCATACTCGCGCGCCATCCGCTGCAGCGTGCCCAGCGGGTCCTTGCGGATCTCCAGCGCCATGCCCAAAAAGGGCAAGCCCTTCGGCCCTGGTGGTCTGCGGTTGCCGTTCATGCTAGGAACATCTTGATCTAAGTGTCCCCTTCCGCGGTAGTTTCGTTTTTTGTCCACATGGCCACACCTCACCCATCCAACAGATGACTGTCGCTTGGTCGAACACCTTACGGCAGGGATTTAGAAAGTCTCGTTGACGACCGCGGCCACCTTCTTTGCGAGGTCGTAGGTGGCACGTAGGTTCTCTCCGTAGAAGCGCACCTTGCCTTCGACAACCTTCTCACTGAGGACCTTGCCGTCTTTCGAAGTGAATTGCACTTTCACCTTGATCGAGGTGGCGCCGCTGACCGTGGTGACCTCGCGCTGTTTTTGGCTCCCCGCCTTGAAACTCTCAGGGAGCATACGCAGGATAACGAGGTCAGGCACACTGGCTGCCGTACGGTCGCCACTCCGGTAGACATGTTGAAACTTCTTTGTCTTATTTAGCTGGAGGATCACGTTTTCGTATGTCGCCACGCGCGTATCCTCCGGGATCAACAAGTCCTCCGGCGGATCGGACCGTTCCAATTGAATGGCGGAAGCAGTCAGCTTCTGCGCCTGTTGAGCAGCAGGTGCGGGCTTTGCAAGTACGCTGGGTTGTGCCACGAGAGAAGCACCTACCAAAAGGACAGTGCCGCTCAGAGCCGTGGGGAAATGGGAAAGAAATGCAAATCGGGTGCGAGGTTTCATGGTTTTTGCTCCTGCGGCGGACGTGCCACGTGATTGGTGACCTTCGCGCCCTGCGCGACGAGCTGATTCTTGAGCATCGTGGCGTTGCCCGATGCAAGCACGAAGACGGTTCCGTGAAAGCCGCCATTCGAGTCCACGTATTCCACGGTGAGAACTTCCACATTGTGCGAGAACAGACTCACAATCCGGCCGCCCCCGTAAGGGATGGCTGATTTGGCCAGTGTGCCCGCAGGGCCGCTGACGTCTTGCCGACTCTCCTGGCCGGTGAAAATGTCCTGGATGGAAGCGGTGCTGATGTCGGCCTTGTTCTTGCCGTTTACAAATTCCAACCCGCTGGGCAGCAAACTAAGTGTGCCCTTCACATTGGGTTTCATGTTTTCGAGGCCGATGACGCACTTGACGTGTGGGATCGAGGTGGTTTTCGAAGCCTGCGCGGTGGCGGCCTGTTGACTGAACGCTGACGTCCCCGTCGCAGCAAAAAGCACTGCAATGGCGGCAACGCGTACACATACCGATTGCAGTGACCTCCGGACAATTTCCCGTTGCTTGCTCGACACTCCCGGAATGCATTGGGCACTTCTAGTTCTCATCCGTCTGTTCCTTTCTTCTGCCCTCACCCTGGAGAATTTTGTCAGCAGACCAGACATAAGTGAGGGAGACCTCCGAAAAGTGACCTGGAATCGTCTTTTTGGGCCCAAGAACAGCGGCCAGCATACACCTTCCAAGCCCGCGCACGGTACGATGAAATTTTTCAACCCGAATTTGTTCCGCCCTGGTCAGTGCTCGGTTGGTTGAATGACCGGATATCTTGCTTCCAGCACCCATATGGGCGGGAATCCCACTAATCGGGACTTGAATCCATCCAGGCGGTTATTCTGTTTCGCGCGACAAGCTAAAGAGGCAGAGGAAAAAGATATGAGGTGCAGAACGATTCAGATGTCGTGGCCTTATCGCTGGCCACGTCCAGTTGAAATTTGGGATGGGCCCGGAGTTGTCAGGGCGCGACTCTCTTTTCCAGGAGACTACCTTATTTACAAAGCAATGAGGGGATGCGAGGGCGGTCGCACAGTCCTTGACCTCAGTTCTTGGTGATTATGAAGTTTGTGAGCTTCCAGGGGTTCTGGTAAGTCTCGATCTCCACCTGTTGCTTCTTCTTGTTCACCGTCAGTTTGCAGGCGGGTAGTACCGTGCCGCTGCCCTTGCCGTCCGGCGTAAGCTCCAACTCGATAGCACCAACGGTGTAGTCCCTCGAGCGCGTGCCCTGATATAACTCCGCGAATGCCAGAGTCCGATCTGTCACGAGACGCAACCGCCGTCCCTTCTCTGAGGGCAATTCAATGATGTACTTGATGTCGTTGCCCACCCCGCCACTAGCGAAGCGAATGCGCCCCTTCGGTTTCATACCTTCGAGGACCTTCACCAGGCCGTCCTGGCCAGACTTCTTAAAGGCGTTGATCAACGAATTGCGATCCTCCGTTGTCGAAAACTGCTCAATGAGGATGTTGACGTCGTATATCTTCCCCAATTGGGTGCTCGTGCCCATCGCGGTCGCCTGAATTGTCATGCGTTCCTGGGCTTTCGCGATTGTCCCCATGCTCGCCAACAAGGGTAAAAGCCAGACGACAGAGGTTTGCAGAAAAAGTCTTCTCTTCGCTTGCATAGTGAGCCTCCCCTTACGTTCGCAAACTAGAGCGCTCACAAGGTAGCATAATCCGGGAGCATCAGTGTGCGCCTGAGTGTTGGAACAAATCGTTGTTGTGGTGAGTCTTGTTCAAGTAACCCTTGGTTGCGGTGATTCAGGTCTCAGTCACAGGAATCTGCAGGCTAAGCCGGCCACCGGCCGTTTAGATAGTAGCCTCCACTTCACCGGCTGCTCATTTTATCAGACCTATTCGGAGGAAACTGCGAAGCAGCGGCCCGAAAATTTCTTGGACGCTTTGTCGAATTCCAGTTCGGCCGTTCGACTATATAGTGAAGGCACGCCAATCGGTCCACCGAAGGCCATTACAGGAGACTACCATGCCGCAATATATGGTTGCTGTTTACCTTCCCGACGACTACGACCCCTGCAAAGAAACCGAAGCGATGATCGAGGAGATCCATGCGCTCAACCGCGAACTGATAGCTGCCGGCGCCAGGAAGTTCGCCTGCGGCATTTCCCCGGTCGGCAGCGCAAAGTCGCTGCGGACGCAGCCCGATGGTACGGTGCTCGTCACCGATGGGCCGTACCTGGAGACCAAGGAGCACATCGGCGGTTTCTGGATACTGGAGGCCGCGGATCTGGATGAAGCCGTCGCGTGGGCACGCAAAGGGGCCGTCGCCTGCCGTGCGTCGGGCGAGGTGCGGGAGCTTCTTTTCAATCCGGACCCGAAGGGAGCAAAGAAATAGTCTGGCCGCCGCGACTTCGGGAACGAACCAGCGCAAGGCTCTGCCGCTAGCCCCCACCCAGAGAACAAGGAAGAAGAGAAGAATCATGAAATACATCTGCTGGGGTACTCCGGCAAGGCAGATTTGACGGCATGAGTGAGGCCTAGCGAAACGGACCCCGTATTGGAAGAATGGCACAGTGGCAAAGTCATGAAGGCAAGTGCGCAGCGCCGCCGAAAGGATAACTCGCGATGAGTGCGAACAGGGGGAAAGTATGAAGGAACGAATGATCGGTATTACGGCCGTGGTGCTGGTTGCCAGCATCTGGTTCTCTGTGCCGAAGACGGCCGCACAGTCGGATAAATACCCGAAAATGGCGCCCGTCGATCAATACCTGATGGAAGAAAACGCCGAGATTCAATTGGCGCGAAGTGCCGCCCCCGATTCCATTTCCCGCGACGCGACGATCCTGGTTCTGGGGCGCCAGGGATTCGAGACCGCCGTTGAAGGCAAGAACGGGTTTGTCTGCATGGTAGGAAGAGGTTGGATGGCCGCGTTCGACTGGCCCGAATTCTGGAACCCCAAGGTGAGAGCCGCCGATTGTCTGAACCCCCAGGCCGCGCGTTCGATAGTGCCGATCGCTCTTCTTCGCAGCAGGATGGTGATGGCCCGTCGTACCAAGCCGGAGATCCTATCGGCAATCAAAGTGGCTTTCGAGAAGAAACAACTCCCGGCCCTCGAGGGCGGCGCGATGGATTACATGATGTCGAAATCGGCCTATCTGACCGACGAGGACGGCCACAACGCACCTCATCTGATGTTCTATACTGCCGTCAAGAATGCTAAGGATTGGGGTTCTGGCGCGGCGGGCTCGCCGGTCGTGTCGGCACCCTATTGGTTCTTCTCGCCGCAGGAACCATCCCATATGAAAGGGCTGCCACCCATTCTTGTGTTCTTGGTCGGGGTGGCGGATTGGTCCGACGGAACGCCTGCGGGCAAACATAATGACTGATAAAGCGGCCGGCTCAGACGGTCGACGGAACGAGGTCCAGTGGTCGGGGAGCTTAGTTTCCGAGTAGAGGGCGCAAGATTCTCTTACAAAAACCCAGTGACCCACGGTTCGCGGAAACTGTGAAGCAGCGGCCGGAGAATTTCTTGAACGCTTTGTCGAAATCCGCCCCGGCCATTCGACCATCCAGTGAGGGCAGGGCAACCCATACGGTCTGACAGAAAAAAACCATTCCCGGGAGGGGATAACCATGCGGAAAAAGAAGGTTTGCGCAATCGCCATCAAAAGCTTCGCACTGCTGGTTGTGCTCAGTACGGCGTACCAAGCTATGGCACAGGACGCCAAAACGCCTTATCCGAACATGGCCCCAATCGAGCAGTATCTTATGGACCGAACTGCAGAGATCGCACTGGCGCGCAGCGCAGCACCGGAGTCCATTTCGCGCGATGCAAAGGTCCTCGTCCTTGGACGTCATGGTTTCGAAACCGCAGTCCAAGGCAAAAACGGTTTCGTGTGTATCGTGGAACGTTCGTGGACTTCCGCGGCCGATGCTGACTTTTGGAATCCGAAAGTGCGGACCCCGATCTGTTATAACGCGGCAGCCGCACGCTCCCTCCTTCTACGCAACATGAAAAGGACCGATCTGATCCTGGCGGGACGCACGAAAGCTCAGACGGACGAGACCATCGTGGCCGCCACTGACAAAAAAGAACTGCCCGCGATGGAACCCGGCGCGATGTGCTACATGATGTCGAAGCAAGGATACGGCGGCGACACCGTCCCACACTGGCCTTCCCACGTCATGTTTTTCTTCTCGAAATTCGACCCCGCAACCTGGGGAGCGAACCTGCCGGGCTCGCCCATCCTTGCCATGAGCGACGACCATGAGTATCTGACGATGTTCGCGATTGGCGTCAAACAGTGGTCAGACGGAACAGAAGATCGCTAAGCCGCAAATCAAACAAAACCAGATAGCTCAAAGGAACTCAGTCATAAGAAAAGTGCATGTGCTTCAATTTGTCTCCCTGGACAGCATCATGCAAGCCCCGCGCGGCCCAGGGGAAGATACCAGTGACGGACCCGCGTATGGCCGCTAGAACCGCACGAGAATACCCGTAGAGAGCCTGAAGTTATTCTGCGCGTTCCCGCCGAACTGGGTCAGTAGGTAGTCCCCCTGAAATATGCGCCAGGAGAATCTGTCCGTCAGTTGTGTATCAATCCCGCCGCCGATCGCCATCGAAAACGAGGAATTCCCGTAGCCCCCTACCCCAAGGTGCGCCCCGCCCAGCAGTAAGTGCCCAAATGGAGATACCCGCGCCGGCCATGAAACTTGTGGTCCAAAAAGATAGGTGTAATTCGAAGTGCCGACACCATGAATCGAACCATAGTAGCCACCAAAATCGGCTACTCCCCCCAGCCAGTCCGTAAATTTGTACTGTGCTGAGGCCCCCCATCCATTAAGATTCGTTGACGGCGAATTGTGAAGGTAGAAGTAAGAATAACCGCCGAAAATCTCTACTTTGTCTTGTGCGGGCGCGGAGAGCGAAGCCAAGACAAACAGGCCCGACATGAGTAACATTTTTCGAAGCATATGAGTGCCCCTCCTGAGGAATGGAAGACAAGGACCGCCACGATCGCTAACAGGCTCCGTTCATACTTCAGGACTATTTGAGCTGGACCGATTACTTCAGGCTGGTGACCAATCGAACCGCAGTCTCTCTTCCCGTTCGGTTGTTGATCAGCCCACATTATACACTCGGGCCGTGAGAAAGCAGCTCATTGTTCCGGGCTGGCCAATCCTGCTTAGGGATTCGCGGAATCCTGCAGCGCCTGCGATTTCACCGATGCGGGATTCTCCAGAAACCCGGCCACGATGGGGCCAATCGAGACGCACGATGGGCTCAAATGGCCGCACGCGGAATTCATCTGGATCAGCGGGAAGCCGCCGGCATTCGCAAACTGAGTTGAAGGAATGGGGTTCACCATGTGATCCTGCGGCGAAACCAGAATCAGCATCTTGCAGCTCACTTTCTTCGCCGTCTGCTCCAGCGTGAGCCCTCGCTCTCCCGGCAAATCCAGCGCGATGATCGCCTCGCGCTGCCGGATCTGGTCCCAGGCGTCTCCACCGTCCGCCGTTGATTCCTTCATCAGCTTTGCGAGGTAATCGTGGTATGCGCGCGGGCCAGTTTGCGCCACGCGGTACGACGGCGTGGTGAGATTCATCGAATCAATCTCTTGTTCCAGAATCGCGCCTCGCGTCAGGGGTTGCGCGGGATTGCCATGATTCCACGCTGGATCGGATTCAAGCGCATCCATCTCCGCGGTCCACAGCAGCTTGTCGTAGGAAGTTGATTGCGGCGAACCCACAATCGGAATCGCCAGGTCCATAAAGTCCGGATACAGCAACGTCCATGCGTAGGTTTGCATCCCGCCCATGGAAATCCCCATCACCGCGCGCAGGTGCTTCAGGTGCAGCACGTCCGCAACAAGCCGGTGCTCGGACTCCACCATATCCTCAATCGAAAATTGTGGAAATTTCATCCATGCCTGGCTCTTGCTGTTCGATGGAGAAGTCGTCACGCCGTTGCCGATGGCGTCCGCCAAAATCACGAAGTATTTGCTCGAATCAACGACTTTCCCCGGCCCGATATATTGCACGAGGTTCTGCGTCGTGCCACCCAGCCACGTAGGCCACAAAATCGCATTGGACTTCTCCGCGTTCAGGCTGCCTACGGTTCGATAACCAAAGCGAAAATCCTTAATAACACTGCCACTGCGCAATTTGAAATCGCCAAGTTCGGCAAACTGCTGCGCACCCTCACCCGTTCGACCATGCGCCCCCATCTTCGCTGCGCACGTCAAAACAACCAAGAACACCGACAAAATCTTCAACCATGAAAGGTACGAATCTATGCAGCACTTCGCTTCCCTGCTCATCCGAATGCTCCTCTCGCCCCGAAACGTGCCCGGCTCATAAGGGCTGCCAGGGGTCGAAGCTTTAGCTCCGACAAAGATGCCCCGCCAAAAACTGGGCTTCAGCCCCCGAGGAAATGGTTTTACTTCGTATGGCGCCCACTTAAATATTGTAGGCTACCGCCCGCGCAGTAGCAGCAGAACATCCAGCAAACACAGGATGGTGATCGCCGCCTCCAGCAGAAACAGCCGGGCTTCATTGAATTGCGACATCATGAAATCGTACAGTTCGCGCGCCGTGTTCAGCTTTTTCTCAACGAGGTCGCGATATTCGGTCACACCCGCGCGCGAGGCGGCCATGCGGTATGCCAGCGCATAGAAACTGTCGCTGACGAATTTCACCGCGTTATCTATCCGCTCCGTCAGGTCCATCACATCCAGGCGGATGGTGTTCAGCCGGTTCGCCTGCCGCGGCAGGTCCCAGCGCGAGATCAGCACGTTCTGCTTGCGATCCAGGCTGCTGTACACATCCGCCAGCACCCGGCTCATGAAATTGTCATAGTAGCGGAACTCCAGCAGCTGCACCCGCGCATACTCGAGAATCTGGATCGTCTTCGCCGCCTCTTCGGGCCGGTCGTACACCAGCGCCGCGTTGAATCCCACCACCAGCAAATCTGTCGCATAATAGGAAAGACTTCCTTGCAGCAGCCGTTCGTTCGTCGACCGCGCCATCGTCGCCTGCTCCCCCCGCAGAAGTTGCCCGATCTGTTCGCCGTGGGACGCGAGAATCTGCTCCGCTGTCTGCGTGACTCCCGCGTAATCCTTCACCGGCAGCAGATCCACCACCAGGTACGTCTCTTGCAACCAATCCTCGCGCGGTTTCACGATGGCCGCGGAGATCCTCTGCAGATGCCGCTTCACCACCGCGCGGCTCTCCGGTTCCACGTCCGGGGCATCCATCCACCGAGCCGTGTGCTCGATCAATTTCTCCCAGTTGCCTTCGAATGGCACCTCGAGCTGCACCTCCACGATCGCGTACTCGTAATACTTGATGGAGCAAACCACAGCGTCGCCCCGCTGCAAGGTCAACGGCTCGCTCGGCTCGGCAATCGGTGGGTTCTCAAACCGCACATATTCCGGCGTCCGCCGCGAAAAATCCGTCGGCGCCGGCCCGCCCCGCGGACCAATCAGTGCCCGCAGCTTATCAAGGTCAAACGCCTCTCCTACGTCATAAAACACAAGAATCCGGATATGGCCGCGCAACACCATATCCTATTTTTATCACCGAACTCGCGCCTGCGAAAATCGGGCGCTCGCTTCTAATCAAGCCACGCTTCCGTAATTGTTCATCGTGAACCCGCCGAGGTTTGCCGGTCACAAAGATTTCTTCCACATTCGTGTTACAAATGGGAGTTTTCCGTGAGACCTGGAATGGCATTGACAGTTGAGAAGCACCCCAAAGGCATGCGCGCTCGCGTGCTCCTGAGTTCCGTATTCGGCCCGTATGCCCGCGACGACCAATTTGGCAGCCGCGCCATCAATCCGATGGAGCTCTATCATAACCAGGTGACGCGGGCCCAAGGGCCGTTCTCTCTGCGCATGTTTCATCGCTCCTGGGGCATCATGATGATCCAGGCGAACATTTCCGCCCCCTGCACTGTGCTCGATTTCCCCACACGCGAAGCCTTTGCCCGGGAACTCAGCGCGCACGACTACGACATTGTCGGCATCTCTTCCATCATCGTAAACGTGGGCAAAGTCCGGGAAATGTGCCGGCTGGTGCGCGAACGCTCGCCGCACTCGGTCATTGTCGTCGGAGGTCACGTCACCGCGATTCCCGGGATCGAGAAAATCGTCGATGCCGACCACTATGTCCGCGGCGAAGGCATTTCCTGGATGCGGCAATACCTCGGCGAAGACGACCACGCGCCAATCCATCACCCGCAAATCGTCTCCGGGTTGAAAACACGCTCGCTGGGCATGACCTTGCCGGAGCGCAAGGGCTCCACGGCAGCAACCGTGATTCCCTCCGTGGGCTGCCCGATGGGCTGCAACTTCTGCACTACCTCCTCCTTTTTTGGCGGCAAGGGCAAGTTCCACAATTTCTATGAAACAGGAGATGAACTTTTCGACTTGATGCAGGGTTTTGAATCTTCGATGAAGGTGCAAACCTTCTTCATCATGGACGAGAATTTCCTGCTGCACCGCGCCCGCGCCATGCGCCTTCTCGAGCGCATGAAAGCGGCGGGAAAAAGCTGGGGCATGGCGGTGTTTGCTTCGGCCAATGCCATTCGCAAATACTCCATGAAAGAACTGGTCGAACTGGGCGTCTCGTGGATCTGGATGGGCCTGGAGTCTGCGCAATCCCACTACACCAAATTACAGGGAACCGACACGCTGGAGTTGACCCGCGAATTGCGCAGCCACGGCATCCGCGTGCAAGGCTCGACCATCATTGGGTTGGAGCACCACACCCCGGACAACATCGAAGACGAAATCGAGCGCGCCGTCCGCCACGACGCCGACTTTCATCAGTTCATGCTGTACACCCCGGTTCCCGGCACTCCCTTGTATTCGGAAATGAAGCAGCAGGGGCGCCTGCTCGATGTGGACCTGGCCGACATTCACGGCCAGCACAAATTCAATTTTCAGCATGCGGCGATCTCCCGCGACGAATCGAAGCGCCTTCTGGATTGGGCGTTCCTCCGCGATTTCGAGCAGAACGGCCCCAGCCTCTACCGCATATGCCGCACGATGCTGGAGGGCTGGAAGCGCTATCGCGACTACCCCGATCCTCGCGTGCGCGAACGCTTCGCCCGGGAAATGAGCAAGCTGCGCAGCGGCTACAACGCTTCCTTGTGGGGCATGGAACGCCAGTTCCGCGAAGTCAGTGAAACCGTGAGCGCGCGCATCCAAGCCCTGCGCGCCGAAGTGGAGAAGGAGTTCGGCATCTCCGCGCGTCTCAACGCCCGCATCCTCGGTCCCCTCCTCCTGTGGACCAGCCGCCGCGAAGCACGCCGCCTCGCTCGCGGCAAGACCTACGAGCCACCCACCTTCCGCGAGCGCACCAACTGGCTCCCAGCGTAACCGCGCCACTCATCAACCCACTTGTTCCAAATGGCTTCTGTGGCCGCGAGCAGGCCCGGTGCTATAATCCGCCTCGTTTCGTTCGTACGAGGTGACCTATGTGCGCCGCACCGGCAAACGTTTTCAAAATTCCCTCGATCCCCAAATTCGCCACGCCAGAGGAGGAACGCCGCCACCGCAAGCAGCGCCTCGCCGCCGCTTTCCGTCTGTTTGCCAAGTTCGGCTTTGACGAAGGCGTGGCCGGGCACATCACCGCGCGCGATCCCGAACGTACCGATCATTTCTGGGTGAATCCCTTCGGCACGCATTTCGCGCAGATACGCGCTTCCGACCTGATCCTGGTAAATAGCAAAGGCGAAGTCGTCGAAGGCAACCGCCCGGTCAATGTTGCCGCGTTCGCGATTCACTCGAGCATCCACCACGCGCGCCCCGACGTCATCGCCGCGGCCCATTCTCATTCGCTGCACGGCAAAGCGTGGGCATCTCTCGGCCGCCTTCTCGATCCCATCACCCAGGACTCTTGCGCCCTCTTCGAAGACCACGTGGTCTTCGAAGACTTCACCGGCGTCGTCCATCAAACCAGCGAAGGAGAGCGCATCGCCAAAGCCCTCGGCCAGCACAAGGCGGCCATTCTCCAGAATCACGGGCTATTGACGGTGGGGGAGACCGTGGACGAAGCGGCCTGGTGGTTCATCACCATGGACCGCAGTTGCCACGCGCAACTCCTTGCCGAAGCTGCGGGCAAGCCCAAGCTCATCCGCGAGGAAAGCGCTCGCGCCACCCGCGACCTCGTCGGCTCCCACCACGCCGGCTGGTTCCAGTTCCAACCCCTCTGGGACCTGATCACCCGCGAGTCGCCCGATCTGCTCGACTAATCTCTCAACCTCGCAAACCGCATGCTTTTGTTTTTTAGGATGAGTGGAGCTGAGGGCGCGACATAACCATCTGCCTTTGCAAACTGTCCGGCTCCGGCATCAGAGAATATCCGAATAAACAGAGACGCCACGTTCCCCTCTCCACTTGCCCAGCAAGACCGTCAATCGGCGCTATGACTGGATAGCTGTCTGCAGTTACAGGCATGGCAGAGGCTTGGGCTTACCGCGGCCAAAAGACGTCCACCGAGCTCTGGCCAAAATCCGTGATTTTCTTGCCACGCAGCAACTCTTGAGATTCCACTTCGACTCTTATGTGGTGCCAAACGTTCTTGGAGATTTGCACGGACGGGAGCGGACATTGAACGATGTAGTTCGCTTGCCACGTACCACTGTCGAACTCGGGAATTTGATTCAGTTGCGCCACCGTCAGCGGTTGATCGTCAAACCAAACCCTCACATTCCGGGCCGTCAACTCCGGAGCAATAGCCATCGGGGATGACTTCAGGGCTTCCACCATCCTGGCTTTCTCATCTGCATTGAGGATACCTTCCTCGCTTGCATGGAAACTCATGACGCGACTCAGAGACGATGGGCGGAAAAACAAGTAGATTGTTTTCGGCCCGCCAGTAATGTCAAAAGCGCGAAGTCCATAAATTTCTGTGCGGCCGATGTCGAATTGATCTTCGCGATCGTGGGTTAAATCGTAGGTGCCGGCCCATCGCTCCATCGAATCGAAGAGATAGCCAGCTCCGCTCGCATTCAAGATCGCATAGACGCGCGCAGGCACAAGGGCGTCAAAAGAGCCGTCGGTAGCCACGGGAATTTGGATTTCTCCGGGATCGCCCCAGCGCAAGGGAATCAGGTCGATTGCGGTCGAGCGCTGAACTCCGCTTTTGTAAACCACTTTGCCGTGGAAACGCGACCACGTCAGTTTTGCCCGGCCTCGGGCCACTTCCGCGCCTTTCTGCGTCACCCTCCAGGAAATGCTGTCGGCATGAGCATACTTCTCCGGCAATTCCACCTGATCGTTAAAGTGCCCATGCTCGGTGCCGGCTCTTATTGTTCCGGAGTAAAGCGCTTTGCCGTTTTCCTCAACAACGTAATGTATCTCGCTGTCTCCATCGGGAAAATCGCTCCCGACGAGGTTCAAGGATGGCTTCAAGGACAAGGTATCTGGCGCTTTGTTGTACGGATACTGCATGGTGATCTGATCGGCAGTAGGGTTGTAAAGATACGCCTCGATGGCCGGAGTGGCCGAGATGGATGGAGTCCACACGAAAAGGCCGAAAACGAAGATCAGCGGAAGCATGCACGAAAGTCGGTTCATGGCTCTATATTAGTTTCAACCGCAAACATTTTCCCTTTGGCTTATACCGCCAAGTGAGTCGGCGAGCGTCCCGCCTTCCCTCTCGCCAGGCCAAAACGACCCGCTAACAAAACGAAACGCCTAACCTCCATGCGGATTAGGCGTCTGACTTTACCGGAAATTTCTGGAGCCGAGAGTGGGAGTTGAACCCACGACCTGCCGATTACGAATCGGCTGCTCTACCACTGAGCTACCTCGGCCCGTATTTTAACGATAGCATCCGCTGAAAATCACTGTCAATTCGCGCCGCAGAGCAATGTGCGCCAGGTTGGTAGCGCCGGCATCTTTGCAGGCAAGCGCGCCGCCTGTGGCACAGGCATTCCTGCCTGTGCACCGTCGACTACAAGCTTGATTTCTCCGCTTCCTCTGTTCCTCTCTGCTAACTTTGCGGTTCCTCTTCGTCTTTATCTTCAGTTTTTAATCTCAATCGTTGAGATACGCGAGCACCCGCGCACAGCCAGGAATGGCTGTGCTACCGCGAAAACGGGAACATCAACCAGCCGATCCCGATGCCCACCACCAGAAACAAAAAGAACGACAAAAGGATGTACTTGATGCGGTCTTTCGGCCTGCGCCGCCCCAAAAACCCGAAGGCCACCGAAATCACCACCGCGAACAGGAGAAACGCCTGAAAGTGGGTGAGTTGTAGCGACGGCCAACCGCTCACGCTTTGCGTCCCCGCGCCGCCTCAAACGCGTGCAGCGCCGCGAGCAAATTCAACACGCCCGCCGTAGCCAGCAGCCGTGTGCCGTAATCGCCGTCGGCGTGCGAGACGTCCGCTCCGTCCGGCTCCATATTCCGCGCCATCACGTAAAACGTGCCCGTGCCCAAATCCGCGGCGTAGCCCAGCGTGTCAAACGCGTCGCTGCCGTCGCGCGTGAAGACATTTCCCTTCATCGAAGCGCCCGCCCCGGCCAGCAGCCCCACGGCCAGAAACACCACCAGTGCGCGTCCCCACATGAATTGCAGCGCGTGCCCCAGGCCCGGCACCAGCCAGCCCCCCACGCCACACACCCACGCCCACCTTTCCCGCGACATTCCCTGCTCTTCCGGTCCGGGTGTGGATAGCGGCTCGCTGCCCGTAGGCGTTGCCAATTGCGTTTGTTCGTCCATTACTTTCCAGAATAAAGGAACCTAGGCCAGAAGGGGAAGAATTTCGTTTTGAATTGCTCCAGTGACGCGGGCTCCCGTCTCGTCAATATAAACGTCCACTTCGCTGCGAATCCCGAATTCCGGCAGGTAAATTCCCGGCTCCACGGAATTGCACGTGGCGGGAATCAAATGCCGCGCATCCTGCGTTTCCAGGCCATCCATGTTGACGCCATTGCCGTGCACCGTTGTCCCGATGTTGTGCCCGGTGCGATGGAAGAAATACTTGCCGTAGCCCGCCTTTTCCACCACGCGCCGCGCCGCCTGGTCCACCTGCCAGCCTTGCAGCGGTTTCCCAGCCTTCACACTCTTCAAAATCAAATCGACGGCCGCGTCCCTCGCTTCGCGCACAATCCTGAAAATTCTCGCGTACTTCTCCGGCACTTTCGCGCCCAGGTAGCCCACCCAGGTAATGTCGTAATAGACGCTCCCCGCGGTCTTCAGCTTGCCCCAAACATCGAGCAGCAGCAAATCGCCTTCCTTGATCGTCGCCGAAGATTCGCGCGACGGCCCGTAGTGCGGGTCACTCGCGTTTTGATTCACCGCCACGTCCGGCCCTTCTTCGGTTGCAATTCCCTCTTCCTCGAAGCGCTTGCGGATCCACTGCTGCAAGTCGTATTCGGTCATGGACTTTCTCTCGCGCACGGATTGCGCGGCCAGCGCAAACGCCTGCTGCACAATCTTGTCAATCGCGCGCCCTGCCGTCAGGTGCGACTCCAGTTGCGCCTTGCTCCAGCAGGCCTCGAACTTCTGCACCAGGTCCGCCGAACTTTCCACCTTCACGCCCGTGCTCTTCACCAGTTCGATCGTTCCCGCATCCACCATCGAAACATAGGGAATCGCGTTCTTCGGCGAGTACTGCATGGCCACTTTCTTCGCGCGCCCCAGCATTTTTTTCAGGTTGCCGCGCAACTCCTCCTGCGCGGAAAAATAGAGCGTGTCGCCCGGCACCGCCGCCAGCGACTGCGCTTCAATCTTGTGTACCAGTTTTTTCGGCACGCCCTTGGCCGGCACGAAATAAAACCACCGCCGCGTGCGCATGCCTTCCGGAAGCTGCAGGATGCGGTGCCCGATCGGGTCCCGCCCGCGGAAGTCGTAGAACAGCCAGCCGTCTAGCTTCGCCGCCTTCAACTCTTTCTGAATCGCTTCAATGTTCACGCTCATGAAAGTTGTCTCGTCTATTGAGAAGGAATCCTCGCCGTGCAGATTACGCTTCCACTCGCAGCAGATCGAGGATCTGCTGCCGCGTCACGCCGCGAATCTCGACGCGCTTCTTCCGTCCATACTCGCCGCTCTGGATTCTAACAGCCGCTTTGGGCGTTTTCAAAAGCGTGGCGAGAAGCTCGATCAGCGCCTCATTCGCCTGATTCTCCACCGGCGGCGCGCACAAGCGCACTTTCAACGCTCCATCCATCACCCCCGCGATTTCATCGCGGCTCGCGCGCGGTTGCACGCGAACGGCAAAGCTTACCGTCCCGCGCTGCACATCCTCCGCAATTTCCAGCATGCTCATCGCTCACCACGCGCGCTCGTACTGCACCGGCGGCTTGATCTTCACGCCAAGCTCCTGCGCCGCCCGCCTAGGCCAGTAGGGATCGCGCAGCAGTTCCCGCGCCAGGAACACCATGTCCGCCTGCTCGGTCACGACCACCGTCTCCGCCTGCGCCGGGTCCGTAATCATTCCCACCGCTCCCGTCGCAATTCCCGCCTCGCGCCGGATTGCCGCCGCAAACTGCACTTGATACCCCGGCCCCAGGGGAATCTTCACGCCCGGCAGCATTCCGCCGCTCGAAACATCGATCAAATCCACACCCAGCGCCTTCAACCGCTTGCAAAGTTCGGTGCTCTGCGCCAGGTCCCACCCGCCTTCTTTCCAGTCCGTCGCCGAAATGCGCACAAACACCGGCCACTTCTCCGGCCACGTCTCGCGAACTGCTTTCGCTACGCGCAGCGGAAACCGCATGCGATTCTCCAGCGAGCCGCCGTATTCATCCGTTCGTTGATTCGAAAATGGAGACAAAAATTCATGCGCCAAGTAACCGTGCGCCGCATGTACCTCCACAACCTGAAAGCCGGCAGCAAGCGCGCGCCGCGCCGCCGCCCGAAAACCCTCGACGATCTGATCGATCTCCGCAATCGTCAGCGCGCGAGGTTCCGCATAAGTTGCATCGAACGCAATCGCGCTCGGCGCCACCGGCTCCCAGCCGCCCTCATGGATCGGCACCTTCTGCCCGCCCAGCCACGGAGCTGCCGTGCTCGCCTTTCTTCCCGCGTGTGCAAGCTGCATCCCCGGCACCGCACCCTGCTCCCGAATAAACGCCACTATCGGCCGCCACGACTCCACGTGGCCGTCGCTATAAATTCCTGTGTCTGCCGGGGAAATCCGGCCAATCGCCTGCACTGCGGTCGCTTCGGTGAAAACCAACCCCGCCCCACCTACCGCCCGGCTTCCCAAATGCACGAAGTGCCACGAAGTCGGATGCCCATCCTTCGCGGAGTATTCGCACATCGGCGAAACGCCAATCCGGTTCTTCAACTCCAGCTCACGCAACCGCAACCCCTCAAAGAGCTTCATGTCTCTCCTCTAAACTGAACTTGTGCACCATCTGTAGGGCCGGCTTTACGCCACCTTCCACCCGTAGCGGCCGAACTTTAGATCGGCCATCCGTAGCACAGGCCCCAGCCTATGTTCTTCTCTGCACCCTCTGTGCCCCTGCGTTCAGCCTCTTCTCTTCGGATCACGGAACACGAGCCACGGTTCACGCTCTAATTCGATTCACGCCGTCCGCGCCCGGGTGCCGAAGATGGCCGTACCCACGCGAATCTCCGTCGCGCCTTCATGAATCGCTGCCGCAAAATCGTGAGACATCCCCATGGAAAGCACGGGCAGTTGCATCCGTAGCCGGCGCTCCAATCCATCGCGAAGCTCCCGTAACGTCCTAAAAAACGGCCGTACCTCTTCCGCGTTCTCCCGAAACGGCGGAATGCACATCAACCCCGCCAGATGCAGGTGTTCGCAGCCAGCAATGTTTTCCGCCAATCCCGGCAACTCCGCTTCACTCACGCCGCTCTTCGATTCTTCCCCGCCCAAATGCACTTCAATCAGCACCCGCAGTTTTTCGCCGCTCTTTTTCTCCGCCTTTGCCCGATCCAGCCGCTGCGCCAGCGCCCAATCATCCACTGAATCGATCGCATGAAACGCCTTCGCCGCGCGCGCTGCCTTGTTGCTCTGCAAGTGTCCGATCAAGTGCCAGGTCCCCTGCAAATCCGCCAACGCCGGCAGCTTCCCTTCCCACTCCTGCACGCGATTTTCCCCAAAATGCCGCAAACCCGCCGCATGCGCCGCTCGCACCGCCTCTGCCGGATGTGTTTTCGAAACGCCGATGAGCAAAACTTCCTCCGGCTTCCGGCCGGCCCGATGCGCGGCGTCTGCAATCTGCTCCCGCACGCGCTCCAGGTTTCCGGCAATCGTTGAAATTTCGCTCATAACGTGGTTCAGCAAATCCTAACACGCCCTCCTCGCGAACCGACATACCACCAAACGCAAACCAACCTCCCATTGCGGCGTTTTCCTTGAGCCGTTACACTGGGTTGGCTGGTAGTCTGCCCCGGCCCATCCAGGAAGACATGACAACGCGCGGTTTACTGATAGCCATCGAAGGTATCGACGGTAGCGGAAAACACACTCAAGCCAGACTCCTCGAACATTCGCTCCAGGGGCTCGGACACGCCGTCTATTTGACCGGCTTTCCTCAATACGAATCGTGGTTCGGCACGATGGTTGGCAAATTCCTGAACGGCGATTTCGGCTCCCTCGACAGCGTCGACCCGCACTTCTCGGCGCTGCTCTATGCTGGTGACCGTTTCGAAGCCAAACCCCGCCTGGAATCCTCGCTCAACGCCGGAAAAATTGTCCTTGTGGATCGCTACGTCGGCTCCAATCTCGCCCATCAAGTCGCCCGCGCGGCTCCCGAAAAGCGCGCCGAATTTCTCCGCTGGATCGAGCACCTCGAATACACCATCTACGGCCTGCCGCGCGAAAACCTGATCCTTTACCTGCGTGTTCCGCCCAGCCAAGCGCAGAAACTCGTCGCCCTCAAAAGCGAGCGCAGCTACACCTCCGCAAAACACGATATCCTCGAAAAGAACCTCCGCCACCTCGAGGACGCAGCCGAGATGTACGACATGCTCTCCCGCAGCCGTCCCTGGGCCACCATTCAGTGCTACGATGCCCAGAACAACGGCTTGCGCCTTCCGGAGGACATTGCTGCCGAATGCCTGCAAGCTGTGAAGCCGCTTCTGGAAAACTGGCAAAAAGGCTGAGGCATGGGCTTTTCCGAATTTCTGGGCAATGAAGCGATGGTGGCGGCCCTACGGGGCGCCCTGCGCGCGGAACGCGTGCCCCACGCCATGCTCTTCACCGGCCCGCGCGGTGTCGGCAAATTCACGCTCGCCCGCATGTTCGCTCAGGCCGCCAATTGCGAGCGCCTCAAAGACGACTTCTGCGGTGAATGCTCAACCTGCCAGCGCATCGCGCAACTTGCCAACCTGCCCGATCTAATCACCCGGGGCCTAGCCGAACGCGGTGAAAGCGCGGACGCTGCCACCGTGGAACGCACGCCGCTGATCCTGCAGACCCATCCCGACGTCTGGGCGCTCGTCCCCGATCCGGTTCGCCTCAAATCGCCGGTCGCGCGCCCCGTTTTGCGCATCGGACAGCTTCGCGCCGTGCAGCGCGCTGCTTATTTTCAGGCCATGGGCCGACGTCGCGTTTTTATCCTGGACGGTGCCGAAACCATGCGCACCGATGTTTCCAACGTTTTTTTGAAAATCCTGGAAGAGCCACCCGGCTCCGCCACCCTGATTCTCACCGCCCCTTCTCCGTTCAATCTGCTCCCCACCATCGTTTCCCGCTGCATGCAGTTTCACTTCGCCCCGCTGCCGCAGGCCGAGGTCGAACGCATCCTGAAAGCCCAGGGCCAGCGCAAACCCGCCGAAATCAAGCTCGCCGCCCAACTTTCCGAAGGCAGCCCCGGCCTCGCCTCCGAAATGAACGTCGAAGCCGTCGTCGAGCGCCGCCGCGCCCTCCTGCGCATCCTCGACCGGTCCGCGCGCGGCCAAGGCTTCTCTCAGCTCTTTGCCGACACCAACCAGCTCGCGAAAGACCGCGAATCCTCCTTCGAGGATCTCCTCGCCGACTTTTACGGCCTTCTCTCCGATCTCCTCGAACTCACTGCCGGCCTGAAATCGCCGCAACTCCGTAATCCGAACCTGGCCAGGGAACTCGAAGCTCTGGCGCTCGGGATGAACTCCGAATGGGTCATGCGCGCAATTTCCGGCGTGGACGAGTTGGCCGCTGGCGCTCGGCGGAATCTCAACCGTCAATTGGGTCTCGACGCCCTCGCCGCTTCTCTCACGCCCCCGGCTTCCGCCCCGCCCGCGCGCCGCTAGGCCCTTCTATCTTTCTTCCGCCCGGCGCGTCATAATAAACGAAACCCAAAGCCCTTTCTTTGCATCACAAGACTAGGAAACTTCCCAATTTAATGAAGGAGCAGTCATGGTGAACCGCCGCATGTACCGTCCCGGCTTTGCGGAACTCAAGGAGCCGGCTCCACCCCGCCCACCTCATGGCAATAACGGGCCCGTACCGAGCAAAAAACCCGCCCCTCCGGAAGTCACTCACGCTGAGAATTTTTATTGGGTCAAGCAGATGCAGGGACGCACCCCCATGGTCGTGGTGCTGTCCAACGGAGAAGAATTGCGCGGTAATATCGAATGGTATGATCGCGATTGCATCAAGCTGACACGCACAGGCGCGCCAAATTTGATGATCTTCAAGCGCTACATCAAATACGTCTACAAAGACGGCGAAGAATCCGCCCTCGGCGGCGACGAATAAGTAGCGGCGGGCTTCAGCCTGCCGGCCTTGGGGTGCCGCGCCCTCCGGATTGGAGGGTGCGAATTTCTCTGCGCCTTGCGCTTCTGCGTCTCTGCGTTCAGCCTTCTTCCTCTTCGCATCACGGAACTCGAGCGACGGGTTACTTTAGTGCATGCCCACGCGCGGCCGAAAACGTCAGTAACGCCTTCGCAGCCATCGTGCCGTCCTCATTGAAGATCTCACATTCCGTCACAATAAAATTCCGCCCCTTCCGCAGCACCCGGGCGTCCGCCTTCACTCGCCCGCCCGGCACCGGCTCCATGTAGTTAATCTTCAGCTCCAGCGTGGCGATTTCCACGCCCCGTGGGATCACCGTGTACGCCGCAATCGCCGCCGCGGTATCCGCCAGCGCCGCCAGGATTCCCCCGTGCACCACCCCGTGAATCTGCTTATGTCGCGGCCGCACATCCAGCCGGAAAATGGCCCGCCCGTCGTGCACGCTTTCCACGTCAAATCCCAGCAACTCCGATGATTTGCTCTCTTTTATTCGCCGGCGCACCATTTCGGTGACCTTTTTCTCTTCCGCCGTCATTTTTCGCGACATTCGTCTCGCCTCTCTTAACTCCCCTTTAACTGGCGGTCACGCCGCCATCCACAGGTATCACCGTTCCCGTCATCCAGGAAGACGCGTCCGATGCCAGGAACACTGCTATCCCGGCAATATCCGCAGGCTTCCCAAATCGTCCCAGCGGAATCGTTGCCAGCCGGCTTTCCCGCGCCTTGCGCCCCGCTTCCGTTTCCGCAAAAAGGCCTTGCGTCATATCCGATTCCACGATTGAAGGGCACACGCAATTCACGCGAATCTTGTCCGTTGCGTGGTCCAGCGCCATCGCCTTTGTCAGCATAGCCACCCCGCCCTTGGCCGCGCAATACGCCGCGCGATCCCGGATCGCCGCGATTCCCAACACAGATCCAATATTCACAATCGAGCCGCCCCCCGCTCGTCGCATCGCCGGCAGCACCGCCCGCGACATCAGAAAAGGACCCTTCAGATTTGTGGCCACCACACGATCCCAGTCTGCTTCCGAAATGGTCTCTACCGTCGAAACGCTCAATGCACCGGCATTATTCACCAAAACGTTCACGTTTCCGAAACAATCCTCCGCCTCCTTCGCCAGCCGTTCCATATCCTCGGCATTGGTAACGTCACATTCCACGGCCAAGGCCTCGTTCCCCATTTGTTTCAAAACGGCAACAGTTTCTTGCAATTTCTCCATGCGACGCCCGGCCACCGCCACCCGCGCCCCCTCCCGCGCAAACGCCAGCGCGATGGCCCGCCCAATCCCCGTGCCCCCGCCGGTGATGACCGCCACTTTCCCCGCCAGCCGTGTCACGATATACGTCTCCCTTGCGTCTAATCGTTGTACCATGCAGCAGGAAACATGGTACGCCACTTCGGCGGAGCACACGGTTCACGGGTCACATGCGCATTGGTATCACAGGGTACCCCACTTACGGCGGCTCGGGCGTCGTCGCCACCGAGCTCGGGCAGGAGCTTGCCGCCCGCGGTCACGATGTGCATTTCATCACCTACGCCCCGCCCATCCGCATGAACCTGAACGACCCGCGCATCCACTTCCACCAAGCCGAAGTCGTCCAATACCCACTCTTTGACCACTCGCCCTACACCCTTTCACTCGCCGTCAAAATGCTGGAAGTCTTCGAGAAGGAATCGCTCGACATTCTCCACGTGCATTACGCGATTCCCCACTCGGTCAGCGCCCTGCTCGCGCGCCAGATGTTCGCCCCGCGCCGCCTGCCCTTCATCACCACGCTCCACGGCACGGACATCACCCTCGTCGGAAACAACCCGAACTTCCTGCCCATGACGCGCTATTCCATCGAGCAAAGCGACGGCGTCACCTGTATTTCCCGCTACCTGTTGCGCCGCACCGTCGAGGAGTTCGCCATCAAGCGCCCCATCGAAGTGATTCCGAACTTCGTGAACTGCGACCTGTATGTGCGCAGGCCAAATCCCGAACTGCGCGCCGAATGGGCCCCTAACGGCGAGCCCATCCTGATGCATCTTTCGAATTTCCGTCCCGTAAAACGAATCCTCGATGCCATCGAAATTTTCGCACTCGTCCGCGAAAAAATGCCCGCGAAGCTGGTGATGATTGGCGACGGCCCGGACCGTGTTCCGGCCGAAGAATTGGCCAAAAAGCGCGGCGTCGAAAAGGATGTTCTCTTCCTAGGCAAGCAAAACGGGATCAAGGAAAAGCTCGGCCAGGCTGACTTATTCTTGCTTCCCTCACAGCTCGAATCCTTCGGCCTCGCCGCTCTCGAAGCCATGGCCTGCGAAGTTCCCGTAATTGCCACCAATGCCGGCGGCGTCCCCGAAGTCATCGAGCACGGTATTGACGGCTACCTGGTCGAACCCGGTGATGTGAAAACCGCCGCCAAATACGCCATCGATCTTCTATCCCGTCCCGATCGCGGTCGCGAAATGGGTCAACTCGCCCGCATCCACGCCAAGAAGAAATTCTGCGCCAACGACGTCATCCCCATGTACGAGCGCTACTACGAGCAAGTCCTAGAATCCGCCTATTCGACCCAAGCCGCCCGCTAATCGCCGATGTCGCCTCAGACTTAGGGCTGCTGCCTTTCTGCAACTTCCCTGTTTCGTCGCACGTCGGTCTCCGCCAATCCCTTCACGTGGGAAAACACCCGGTAATGAATCCGGTGGATAATCGCGTCCGTCCACAACCGCCAATACGCGCCAGGCCACATCTTGTTCGTGTAGGTGGTCGTGCCTTCAAGCCGCGTGCCGCCGTTGGCCAACGGGACCAACACAAAGTCGGCGCGTTCCGGCTGAAAATCGTGATCCTCCAGATGCCGCACATGGATCTCCTTGTACGGCGACGTCTCCTTCATCAACAGCGGCTCCTGTGCCACCGCGAACGCGAAATGCTTCCCCGGCTCCCAGGCCAGAATCGGCTCCTTGAAGCTGCCGGTTGAAAAGCGGCATTCGCGGTCTGCCGTCAAACCCTCGCCGCTCAACCGCGCCTCAATTGGGTATGCAATGCCGAAGTTGAAAGGCCATTCCTTCGCCGGAGGCAGCGCCGGAAATTGAATGATTCGCTTCCACACCACGTCCGGCGGGGCGGCAATCTCAATGCTGGTGTGCACTTGAAAGCGTGGCACCGGTGGCGGCGATGCATGCTCCACTCCCAATAAGAGCGGCAGCGTGAACAACACCGCCGCGTACGTAGACGGCGTGACCTGCGGCGAATTTTGCCGTCCATGAATCGCCTGTGCCGCCAGCCCACCGAAAAACGCGATCAGCCACGCCAGCGGCGCCCCCATCAGGATGCAGATGATGCCTTCCACCGCAATCGCCGTAATCCCCACGCCGGCCACCAGCAGGGAGAAACTCACCAGACGCACCACGTCGCCGAATTCCACGCGCTGCGTCCGGCTGTAAATCAACACTGACAGGTAGCCCATCACGAACGGCAGCGAGATGAACAACGTCAGCCCGTAAACACCCACGAACCTCAAAGCGCCGTAGGTCACGACGATCCCCAGCAGCCCCGCAATCACCGCAGCCGTCGTGGAGCTCCCCGTGCGGCTCGTCGGCCAATAGTTGGTTCCGGGCTCAAGGACCGTTTTGTCAAAGCCCGTCGTCGTGCTTTCCACTCTGCTCGGCGTCGCGCATAGCAACGCAAAAAAAATCAGGTTCACGATGGGAGCAAAAAACAACAGCGTCAGCCACAAGGGCTGGCCGGCGTCGCGGAGGCGCTTCACCGTCAGCATGATGCCTACCCAAACGAAAGGCAGGGCGGTCAGCAAAAGCACCGACAGAAAGTGCTTTTCATTGCTGGTCAACGGGGCAAAATGTGCGGCACGGTTCAGGGGATCCAGATAGTTCCAAACTCCCCAGCGCAGCCCATACTCTGTTGCCAGCAGCCGGTCGAGATTGTGCTTGATGGCCACACCACAAACCCCGAACATGGCATACCTGCCCCGAGTCACCCTTCCGTCCCAACGCCAGATGCTGCCCATTTTGCCGGCCATTGCTCCTCCTTAAACCACCGCTCGCAGCACTCTTGGTGATTCTTGTTTGCTGGCTGAATCTCCTCGCCCCAACTCGCCCGCATACCGCATTAACCACAGCAACCCATAGAGCACTGCCCCCGCCGCCCACGCCAGCACCATCGCGATTAAAAAGCTCGCCGAAATGTAAAACGCCAAATATATTGAGGCATAAATGAGCACAGCCAGGAGGTAGAGAAACAACGGCCCAAGCAATAGGGAAAACGCCAAAACGATCAGCGCAAGCGTACCAAGCAGCCTGTAGGTATTGACAACCGCCGCCAAACACGCATTCATCGATTCCCGGAAGCTATGCCAACGGCGAAAGTTCAGCGCCCCTACAGCGACGCATCCGAGGCCAACCGGAAGCAGCAAATAAACCAGCACCACGCTCTCGCCCCCGCGTGCCGCACTTGCTATCCTCAGGCACGCAGACGCCACAATTACGCAGGCAGCCGCCGATAACCACCCAGCCTGCCTTGCCTCTTCCGTGAACCAATGCCTCGCCGCGGATCGCATGGACACACCTGCAGCTTTCTCTGCGGAACGTGAACTAGATTTGCCAGCGACTATCTGGGAGGAGAAACCACAACCGAGCACTGAGCCGCCACGCAACTTCTCCGTTCGGCCACCCAGCGGTAACCTTCCTGCATCAACTTCATCGCTCCGGGAATCTTCGAGAACCACACCAACGGCCGCGCCCACCAGATTTCCCGCG
>Ga0335085_10001457_pt1 | contig 49961 bp, 34 predicted proteins | sample Lox_Sample_45_FD_206712 | JGI IMG/M metagenome (GOLD analysis project Ga0335085, IMG submission 206712) | Soil microbial communities from Loxahatchee National Wildlife Refuge, Florida, United States - Lox_Sample_4.5 | ecosystem: Environmental > Terrestrial > Soil > Wetlands | place: USA... | reverse complement strand
GTGTCCGATCCCGTCTGCGTCCCGGACAGCGCCGAGATGGCAGACATCTTGGAGGCCAGGTTGAAGCCAGCCAATTTCGTCTGGGCCAGGCGAATCGGGCCGACTATAACCAACTTGTCAACTGGCCCCGTGATCCCAACATTCACGGAAAGCGTCCCGCCCTGCAGCTTTGATCCCGACGGCAAGTTGATGCCGAGCGCCGGCAACATGGCCTGCAGATCGTCCACCGGCATGCCATCAGCGTTAAGTTTCATGTTCAGAACGGTGGACTCACCCTGGCTCTGGTAGGTGCCGGTGAGCTTGGCCAGGGCCTTGCCCAAGGACACGTCGCCTTGCGTCAGTGTTCCTCCCTGCTTTTGCAGGTCATAGTCTGTGGCATATTTCACCGTGACCGGCTGTGTCGCTGGCGTGCCTTTAACCGCCAGCTTGAGCTTGTCAGCCTTCAGAGTTCCGCTGGTACGCAGTACATGCCCGTCGGAGTTAAGCGTGCCGTCAAAGTCGGCGACCCCGGCGATTCCGGTGGATGGGTCCACAAATCCCGAAGCCGTCAGGTCGAGACCCTTGACGTTGATCTGCGCTTCGATCGGACTCGCCGAAACGTCGCTGGCGTTGATGGGCCCCGCCTTGCCGTCAAGTTTCGCAGTGCCACCGGCAGGAAGGCTCGCGCTGATGGTGTAAGGGAACTGTGAGCTGGGCGAGAAGTTGCGCACGCTGATGTCCACGTTGTCATAGACGTGCGGCTTGATGGAGGAATTTGCGCGGTTGACCGACAGGCGGCCATCCTTCACATCAAGCTTGCTGACCGAGAGTTCCGGCGTGGAGGATGGTCCGCTGGCGGCCTTCGGCGTCGCCTCGGACTTGCCGCCGAGGCTGGAAAAATTCCATTTTCCCGTGGCATCGCGCAGCAGAGCGATCTCCGGCTTGTCGAGCGTGATGTCCGTGACATGCAGCTTCTTCGAAAAGATAAGCGGCATCACTTCCACTCCCACCTTTAGCGACTTGGCGCGGATGAACGGATCCTTGCTGAAAACCGGATCGTCGGCGATCGAGAGATCCTCCGCCGAGACGCTTCCAGAAAGAATGGAGAGACTGAGATTGCCGACTTTGACCTCGCGGCCGAGGGCCTGGGTAAGCTCAGACTCGAGTTTGGGACGGAAACTGTTTACATTGATCAGAAAGGGAAGAGCGATCACGATGAGCAGCAGAACTGCGATGACGATCCCGATAATTTTCAGCGCTTTCATGACAGAAACTCCTTCACAACTCTTGGATTCTTGAGAAGGCCGGGGACACGGTGGAGTAAGCCGCGAGCGGCACCCAGTCTACCAAAAATCGAACTACCGAGGCTCCTGGGTGAGCTCCGGATTGGGGGTGGGAGCGCCGTAAAGTTCCTTCTGCCGCTGCTCCCGCTGTTGGTTCATCATGCGCGTGGTTGCCTCCATCTCGGCGCGCGCTTCCCGCGTACGGCCCAGGCGCTGCAGCAATTGCCCGCGCAGGTAGTGCACGCTGGAATTTCCCGAATCGAGTTTGACGGCCGCATCAACCTCAGCCAGCGCCTGAACGTATTTTCCTTCCCGCTGGTAGACCTGCGCCAGCTGGTAATGAGAACTGGACAGGCTGGGATCGAGGCGCAAGGCCTGGCGCAGATTGCGCTCCGCCTCCTGGTTATTTCCCAGTTGCGAGTTCACCAGTCCCAGTTGGTCGTAGTTGTAAGCCACGTCGGGCTCAAGGGCCGCATCCCTCTGGAATTCGTCCCGGGCCCGCTCGAGGTTCTGCTTCCGGTAATACGCGATTCCCAGATTGAAGTGAACAAACGGGAGTTTGGGGTTGGCCTTGGCGGCGAGCTCAAGCTCCTTGATGGCCTCGTCATACTCTTGCCGGTTGATGTGGGCCTTGCCCAGAAGGAGATGCAACTCGGGAGAATCCTGGCCGGTTTGGGCGAGTACGGCAAAGGCTCGTTGCTCGAGGTCGGGCCGTGCCGACTTGCCGGCTGCAATTCCCAGAACGTAGAGATAGTTCAACTGGCTCGACGCCTGCGGCCAGAGCGGTTCGAGCATAGCAATGGCATCGGTATAGCGTTCCGTAAAGAAATAGCAAAGTCCCAGCAGGTAGCGTGCCTGGTAAGAATCCGGGACGTCGTGCACGACCGACTCGAACGGAGCGATGGCAGCGCGAAAGTTGTTTTGCCGATAGTAGGCCAGCCCGACGTTGAGACGAATTCCTGAAATCTGGGGCGCCAGGTGTTCAGCCTTGCGCAACATTTCCAGCGCCTGTGGCCACTGCTTGCGCCGCATGTAGATGACGCCTAAATTAGCGTAAGCTCCGGCGGCCTGCGGGTCCAGGGCCAGTACGCCGCGGAACGAACGCTCGGCCAGTTCGAGATGGTTTTGCCGGAGGGCGTCTTCCCCCTGCTGAAAAAGCTGCTGCGGATTCCCAGACGGATGCTGTCCCGGCCCAGTCTGGGCCCTCATCACCGACAGCTGCGCGAGGAGAACAACGGCGAGCAACCTTGACAGTGATTTCACTGTGCTGTAGTGTCCGCCAGCAACGGCCTGCAATTCAAGCGGGCACTGGCACGTGGCACTTGGAATTTGGCACCGAGCATTTGGCACCTAGCACTTAGCGTTTAGCACTTGGCTAAGTGCCAAGTGCTGCCTTCAATCGTTATGGTCAAGACTTCAGTGATTACCATCCGGGACGTGGCCAGGGAGAGCGGCTTTTCCTCGACCACGGTTTCCATCGTTCTCAACAACGCTCCCCTGGCGCGCTACATCCCGCCGGCCACCAAGAAGCGAATTGAGAAGGCGGCGAAAAAGCTGGGATACCGTCCCAACCTCTTCGCCCGTTCGTTGCGCAGCAAACGCAGCCACACCGTCGGCGTGATGGTTTTCGACATGACCGACCCCTACTGCACGCTCATTCTGCGCGGCATTGAAAATTCTCTCTACCAGTCGTCGTACCTGCCCATCCTCACTGACGTGCACAACGAACGCGGCCGCTTCGAGCGTTATCTGGAGATGTTGCTGGACCGCCGGGTGGAAGCGCTGATCGTGCTGGCCAACTGGTTATTTGTCGATATCGATGTGTTGGCCGACCTGGAGAAGAGCAGCATTCCGACGGTAATGATCGGACGCGAGCTGCGCACCGACACCGTCAGCTCGGTGATCGTGGACAACGAAGTGGGAGCGCACTTCGCAGTCGAGCATCTGTACCAACTGGGACACCGCAAGATTGCCTTCATCCGTGGGCCCAAAACCCTGGCCGACAGCGCTCCCCGCTGGCAGGGAATTCGTTCGTTCGCCAAAAGCACGGGGCTGGAACTCGATCCCCGGCTGATCCTGGATCTGCCTGAATCGCAAGATCCGATTTCAAGTTTTGAAGCTGGTTACAAATTAACGGAGGAACTGATCAAGCGAAAACGGCCATTCACTGCATTGATGGCGTTTGACGACGTGACCGCGTTTGGCGCGATTCGTGCATTGGCCAAGGCCGGGCTGCGTGTGCCTGAGCACTGCTCGGTCATTGGCTTTGACGACGTCGCGGCGTGCAGTTTCTACACTCCGCCCCTCACCACAATCCGCCAACCCATGGAAGCCATGGGAGCGATGGCCGCGAACCTGGTGATTGAAGGCATCAATGGGGTCCAGGAAAAACGGGAAATGTCGGCAGTTCACCGCAAGATGGCCCCTGAACTGGCGGTGCGAGAGTCCACGCGCAGCCTGCCTTAGGGAAAAACCCGGTCAAAATCTCTTTTTGTACGGTCATTTAAGAGCAGAACGGGGTCATTTTCCGCCTTTTTTTCTTGACACTTGCGATCGAACTGCCGCAATATCCAGCCTATTGATTCGTTTTAATAAACGCTTTCACCCGGCATGCGCCGGCCGGGAGGAGTAATTCGTCAATTGGCCGCAGGCAGGATATTTTACCAAAGTGCCTGGTTTGTTATCGTGCCGTGGGTTTACAGGATAGGGTTCGAGACTGCGGTGATTCCGCGCTCCACGAAACCGTCGGATTAGATTCGGATGGCAAGCAGGTTCAGTAATCTCCGGGTGATGGGAAAAATTTTTGGGGGTATTTTATGAAGTCCCGCGTACTTTGGCTGGGTGTTGTGCTGTCGCTTTCGCTGGCTGCCTGGGGGCAGGATTCGGCTTCCATTACAGGAACGGTGACCGATCAGAGCGGAGCGGCCGTCCCCAACGCGCAAGTCACGGTCAGCAGCCTGGATCGCGGCATCAACCGTCCTACCACCACGAACGCAACTGGCGACTATCTAGTTGCCGGCTTGCCGTCAGGTCCGGTCAACGTGACGGTGGTCGCCGCGGGCTTCAAACGCTATGAGGCGAAGGCAATCATCCTCCAGGTGGGCCAGAAGGCCCGGGCCGATGTGGCGCTGGAAGTGGGCACGATCAAAGAAGAGGTTACGGTAGAAGGCAGTAGTGTGGCCCAGGTGGAGACGCAGTCGTCGGACCTTTCCGGCACCGTAAACGGAAAACAGATCACCCAGCTGCAACTGAACGGGCGGAACTTCACTCAGTTGGTCACCCTGGTCCCCGGAGTGAGTAACCAGACTGGCCAGGATGAAGGCACGGTCGGCGTCAATGGCAACGTCAGCTTCAGCATGAACGGTGGCCGGGTGGAGTACAACAACTGGGAGCTGGACGGCGGCGACAACATGGATAACGGCAGCAACGATACCCTGAACGTCTATCCCAGCCTGGAGGCCATCGCCGAGTTCAAGGTGCTGACTTCGAACTACGGCGCCCAGTACGGCCGCAACGGGTCGGGCACGGTGGAAGTCGAGACCAAATCCGGCACCAACGGCTTTCACGGGAATGCGTACGAATTCGTGCGCAATGACAAATTCAACTCCACGAAATATTTTCTGGATTCGGTGTCGCCGTACAAGAAAAACGATTTCGGATACACCATCGGCGGCCCCATCATCAAGAACAAGACGTTCTTTTTCTGGTCGCAGGAGTGGCGCAGGGATCGGGTGCCGGCGGATTACAACGTGGCGGTTCCATCGGTCGAGGAAAGGGCGGGCGATTTTACCGATCAGTGCAGCAGTCCGGACGGCTTCTGTCCCAGCGTTGGGCCGGACCTGATCGCCGCCGGGTACAACCCCAGCGATCCCACAGTGCAGGCGCTGCTGGGCATGATTCCCTTGCCGACCACGGGCACCGGGCTGGACTCCCGTTACCGCACGTCGTTGTCCCTGCCCACAAACTGGCGCGAAGAGTTGATTCGCGTGGACCACAACTTTACCGACAAGATCCGCGGTACGGTGCGTTACATTCACGATTCATGGGACACGGTCACCGACGTGCCTCTGTGGACCAACACCGGCAGTTTTCCGACCATCCAGACTGCGTTCAAAGGCCCGGGGGTCAGCCTCGTGGCCCGGTTGAATGCAACTTTCTCCCCCACTCTGCTGAACGAGTTTGTGGCCAGTTACACCACCGATCACATCGTTCTGAATAACGTTGGCAACTGGCAACGGCCGGCGGGATTCGTGGTGCCCGACATTTTCCCCGGCAACGGCGATGGTATTTTGCCCGGAATCAACCTGGTTGGAGACGCCTACGACGGCGGCTTTGGCGAGGACGCCGGCTACATCCCCAACGGCGCTTACAACTCGAACCCGACCTACACTTACCGCGACAATGTGAGCAAGATTATCGGCCGACACAATCTTCAGTTCGGCGCCTACGCCGTGTTCGGCCAGAAGAATGAACTCGGCGGCGAGCTGGGAGCGGGCTCCATTCCCGGCTATCTGACCTTCGACCAGACCACCAGCATTTCGACCGGGAATCCGTTCGCCGACCTGTTGCTGGGCAGAATCTCCAGCTATGGGCAGCAGGATCAGCGGGTCAAGTACTACAACCGCTACAAGATCGTTGAACCCTATTTTCAGGATGACTGGCACGTCACCAGCCGCTTGACGGTGAATCTTGGCTTGCGGTTGAGCCTGTTCGGGACCTACCGGGAAAAGCAGAAGCAGGCATTCAATTTCGATCCCGCGCACTACCAGGCGGGCGTGACCACCGTGAACCCCGATGGCACGGTGAACAACCTGTTCATCAACGGACTGCCGAACGGAATTGTGCAGTGCGGTGTGACGCCAGGCGTCCCCGTCAGCTGCATGGATGGAAAGCTGTTCAATCCTGCGCCCCGTATCGGGTTTGCCTATGACGTAAATGGCGACGGCAAGACTGCGGTCCGTGGCGGGTATGGCATCTTCTTCGAGCATGCCAACGGCAACGAGGGTAATACTGAATCGCTTGAGAACTCGCCGCCTCTGGCCAATGCGGCGGTGGTAAATAATATCAACGGGTATGCGGGGACCGGGACCGGAGCGCAGTTCCCCTTGAACGTGAATGCCATCCCCACCAAGGCCATCTGGCCCTACATTCAGCAATGGCATCTCGACGTCCAGCGAGAGGTCGCGCGCAACACCGTGGCCACAGTTTCTTATGTGGGCAGCAAGGGCACCAAGCTCAACCGGCAAACCAACTACAACCAGATTCCCGCGCTGCCGCTGTCGCTCAACCCGTATGCGCCGGGGGAATTCATTGACTCCGACCCAACTTCTCCGACCTTCAACACGGACTGCGATAACCTGATTGTCAATGGGAACCCGGTCACCGGTCAGGCTGCCGTCAATCTCGCGGTGCAGTGCGGCGTTGACCCCAGCCCGTTCCGTCCTTTCCTGGGCTACGGCGACATCACTCACCTGCAGTATGCTTCCTCGTCCATCTACCACGCCTTTCAGGCCTCGGTGCGACGCACGGTGGGCAGCCTCAACCTGAGCGTCGCCTACACCTACAGCCATTCCATCGATGACTCCTCTGACCGCTTTGACGGAAGCTTTGTCGATTCTGCCAATCCCAGCGCCAATCGAGCCAGTTCCAACTTCGATCAGCGCCACATTCTGAACATCAGCTACGTTTGGGACCTGCCGGGTTTCAAGTCGGGCTTGACCAATGCGATTCTGGGCGGCTGGCAGTTCTCCGGTGTGACGAGCTATTCCACTGGAACGCCGTACAGCGTGGTGGTGTCGAACGACAACGCCGGAGTTTCAAATGGAGTGGGATCGGGCGCTCGACCCGATGTCGTGGGCGATCCGCGGTCTGGCATTCCGAGCGGGACTTTGACCGATCTCGGCCCGGCCTTCGGCAATCCGGCAGCCTTTGCGGCGCCGCGAGGTTTGACCTTCGGCGACTCTGGCCGCAACATTCTGAACAATCCCAACCGCCTTAACTTCGACTGGGCACTGTTCAAACACTTCAAGATCAGGGAGCAGATGGGCCTTGAGTTCCGTGCCGAAGCGTTCAACGTGTTCAATCACACAGAATGGGGAAACATCGCCGGCGATAGCGGCTCGGCGGGCGGCGACAACAACAATACTCTGGGCACGGACAGCTTCCTGCGCGCGAGTTCCGCACATAACGCGCGCATTATGCAACTGGGCCTGAAGTTCAGCTTTTAACTGATGCCGATGGAGGACGGGCGTCCCGCCCGTCCTTTTAAGTTCGCACGCGACGGGCGAGGATGTCCGTCTCCCATTCCCACACGCCTATCCTACCTGGGCGTGCTGGCGGGTCCCGGTCACCACCGTCAATGCCTGTTCCAGGTCCGCCATCAGGTCATCCGCGTTTTCGATGCCCACCGAGAGACGGACCAACTGCTCAGTGACGCCCATTTTCTGGCGATGCTCGACGGAGATCATGCCGTGCGATGTGAGTACTGGGATGGTGACCAGGGAATCGACTCCGCCCAGGCTGGGCGCCAGGGTAAACAGGTGCAACGCTTCCGACAGCCGCCTGGCGTCTTCTCCGGTACCGTCCACTTCGAAGCTTAGAACACCGCCGCCTCCGCGCATCAACTCCATCGCCAGGGCGCGCTGCGGATGGCCCTCAAGGAAGGGATAGTGAACGCGCCGCACCTTAGGATGTTGCGCCAGGAACTGGGCGACGCGCAAGGCGTTGTCATTCTGCCGCTGCACCCGCACCGCCAGCGTCTTGATGCCACGCAGAAGCAGCCAGGCGGCGTGAGGATCCATGGTCCCGCCGAGAGTTGTTCGGGTTTCGTGGATCTTCTGGATCAAGTCCTGCCGTCCGGCCACGATGCCGCAGATCAGGTCTGAGTGTCCGGCAAAATACTTGGTGCCGGAGTGCATAATCAGGTCAATGCCGAAATCCGCCGGGCGCTGGTTGATGGGCGTGGCAAACGTGCTGTCGATGAATGTGATGAGATTGTGCTGCCTGGCCAGGGTAGTCACCTTACGCAAATCCACGACCCGCAAGGTAGGATTGGTCGGCGATTCCAGGTAAAGCAACTTTGTGTTCGCACGGATGGCACGCGCGTGCTGATCGTATTCGACGGTGTCCACGAACGTGGTTTCGATGCCGAACTTGGGCAGCCACTGGCTGAAAAACTTGGTAGCGCCACCGTAGATGTCGCGCTGGGCCACGACGTGGTCGCCACTTTTCAGCAGGGACAGCATCGAGGTGGTGATGGCGTTCATGCCGGATGCGAAGAGCAGCGCGGAATCGGCACCTTCCAGTTCCGCAATCGCCTTTTCAGCCACGGTGTGGGTAGGATTTCCGTAGCGGGTGTAGAACATGTCGGTGGAGGTGGCGCGCACCTGCTGCTCGTTGTCTGTGACTTCGAATGAGGCAGTCTGATAAATCGGAGTGGCCACCGGTCCATTCTTTTTGTGCAGTTCGGTGCCTCCGCGGACTGCTTCCGTTTCCGGGTGCTGCTGATGCTTTTTCATGCGTCCTCGCTTGATAGAGCTTATCGGCTGCGCAAGGGCACGGCTTCCAGCCGTGCCACAACAGCCTGAGGAACCTTCGCTCCCCCAGGATCTCGCCCGCTTCCTACGCCTGCAATAACGCAGCTTCGAATGCCGGTACCGGAGAAAACCACGCGGCGGAGCGCGCGTGGCGTCCGCTGGTCAGCTTCTCAAATTCAGCCTGCAGGGTCCTGGTGACCGGGCCGGTTTTTCCATCGCCGATGGTACGGAAGTCGATCTCCCGCAGACCCACCACTTCGGCGGCAGTTCCGCAGACAAACACTTCGTCGGCAATATACAGCTGGTCGCGGGAAATGGGCTCCTCGACCACGGTGTGACCCAGGTCCTGCGCCAGCGTAATCAAACTGTCGCGTGTGATGCCCTCGAGTATCGCTCCTCGAGAGGGGGTATAGATCACACGGTCACGCACCACAAAAATGTTTTCGCCGGTACACTCGGCGACATAGCCCTGCGGATCGAGCATGATGGCTTCATCGAAGCCGGCGCGCTGCGATTCGGTTTTCGCCAGGATCGAGCTGACGTAATTTCCTGCCACCTTGGCCTTAGTCATCATGATGTTGGGGTGGAGCCGCGTGAAGGACGAAATATTGGCCCGGATGCCGCGCTCCTTCGCTTCTTTGCCCAGGAAGGCCGTCCACTCCCAGACCGCGATGATCAAGCGCGGCTTGCCGCTATCCACTACCAGATCCATGGCGCCATCCAGGTAAATCACCGGCCGGATGTAGCAGGAGGAAAATTTATTGGCGGCGACCGTCTTGTGAATGGCATCGATGAGTGCGGCACGTGTCCAGGGCAGATCGCGGAAGCCGACGATGCGGGCGGAGTCCAGCAGGCGATCGACGTGCTCCTCCAGGCGGAAGACGGCCGGACCACTTTCGGTGGAGTAACAACGGATGCCTTCAAAGACGGTGAAGCCATAATGCAAACCGGCGTTGACCACCGGAACTCCGCTGCGGGCGGCGTCCTTCAACTCATCGTCAAGCCATACGTACTTCGCGGGATTCGCCATGGAGACCTCGGGTGGAAATGAAAGAAACGTTTCCCTGAGACCGACCCTTCAAGGGTAACGTTCGCCAGCCAGCTGAGCAAGGGGTTGTTGCTTTACTTTTGCGGCCACTGCGTCTTTGTCGGTCAAAATCTTTAACCGCAAAGAAGGCTAAAGCCGCATAAAAAACCTAGGGAAGCATTTCCAAAAAAGCGCTCGACCGATTTGATCCATCTATAATTCGATTCCTATGGAACTGGGTCTGAAGGGTAAAGTTGCAATCGTGGCCGCATCCAGCCAGGGCATAGGCCGGGCGACGGCCGAAGCTTTCGCGGCCGAAGGATGCAAAGTTGCCACGTGCGCCCGCCATGAGCGAACGCTGGGACTGGCGGCGGACGCAATAAGGAAACAGTACAGCGCTGAAGTGTTTGAGCGTGCTCTGGACGTGACCGACGCGGCCGCCGTGCGCCAGTTTGTGGAAGCTGTGGTGACGAAGTTCGGTGCCGCTGACATTTGCATAACCAATGCCGGAGGGCCGCCCGCCAAGGGCTTCCTGGCAGCCAGTGTGGAGGACTGGCACAAAGCGGTCGAAGCCAACTTCATGAGCACGGTGCACTTTGCCCGCGAGGTGATTCCGCACATGCAGCGCAGGCGCTGGGGCCGGATCATCACGATTACCTCCATCACCACGAAGCAACCGGTGGCGGACCTGGTGCTGTCAAACGCGGTCCGAGCGGCGGTTGTGGGACTGGTCAAAAGCCTGGCCAACGAATTCGGCAAGGACGGCATTCTGGTGAATAACGTAGGTCCGGGCTTCACGGCCACGGAGCGGCTTAAGGAATTGGCGAAGAGCCGTTCTGCCGCTTCGGGTACGGCCGAAAAAGACATCTTTGATGGTTGGGCGGCGGACGCTCCCTTGCGCCGCCTGGGTGAACCGCGGGAGGTTGCCGATACCATTGTCTGGCTGGCCTCGGACCGCGCATCGTACGTTACCGGACAGACGGTGCTGGTCGATGGTGGGATGTATAGAGGGTTGTAACAAATGTTTCACGCGGGCCGTCAGGGCTCACTTCGTGGTTGCCAACCCCGGTGAAGTTTTAGTAATCTGTGCGGATTCATTCGCAGAAATCCAGATGTAGTCGCTGGAGGGGGACCATGCATCTCGTCATGAGAGCGGTACATACGCCATTCGCGGCCGGGTTCGGCGACGCTTTTGCCGAGCGCTGGTTCTCGACCAGCCATGGCGGTTGCGGCGCTTGTTCTCTCACATTCTGACCGATCGCCTTCGTGGCACTCAAACATAAGGACAGACCTTGCGTCAGGGAGGGGTGTATGCCGAGATCAACCAGCAGGCTGCTTTCCATCAGTTTGGTGGTTCTTATCTGGATGGCGCAGGCCCTGGCTCAGGGCGGCGCAACCGGCGCCATCAGCGGGACCGTGCTCGATCCCAGCGGAGCGGTAGTGGCGGGCGCGGACGTTCGTATCGTTAACCAGGACACCGGGACCCTGACCCGCACGGCCAAGACCGACGCCAACGGGTCGTTCACCGCGCAACTGCTGCCGGTCGCGAACTATACGGTCACCGTCCAGGCTCCGGGTTTCGCCGAAGGCAGTTTTTCCAACATTGCGGTCCGGGTCACTGAAACTACGCGCTTGACCGCCCAGTTGCGCACCCAGGCGGTGCAGCAGAAGATCGAAGTGCAGGCCCTGGTGCAGACGGTGGAGACCAGCGCTGCCACCACGGGCCAGGCGATCGAGGCGCAAACCATACGCGACCTGCCCCTGGCCACGCAGAACTTTCAGCAACTGCTTTCGCTGTCCAGTGGCGCGCAGAGCGAGCTGAACGCCTCGGCGCAATTAGGACGCGGCAACGCCCGCATTTTTGTGAATGGCCAGCGGGAAGACAACAATAACTATCTGATCGAAGGCATAAGCGCGACCGACTACAACGTGGCCCAGGCGACCAACGTGCCCCTACCTAATCCCGATGTGGTCGGCGAGTTCAAAGTGCAGACATCGCTCTACGACGCCAGCCAGGGGCGCAACGGCGGCGGCAACGTGAATGCCATCCTGAAATCCGGAACCAGGACGTTCCACGGCGATGTTTACGAGTTTTTCCGCAACGATGTCTTGAATGCTAACGAATACTTCTTAAACCGCGCCGGCCAGCCGCGGCCGTCCGTAAAGCAGAATATTTTCGGAGGCAGCTTCGGCGGACCGCTGGGAGGAGACGCCCAGCTGGGATATTTCTTCGTGAACTACCAGGGTACGCGGCAGCGCAGCGGCCTTTCTCCGGGAACGTTCATCAGCACCACGCTTCCGGTGCTGCCGCCGGTCCGTGACGATGCCACCCTGGATACCACACTGGAATCGGCATTCGGAGTTCCCAGCATCGATCCTGTAATCCACAAACTTCTGTTGTTCAAGAGCAACCAGTTCGGCAATACTGCCGGTGGATACCTGATCCCCTCGATTCCTGGAACGGTGGGTGCAACCGGTCAGTTCATCGTCAGCAAACCCGGCAGCTTTACCGATGACCAGTTCACGGCCAACTGGGACCGCGACTTCCGGGGCGACAATGACAAACTCTCGGCACGCTTTTTCTTTTCGAATGCGGAGTCGCTATTGCCCTTTGGCGCGGGCGGCTTGCCCCTTTCGCTGGGCGGTACGCTGCAGAGTAGCATCAGTTCCACCGACCTGAATTTTCCCTATGACCTGCCGGTGAATGGGCGGTTTTTCAGTATCAACGAGACGCACGTCCTTTCCCCGGCGCTGGTGAATGACTTCCGTTTTGGCTTTGTGCGGATCAACAACACGCTGGGCAATATCCCGCCAATTGCCGCATCAGATCTGGGTCTCGACCGCCCTACCAATGAGGTCACAAAGTCCATTTACAAGTTTTCCCTCTTCGGTGGTTCGGGCTTCCAGATTGGCCCGACCCCACCCGCGGATCAGGCGCAGACTCAAAACAACTACAACTTTGTCGACACGTTCAGCTGGGTGAAGGGGGCGCATGTTCTGCGCTTTGGCGGGGAATACACGCGCGTTAACCTGGACAAACTTTTCCCCCAGGTTTTCAACGGGCAGCTATTTTTCGTCAATGGCGGAGGGTTCACAGACTTTCAAAAGTTTCTGATGGGCGCGCCCGACTTCAGTTTTGGCGGCGGCGGCGTGGCCACCCACGAGTATCGCACCAATGACTTCGCGGTATTTGCGCAGGACGACTGGAAAGTGCGTCGCGATCTGACTTTGAATCTGGGACTGCGGGTAGAGGCGCTGGGTGCGTTTTATGACAACCTCTGCCACATCGGCAATCTCGATCCCGACCTCGCTGCCAGCGGCCAGTATCCTTTCATCTACGGTAGTTGCGTGAAGGGTTTGAACGTGGCCGGACTCAATCCCACCGGCAGCAACACCACTTATAAGAATGATTACGCCACGGGATGGGGCCCGCGCGTCGGTTTTGCGTGGGACATATTCGGGCATCACAGCACGGCGCTTCGCGGCGGCTACGGCATTTACTATGTTCGCGAGGACGTGGGCTCGGTCGACCAGCTCAGCTTTCAGGCGCCGTTCTTGCCGGTCGCTTTCGGACCCGGTCAGGCGGGCTGCATGGGATCGTTTTTTTCCGCCACCGTACTGCCGGGTTGCCCCGATCCCAACCCGAACGCCCTGCCGCGGGCGGGGGTGATCGATCCAACTTTTGTGCCTTGCCTGGGACTGCTGCAAGGCTTCGCCGGCAACGATCCTAACGGAGCGCCGACTTACGCCTGCAACGGAGCGGGAATTCCATCCACGAACATTTTCGGACTGGTGGTGCCACGCAAATTTGTCTCTCCCAACACGCAGCAGTGGAACCTCACGTTGCAGCGGGGGTTCGGAAGGGACTGGATCCTGGAAGTTGGGTACGTGGGTACGCATTCCATCCATCTTCGCGAGACCCGCACCAATCTTTCGGTGAATGCGAGCCCCGCGCATCCGCTGCTACTGACCGACACGAGTGGAAACCAATTTTCCATCGAAGCCAACACTCTGGCCAACGGTCCGGCGCGCTCGAGTGCGCAAGGTATCAACGGTTATAGCGGAATGCAGCTCTTCGCCGATGATGCGTACTCTCACTACAACTCACTGCAAGCCACGCTTTCGCGGCGATGGGACGCAGGCTACTTCCAGGCTGCATACACTTTCTCGCGCTCCACCGATGCTACCTCGAGCGGCAACACCGCACTGAACACGGCCTTCAATGACGAGACCACTCTGGATGGGTCACGCGGTCTTTCTGACTTCGACCGCACTCATCGCTTCGTGGTGAGCTACCGCTACGATCTGCCAATCTTCAAGGGAGCCACCGGAGCCAAAGGCGCGCTGCTGGCCAACTGGGCCATCAGCGGCATTACGGTGTTTCAATCCGGCACGCCGTTTTCCGTTACTGATTCAGGCGCGGGCACAGGATTTCTTGGGCCCGGATTGGCCTCCGCGACCCTGGGCGCCAGCCTGGCCCGGGGCGGTTCCATCGGTGCCGGCCACACCAGCGGGGACATTCACCAGCGCATCGATGGATATTTGAATCCGGCCAATTTCACCAGTGCACCTTTGCTCTATCCGGCTCAATGCGCCGGCGATGACAATTTCTGCACCACGGACTTCGGCAATCTGGGGCGGAATATTTATCGTGGGCCGTTCCAGCAGAACTGGGATTTTTCCCTCTTGAAAGATTTCCGCGTGACGGAGCGGCAGTCGCTTCGTTTCACGGCCGACTTCTTCAATATCTGGAACCATGCAAATTTCGGCAATCCGTCGATTACCGACATCGAAGCTTATCTTGCCAATCCGGGCGATCCTAACAATGCGTTCGGCAAGATCTTCTCGACCGTGGGTACGCCGCGTCTCATCCAGTTCTCCCTGCGCTGGGCGTTCTGACATGGCGGAGAACGAAACCCAGGGCCGCATTCCGTTGCTCGAGCGGGACCAGGTCCCGCCCGAGTTAGCCGTTTTGTACGATGCCTTGCTGCAGCAGCGCGGCGTTGTGCCCAACATGTTTAAGACTGTGGCTCACACTCCGGCTCTGGCCATAGGTTTTGCCGCTCTGCTCAAGCCGCTGTTGGGTGACGGCGCTTTGCCTGGCTGGTATAAAGAGCTGGTGGCCACACGCATGTCGGTGCTGCAAGGCTCGCTCTATGCGGTGGCGGCGCACGCGCTCTCCGCCCGGCAGAAGGGGGCGACGGAAGAGCATGTGGCCGCAGTCAAGTCGGATTTCGAGAGTGGCCCGTTCACCGCAGCAGAAAAAGTGGGATTGCGCTGTGCTGACAGACTGCACCATTCTCCCCGTGAAATTGACGACAATTTCTACGCCGAACTAACAAACGTGTACAGCGATTCGCAGATTGTCGAGCTCATCGCGACTGCTTCGGTGTTTGAATTCTTTCCGCGTTTCGTGGATGCACTGCGTGTTCCACCAACTCCGGCTCCAAAGAACCGTCCGGCAGGGAAGGTCTGAATGCGGCCTCTGGCGTCACGCATGTCGGTGATGAGCGGCGAAGGTGCGCTTACCATTTTTGCGCGCGCCAAGGAATTGGAGCGGGAGGGCCGCTCCATCATCCATCTCGAACTAGGCGAGCCCGATTTTCATCCTGCCAAGTCGGTGAACGATGCGCTGAAGCGGGCCATCGACGAGGGGAAAGACCGCTACTGTCCCGTGGTCGGATTGCCGGCCCTGCGCGAGGCGTTGTCGGCCTACCTGCGCGACACGCGCAATCTGAGCATCTCCCCCCAGAATATCGTCATCGCTCCCGGCTGCAAGATCGCGCTCTTCATGGCGATGATGGCGCTCATCGATCCCGGCGATGAGGTGCTGTTTCCTGATCCCGGATTTCCGGGTTATGCCTCCATCACGTTGGGGCTCGGCGGTGTGCCCGTCCCGTTTGTGCTCTCCGCCAAGAATCACCTGCAGCCCGATCCGGATGAAATTGCCGCCAGCACAACTTCGCGCACAAAAATCCTGATTACGAATTCGCCGGGCAATCCGACCGGGACGGTGTACACCGACGGAGTACAGCGGCGGCTGGCGGAGTTGGCGGTCAAACACGATCTGCTGGTTCTCTCGGATGAAATTTACGCTCGCATTATTTATGGCGGCACTTACAAATCCATGATGAGCTATCCCGGCATGGAAGAGCGGACACTGATCATTGATGGCTTTTCCAAGAGCTTTGCCATGACCGGCTGGCGACTGGGATACGCCACCGCTCCGGCGCGCATCGTCCCCGCGCTCGACATGCTGGCCGTGAACACCTACACGTGCACCGCTGAATTCAGCCAGTACGGTGCCATCGAAGCCCTGCGCGACCGGGAAGGTTCCACGGTGCGCATGGTCGGTGAGTTCGCCAAACGGCGCGAACAGTTTGTCCGCGACCTGAATCGAGTGCCCGGGTTCCGGTGCGCGGCACCGGAAGGCGCCTTCTACGCCTGGGTAAATGTCTCCGAAGCGGGACTGAGTGCCGAAGAGATTTGCCGCGTTATGCTGGAAGAGGCAGGGGTGGCGGCGATTCCGGGTGCGGCCTTCGGTCCCGCCGGCGCCGAGTTTGTGCGATTTTCTTACGCGTCGTCGAGCGCCATCCTTAAAGAAGCGGTGGAGCGGATATTGCAGGTTGCGTCCGCCTGGCAGGGAGCGCCGGCGGGAACGTCGCGCTAAGTGTAGCGCCGCCGCAAGATGCCGGCGCTATTTTTTCACGCATTGGGAGAATTCATGAGAGTCAGATTGGGCATGCTGATCGTGCTCGTCGTTTGCGGATTGCCGTCGATTGCTGCCGCGCAGGCCAAGCCGTTGGCAGGACCGGATGTGCCGCAGATCTACCAGCGTCTGCTGCCGCAGATCGAAAAAATCCCTATCTTCGATCATCACGCCCATCCCGGGTTCGCCGACGATCCTGATGTGGACGCCATGGCTTCGCCACCGGGCAGTGCGGCGCTGCGAACGCGTGATACTAATCCCGAACTGGTCGCCGCCGCCAAGGCGCTGTTTGGCTATCCTTATGATGATCTGGTGCCGGAGCACGCGAAATGGCTGGTACAGAAGAAAGCGGAATTGAAGAAGAAGCAAGGCGGCGCCTACTTCTCCAATATTCTCGACAAATTAAACATCGAGCAGGGTGTTGCCAACCGGGCCATGATGGCGGACTATCTCGATCCCAAGCGCTTTCCCTGGGTCTTCTTCGCTGACTCGTTCATGTGGCCGTTCGACAATCAACGCGAGCGCGCTCGCAATCGCGATGAAGAGGTCTATATCCCGCTGCAGGAGAAAATGCTGCATCGCTGGATGCAACAGGAAAACGTCGGCAAGCTGCCACCGGACTTCGCCGGATATCTGGCATTCGTCAGCCGCGTGCTTGAGGACAATCAGAAAAAGGGTGGCATCGCCATGAAGTTTGAGGTGGCGTATTTCCGCTCGACAAAATTTGGCGACCCCACGCGCGAGCAGGCCGAAGATTTGTACCAGCGCTTTGTCAGCGGCGGCATCCCCAGCGAGCAGGAGTACCGTACCTTTCAGGATTACATTTTCCGCTTTCTGGTGCGCGAGGGTGGAAGACTGCATCTGCCGGTGCACATACACTCGGCCGTAGGCATCGGCGATTACTTCAACCTCTCTGAAAGCAACATCATGAACCTGGAGAATGTCCTGCGCGACCCGCGCTATTCCGGCACCATATTCGTGATGATTCACGGCGGATATCCTTACGAGCACCAGGCGATCTGGCTGGCGGCCATGCAGAACGTGTTTCTGGATACATCTCTGATGGAGCTCGACATGTACCCTTCAGAGTTCAAGCACGTGCTGAAAGAGTTCCTGGAGACTTTCCCCGACAAAATCACCTTCGGCACGGATTCATTCCCGTACAACGAGACTCTCGGCGCGGAAGAAAGCTACTGGCTGGGAGTGCAGTCGGCGCGCAGTGCCTTGGCTGCCGCGTTGGCTGAGATGATTTCAGAGGGTGAAGTCAGCGAGGCGCAAGCCCTGCAGTTAGCCCATGGTTACCTGCACGACAATGCAGTTGGAATTTACCAGGGGAAGGTGCACTGAAATGGCAAAGGCAAAAGCGAAGTCCGCAGCGAAGCGGCGGAGCCTCAAGTCAAGAGCCGCGAAGGGTAAAAGCGCTGGACAAAAAGGCGCCGGCCGTAAAGCGGCAACGAAGCGCCGCGCCAGCAAAATGGAATTGCGACACGTCCCCTGGCACACCATCGATCTGGAAGACCTGAACCCCCTGCTGCAGCGGCAGTTTGTTGTGGGTCACGACATCATGGTGGCCCGTGTGCTGATGAAGAAGGGCTGCATCATTCCTCTGCACAGTCATTACAACGAGCAATTTACCTACATTCTCGAAGGCGCGTTGAAGTTCTGGGTTGACGGCAAGGAGATCGTGGTGAACGCGGGCGAGGTGTTGACCATCCCTCCGCACATGCCGCACAAAGCTGAGGCCCTGTTGGACACCGTCGATCTCGATGTCTTCAACCCGCCGCGCGCCGACTGGATTAACAAGACTGATCAATACCTGCGTGGCGGCAAATAATCGGTCCATCCCGTATGCTAATACCTGAATGACTGACCACGCCGCATCGGCCTCAAAACTGCAACCGGGCGTCTCCCAATTGCGCTGCATTGCGTGCGCAGCCGTGGGTGAAAGCGGGGCCAAGAGCGTGCGCTGCGCGCAGTGTGGAGATCTGCTGGAAGTGGTTTTTCCCGGTTGGAAGACGACTGCCGGCATGCGTGCGGGCGGCCTTGACGCGGCCGCGCTCAGACAGCTCTGGCTGCAACGCCGGCCATCCTGGAACGCCCTGGATGAAAGTGGTGTCTGGCGCTTTCGCGAAATTCTTCCTGCGCTGAACGACTGGAACCAGGTCATCACTCTGCGAGAAGGGAACACGCCGCTTTACGACTTGCCGTCCTGCGGGCGCGCCGCTGGAGTGGAGCGCCTCTTCGCCAAACATCAGGGCATGAATCCGACCGGGTCTTTCAAAGACACCGGCATGACGGTGGCCGCGTCCTTTGCGCGGCAGGGCGGCTTCCGCTGGGTGGCGTGCGCCTCCACCGGCAACACTTCTGCTTCGATGGCCGCTTACGCCGCGCGTGCAGGCATGCGCAGCCTGGTGCTGATTCCGCAAGGCCAGATCACCTGGGGAAAACTTTCGCAGGCGCTCGACTATGGCGCCGTCACCTGCCAGTTGAAGACTGACTTCGATGGTTGCATGCGGGTGCTCGATGAAGTGGTCGAGCGCATGCCGGTTTATCTTTTGAACTCGGTAAATCCGTATCGGCTTGAAGGACAGAAAACGGCCGCCGTCGAATTGCTGGAACGGCTTGACTGGCAGCCGCCCGACCACATCATCGTGCCGGGCGGGAACCTGGGGAATTCTTCGGCGATCGGCAAGGCACTGCTCGAGATGAAGGAGCTGGGGCTGATTTCCAGTTTGCCAAAGCTTTCCGTGATCCAGGCTGAAGGAGCCAACGCCCTGGTGCGAACCATGCGCGAGACGGGCGGCAAGAAGCTCATTCCGGTCCACGCTGAAACCATGGCCACAGCCATAAAAATCGGAAGCCCGGCGTCGTGGAAAAAAGCGGTGCGCGTGCTGGAGGCCACGGGCGGCATGGTGGAACAGGTGAGTGAAGTCGAGATCGCGTTGGCCAAGGCCGAAATTGGTGCCGACGGCATCGGCTGCGAGCCGGCGTCGGCGGTCACGCTGGCCGGACTGAAGAAGCTGGTGCAGCAGGGCTTCGTGAAGAAGAACGAATCCGTGGTGCTGATCTTGACCGGCAACCTGCTCAAGGACCCGGACTTCACGCTGAAGTTCCATCGCGGAGACCTGTTCGCGAGCACGGAGCACGAAGAGGAGGCAGCGGCGCTTCTTTCCCCACGACAGCGCGCCCCGATGGTGCTCGACGCCAGCGCCAACGCGGTGATTAAGGTGTTGGAGTACGCGGAGCAGACTGATCCGAGAAGATAGCTCGAGGGTGGAACTGAACCCTTTTCCGGCTGTGGAAGGGCACGGCTTCCAGCCTTAAGGCGGCCGGCTGTAGCCGCTGTGGCATCCCGAGGAACTTTCAGCGCCGAAGGATCTCGCATATCGGCCCCACGCCAGATGCTTGGCAAGCTCAGCCTGATGCCTGGGATATGATGTGGAGCTCGGGTTGCGGAAAAGTCCCAGTGAATGAAAATCGCAAAGAAAAATCTTGCCCCTGCCTCCCTCGAACTAGTACTTCCCGCCACCTCCGCCAACCTGGGTCCGGCATTTGATGCCGCCGCGCTGGCCGTCGCCCTGTTCCTGAAAGTGCGCGCGCAAACCGCCGACGAATTTTCCATCACGGCGAGTGGCCGCGATCCGGAAATCTGCGGCCGGGTCGAGAACCATCTGATCCTGACGACCTACCGTGAAGTGTTGCAGGAGGCGGGCAAACCGGCGCACCCGCTCGGGCTCGCCATCGACAACCAGATTCCCATCGGCAAGGGGTGCGGTTCTTCGGCAGCGGCGCGCCTGGCCGGGATTGCGTTGGCGGTACACTTCGGCAAACTGCGCTGGACGGACAGCCGCATCGTCGGCGAAGCATCGCGGCGGGAGCATCATCCCGACAACGCGGCGGCCTGCTGGATGGGCGGGCTCGCGGTTGCGAAAATGTCTGGCGAGAGCGAAGCTCAAGTCGCCAGCGTGATTCCGAAGGGAAAGTGGCCGCTGCTGCTGGCGGTCCCCGACGAGGCGCTTCCCACCGAAGAAGCCCGGCGCGTGCTTCCGGCACAATATTCCCGCGCCGACGCGGTCTCCAATGTCCAGAATTCGATGCTGCTGCTGGCGGCTTTCGTGCAAGGCCGCCGCGACCTGCTGGCTGCAGCGCTCGAAGACCGCATGCATCAGCCGTATCGCGCGCCTTTGTGCCCGCTATTGCCGGCGTTGCAAAGGCTAGCAGTGGACGCTGCCGGAATTCTGGGCGTGGCTTTGAGTGGGGCTGGGCCGTCTGTATTGATTTTTCTGGATAATAGTGCCGGCGCAGAACGCGCCAAGGCACAAGTGCGGAGGCATCTTCAGGCCCAGGGACTCCGGGCGGAACTGATGGCAACTGCCATTACCAAACACGGAGCCGGCCAGGGCAAAGCCTGGCTGCGGCGGCGTTCCTAACTGCGGCGGCGCTCTTCCCCGTCCGCCAGCCGGCTGGTGGCCGCGAGGCGGAACCAATGTTGTTCAAAACTCAAATGGGGTTCACGAGCAAAGCGATCCGCATAGGAATCGATAGCTCTCTGAAAGTCTTCGATCTCGCGCCGCGCATCGCGCCCGAGGGCGGCTTTCGATGACGAAGGCGTGATCCGACGATGTTTGCTGGTTTTCATTTCCACCACTCCTGGGACTCATTCCCCTTACCACCACGCCCAACAACAAGGGCGCTCACGGCATCATCCTGTGGAAGTACCAGTACGGGTCAGGCAAACTTCTCTACAGAAATCAGGGGAAGGCAGTAAAGTACGTGCGGAGCGGAGAAGTGTAAATGGCACTCTCGTGCCATAGCGGCGATGAGTGGGCGGTTGAGGGGAAAAGGTCCCTCCTCAACCGACCATCTCTAACACTTATTGGCGGCTGGCGGGCGGAATGATGCTGTTCATACGCAGGTATTCGACCATCTGCCCGTAGTGGTCGAAGCAGTGGCCGACGGCCCCTGAGGCCAGTGCCAGCCGGGTCGCGCTGCCCTCACCGAAGGGGCTCTTCACGGGGGCGACCAGGCTCTTTTCGTTGATGCTGGCTGCTGCTTTATGAAGGTATGCGAAGGAATCCTTCAAGTAGTTCATGATGTCTGCTTTGCTCTTGACCGAGGCCGGGCCGCGTTCCTCACCCGTATCCACCGGCGGCTTCTCACCCAAAATGGCAGCGGCCATTATGTAGTTGACGGCGGCTACGTGCTTTACCTGCTCTCCGAAGGTGCGGACGCCCTTGAACTCGCCGTTGCTCGGGGCAAAGGAGTATTTGTCTTCGGGCATGGCGTCGGCCGCGGGCAAGAATTCGTGCTCCACGTTAGTGACAGACCGGTCGAGCACCTGGCTGACGGTGCGAGGTTCGGCAGGTTTGGCGGTTTGGGCGAGCGCGATGCCACTCAGCAGGAGCCAGCAGGCGCATATGTTTTGAAGCTTCTTCATTGAGTTTCTCCTTGGATTCCGCGAATGATCGAATGCAGGCACGAGCGTTCCGCTGGTGCGTCCTTACAAAGGCTGCGTGGGAACAGCTGTCCTCGCCTGTCCTGTTGCAATTCCAAAAAGAGCGCCAGCGAGGACGCTTGCGCCTACATTCAAACTAGTCTCGAATTACGGACGGCGTCAGTTCCCATTGCTGCGACGTCAGGCGATGCCGGCGGACGGCGAGCAGCCCCACGACCATGGCCGCAGCCGAACACAGTAGAGCCGTCGGGACTCCGGCTCGGGTTGCGAGACCTCCCCAAAGCGTGCTGCCCACAGCCATGCCTCCCTGCAGGACCAGCAGATACATGGACAGCGCCCGCGCCCGCAGAAACGATGGACACATGGTCTGGGCCGCAATATTCAGGCAGGCTAGGATTCCGATCCACGCCGTGCCGCTGGCAAACAATACCAGACAGAGCAGTGAAAATGTTCGCACGCGTCCGGCGGCAAAGGTCATGGCGGCAAAGAGCACGATGTCGAAAGCTACCAATCGATTCACGGAGAAACGAAGGCGCACGCGAGGTAGAAGGGCGGCTCCGGCCAGTGCTCCCAGGCCAAAGAATCCCAGCAGCAGGCCATACCCGGTCGCGCCGTGGGGCCGGGCCAGGATGGGCAGCAGCGCGGGCAGCGAACTCGCGGCCAGGCTGAAAGCGCCGGTCCGGATCAGGATGGAGCGCACTTGCGGAGCGCCGCGAACGTAACGCAGGCCTGCTAGCAAGGCGTCGTGAACCCGTCCGGTAGCGACCTGCTCGAAGTGGGGACGCTTCCAGCGGTACAGGAAAAAGATGACGCCGAAAAATGACGCCGCGTTGAGCAGGAACGCCACGCCGGAGCCCGCTGCGGCAATCACCAGTCCACCGAGGGCGGGGCCGAAGGCGCGGGCGACATTGAAGCCCACCGAATTCAGCGCCACAGCTGGAGCATGATTTTCCGGACGCACCACTTCCGGTGTGATGGCCTGCCACGCAGGATCATTCATCACCGCGCCCAGGCCGAGGATGAACGTGAACAGCAGAAGCACCCACGGCGTCACCTGGTGGTAGAGCGTGAGCACGCCAAGTACGCCGGCCGCGACCACCATCCAGCTCTGCGTGATGAGCAGAAATCGTCGCCGGTCAACCAGGTCGGCCAGTGCGCCCGCCGGCAGGATTACCAGAAATACTGGAAGCGTGGTGGCGGCGGTGACCAGGCTGACCATCAGCGGCGACAGGGTGAGCTGAGTCATCAGCCATCCCGCCCCCACGTTCTGCATCCACGTCCCGGTGTAGGAGATGACGGCGGCAATCCAGAGCGAACGGAACAGCGGTTCGTGCAGCGGCGCCCAAGCCGAGGTTGCCAGGTTCTGAGGCAAGCTCTCGGGCGCCGATGTCTTGATCGCTTCCGTCATAGTCAATGGCTCGCGGCCTCGTCGGACCTGACCGGACTCTTTCCGAACGGCCACTCCCGATTTCGCCAGGCCCGCACCAGGTAGATGGCGGTGCCGGTAATAAGGATGACCAGGGCGTAGCGTACCTGCTTCAGCGAGTTGGTCCGGGAAACCAGCACGAAGATGAATCCGATGGAGGCCAGCAGAGCCGGCAGGGGATACAGCCACATGCGAAATGGACGCGGCAAGTCCGGGCGGCGAATACGCAACACGATGACGCCAATGGCCTGTACCAGAAACTGCAGCGTAATCCGAATGACCACCAGCGCAGCGATCACGTCCGCCAGCGAAAAGAAACAAAAAAATACCGCTACTCCGCCCAGTGCCAGCAACGAGACATAAGGGAAGCGATGTTGCGGATGCACTCGGGCAAAAGCCTGAAAATAATTGCCGTCAATGGCCGCGGCGTAAGGCACCCGGGAGTAGCCCAGCAGCAGTGAGAAGACCGAAGCAAAGGCCGTCCACATGACCAGGGCTGTGACCAGATTGGCGGCCCACGTCCCATAAATCCGTTGCATGAAAACCGAGACCACATACAAACCGCGATTCGATTGGCCGGTGTGCGTGATCTCCTGCCAGGGCACTACCCCCAGAATGCTGACGTTCATCAACACGTATAGACATCCCACCAGCAGAATGGATAGCAGCAGGGCACGCGGGATCGTGCTTCCGGGATTCTTCACTTCGTCGCCCAGAAAGCAAACATTGTAGTAGCCCCAATAGTCGTATGTGGCGATGAGCATGGCCGATCCCAGGCCGAGGAAGAAATTGTGCGACAAAGTAAAAGCGCCCGCAGGAAAGCTGAAGGCCCGGCCGGCATCGAAGTGAGTGAATCCCGCGATGATGATCCAACCCATGGTGATCAACACCCCGGCCAGAAGCAGCTTCGACATCCATCCAATGCTGGTGATTTTGCGGTAGAGCAGGATCATGGCGAGAACCACGATCCCGATGGCAAGGAACGTGGCCCCGGACATCAACCACCGCATCTGCAATGTGCCCAGCAGAGGCAGGTGCAGTTCCAGCAGGTGGTCAGCGTATTGGTAATCGAGAGCGGGCCAGAAGTACGACGCGTAGCCGGCCAGTCCGATGGCTCCGGAAGCTATGGAGAGGGGAGCGCTGAAAGAAAGTTGCCAGATGAAAAGAAAGGAAATCAATCGGCCGAAACTACGCGCGCCGTAAATCTCGCGCAGGTAGTTGTAAGATCCGCCTGACTTGGGCATGGCCGCCCCCAGTTCCGCCCACACCAGTCCATCGCACATGGCAAAGATTGCGCCCAGGATCCAGCCCAGCATGGCCTGCGGTCCACCCATGGCGCCCACGATCAGGGGAATGGTGATGAACGGTCCCACGCCGATCATGTCGATCATGTTCAGCGCGGTAGCACTGCTTACGCCGATTCCGCGGATCAGGGATGGGGAAGCGTCGTTGGTCCCTGATCGTTGGCCGTCGGCTTGAGAAGCGTCGCTGGCGGCCTGAGAAGCATCGTCGGTCGTCGGTCGTCGGTCGTTGGCAAAGCCCATGAGTCTCACGGCAAAATCGGGTTACGCGTGAACAGAGTTCACTAAAATAGGGATCACTATCCAACCGTCGTTGACGTAACGACTGCTTACTTCGTTCGGACTCTTCGCGCCGAGGGCGAGACGCCCTCGGGACAGCCGGCAAGATGCCGGCGCTACTGAGATGCCAGCAACCAGCGACCAACCTAATGACTGCTCTCGTGTCCGGCGCTCAGCAGATTCACGTACAGCCGGATAGCTCCGGGCACGCCGGCGGGCAATTGGCGAAAGAACGCATAGCCGGTATAGATGTACGTGCCCTTACCGTACTGCGCCCGCAGCAGTCCCCCCGCAAGTGGTTGCTCGCCAGGGTCGTGAGACGAAAGCAGCGGACGGAAGTGATCGTCCCACTGGCTCATGAAGTACAGCCCGCGCTCCTGCACCCAGCCGTCAAAGTCACGCTGCATGATCTGGTTGGGATAGTGGAACACGCTGTCTTCCGGGGCGAGAATCTCGACCGGAGCCTCCTCCACCGAAACTCTGCTCCGGCTCAAGGTTGCAGGGAAAGGTGTGAAGTGGCCGCTGTTGAAGTCGCCGACGCCAGCGTCATATTGCACGATCAAGGTGCCGCCCGCCGAAACGTAGTCCAGAAGTTTCTTATTGTTGGCCGCGACATTTTTCTGCGTGTCGTAGGTGCGGATGCCAAGAACGATGGTGCCGTAACCAGCCAGATCGGCGCTGGCCAGCTTTTCCGCCGGAAGCACGGTCAAGTCAATCCCGATCTGCTGCAGCACGGTCGGAATCTCATCCCCGGCTCCCGGGATGTACGCCACCTTCAGATCTTTCGGGACGCTTACATCCACGATGCTCACGCGTTGCAACGCCGGTTGGTAATAGTAAGCACTGGCCAGGTCTTCGCGAGTCACCAGGGTGTAGCCTTCGCCGTGGTTCTTTCCGCCGGCGGCAAGCACAGCACGAATCTGATCGTGACCTTCTTTCAAACTGCCCGGAACAACTTTGAATTCAAAGTGCTTCTTGTCGCCACGCTGGCGCAACTGCAGGGGAATTTCCCTGGGCTCGATCCGCCAGCCCGCAGGGGCTTCAAGGCGCAAAGTGCCGAAGGAAGGGACGGTCAGGTTGGAACTCACCCCAACTTTTACGCTGCGCTCGGAGCCGTTCGCGATCGGAATGACCTGCTCTCCCGGCTCCAGTTCGACAGAAAACGCGGGCGCCACGGCCAGCGGACGCTTCTGCTCAACACCCTTCTCGTCGGCAAACGTTACCAGCACCGGCTCCGAAATTTCCGGTAGAGCATCAGGGGTGTTGGGAGCGGAGTTATGAATTCGAGAGGCAAGCGCGGGTACATCGTAGCGGACACTTACGCGAAAGGGCGGCGGGGGAAAAGGCAGAGTCTGATATTGCGGCTCATCCGCGGTATAGACGCCGTCCCGCTCGGGGTCGTTGCGATGCAAAGCCGGACGCGTAGGCGGGGTGTTGGCCGGCAGCACCACCTGGAAATCAGTCTGATAGTCCCGTCCAGGCTGCACGGGGGAAATGCGCTCCTTCGATTCGCTGTCTGTTACTTGACCTTCGAGAAATAAGGAGCGGAGTTGCAAAGGGTACACCGAGCCGTTGTGGAGTTTTACCCGGACGGTGAACTTTTGTCCGGGGGAAATCGCAGCTAGCGGATCCTCTCCCGGCGCCACTGGCCCGTTCGGACCCTGCGGCGACACCAGCGAGGCCTGCAGTGAAAGGTTGAGCGCAAGATTGAGCGCGATCCGGGCCTGCGACTCTTTCTCGATCAAACGGGCCAGTTGTTCTTGATTGTTGCCGCCGCGGAGCCGACTTTCGAGACGGGCAAGCGACTCGACTGCTGAGTACAAAGGCGCCGCGGCACTGCCCGGATCCTTCTCCACCGCTTTTACGGCCTCAGCAATATTGGCTTCGACTCCTGCGAGCTCTCTCCTCGCCGGGGCATCGGAGGGAGAAATCAAGGTTCCCAAACTCGTGTCGATGCCATCAAAGAAATCTTTTTCGTGACCGTCTTTGTCCGTGGCCGGTGGTAGGACTGAGTCCACCCGCTTGTAATAGGTGTAGCGATCGCCGGGCTCCACCGTCCAGCCTCCCGCGCCCTGGGAAAGCTGATGCCGCAGTCCTTCCATTGCGAACTGGACGTACGACATGCCCAGCAACGGATTCACGCGTCCGGTATTTAGCCTGACTGTGTAATTTTCCGCCGCGCAGCTACTGGCCGCAAAGCCGCACACGTTGCCGATGTAAAGCTTCTTGGCCTGCCAGGGTTGCAGTCCTTCTTTGATCTGCTCGGGAAAGCGCTTCGGGTCTGCGGCCGCGCGAAACGCTTCTTTGGTCAGAATGGCGGAAGCCTGGTGATGTCCGTGTCCATCGCGCTCGGTTCCGGAGAAGCGCGCAATCAGCACATCCGGCCGAAAAGTACGGATCACGCGCACCATGTCGCCCAGGGGGATGTCATGACCACCCCACTTCTGAAATGTCTCTTCCGGACTTTTCGAGTAGCCGAAATCCGCCACCCGGCTGAAGCGTTGTTCCACTCCGTAATAGCGATCAGAAGCAGTCAGCTCCAGCGCGCGCAGAACCCCCAGCACATCGAACAGGTTGCTGCCCACTTTGTTCTGACCACCTTCTCCCCGGGTAAGGGTCATTAGCAGCGCGGTGTCTCCCTTGCCGCGAGACTCCAGAGTCAACATGCCTCCATCTTCATCGTCGGGATGGGCGGTGGTTTGCATCAGGCGGGCGGTCGTTTGCAGCCGGAGCAGCATCTGTTTCAGGCCGGCCGTGCCTGTATCCGGAGGCAGAGGATCGACCGGACTCGGCGCGCTCGCAGGAGACTGGGCCAGAGTAATTGTCGCCACGCAAAAGAGAACGGTGAGGAGGGCGAGAGTCAGCGCCCGTCGTAGCGCCGTCGTCCCGGGGGCGGTCCGTTGGGCGTCCAGCCCGACGCCGGGGACGAGACGCCCCCGAGACAGCCGGCAAGATGCGGGCGCTACGGACAGGTGTCGTATCAGGCGACCCTGAAGGCTGACGTACCGGGTGCGTGGGCGCAGAAATAGCAGACTCAGAAATCCATAGCCGGCATTTTTCATACGTATGGGATTGCTGGTGTCGAGGATGGGAGACAAGATTTTTCCTGTGGTTCCTCTGTGTTATATGGACTGCGCGGGAAACCAGGGGTTAGCCGCTAAATGAGTAATCCTACCTCAGTCACATGCCGGGCGGCGTGCTGGGTGTCTGGACCGCCTGCTGACAGGCGTGCGCCGCGGTCAGCAACTCGTCAAACTGCCGATCGCTGTGCAGGCCGCGCAACAGGGGATCCGAAAGCAGGTTGGAGTAGGAGCAGTAGTTCAGCTCAATCGCAGTCTTGAGCATGTGGAAGGCGGCCGCCTTTTTGCCGCAGTAGGCGAAAATCGCGCCCTGATAGTAGGAAAGCTCGGGATCCGGGTCCGAAGGCTGGCTGGTTTCGGCATCGTGGGCCATGCGGTCCAGTTCGGAAGGCGGACGGAGCCCCACGCAGGCTTCCATGAGATCACGGTGGTAGTGAGGAGCGTTCGACATATGTTTCACGGCCTCGCGCGCCTCTGCTATCCTGCCTTCGCGCAACAAGAGGGAAGGAGTGATGTAATTGGCCCACTCCGAGCCCGCATCCAGCTTGATAAAATCACGCGCCCGGTCGAATCGGCTCAGCTCCATGAACGCCCAGGCGCAGGAACGGAACTGGTAGTTGCCTGGAGCCAGGGTGAGGGCTGTATCGCATTGGCGAGTGGACTCCTCCAGCATGCCGGCATAACGCTGTACGTAGCCCAGGGTGAAGTGGGCCTGGGCGTTTTCCGGACGCCGCTTGGCCAGCGCCGCAGCCGCCTCATAAGCTTTTCCTAGCTCGCCTCGGTCCACCCGGTTCACGATGAGTTGCGAGGCGGCCGCAATCAGGTTGGGATCAAGAGCCAGGGCGCGCTCCAGGGCAGCATTCGAGTGCTGGAACATCTGCTCGCCGCCATTGGAGTAGGTGGAGTCGTAGTAATACCGTTGGCCTACTTCCGCCCAGGCGGGCGCATAGTTGGGGTCCAGTTCGACCACCTGTTCCAGCGACTTGATGGCCTCTCGATTGGGAACCGGATCGTGGGAGAGGGCGACGCTGTGTAAATAAAGATTGTACGCCTCCTGATTATTGGGCCGCGATCTGGTTTCCAGAAAGCCGCCGGCCGCACCCAGCATCGGCAGCAGGCCCTCCTGGACTTGTTTGGCCAGCTGTTGTTGCATCCCGATCAGGTCCTGGGTCGAGCCCGTAAGATTGGTTTGCCACACCAGACGTTCCGTCCCGGTCTCAATCGCCTCCAGCGTGACCAGCAGGTGGTTTCCCTGTTTCTGAAAGTGTCCGGTCAGAACCGTGCCTACATGTAGGTCGCGGCCCACTTGCTGCGGGTCGAGGTCGGCGTTTACGTACTTTCTGGTCACCGCGGAAGGACGAACATCGAGCGTGCGCGAATAGGTGAGCGTGTTGGCGATTTCATCCGCCAGGGCAAAGCGGAGATAGTCCACGCTGAAATCGCCATTGAGATTTTGCAGCGGCAGCACCGCTATGGCGTTCTTGGAGGCTCCTCCCATGACTGCCGCGCGATGCTTAATGAACCAGGTCCCCACGGCCGCCAGCACTGTGATCAGCAGAGCTGTAACCGCGAGCAGAAGATAACTCTGCCGTCGGCCCGGGTTCTGGAAGGTACTGGTGACCACGCGCACTGGCGAAGTTGCGCGCGCGCCGGACCGGGTCAACCCCGATTCGGTTTCCTTCTTCAGTTGCTGAAGAGCGGCTTTCATCTCCGCCGCGCTGGCATAGCGCTGGTTGCGATCTTTCTCCATCGCTTTCCCGATAATGCATTCCATTTCCTTGGGAAGCCGGGGATTGAGAGTGAGGGGCGACGGTGGTTTGGTGTGCAGCACCGAATCCAGGGTCATGACCACGTTATTGCCGGTGAAGGGTTTCTTTCCCGTGGCCATTTCATAGAGCACGACGCCGAAGGAAAACAGATCAGTCCGCGGGTCAAGCTCCTCGCTGCGCGCCTGTTCTGGGGACATGTAAACCGCGGTGCCGGGAATTACGCCCACGGCGGTCAGAGAGTCTTCGACCGGTGTTTCTTCGCTGGTCCCCATCCGTTCGTTCCGCAGCAATTTGGCGAGGCCAAAATCTAGGACCTTGGTCTGTCCCGTCGAAGTGATAAAGATGTTAGCGGGCTTGATATCGCGATGAATGATGCCCTTGGCGTGAGAGGCAGCCAAGGCATCGGCCACGTGGACGGCCACCTCGAGCAGATCGTCGATGTCCATCGGGTTACCGCGGATGCGCTGCTTCAGGCTTACTCCCTCCAATTTCTCCATGACGATGAAGGGATGGCCGTTATGATCTTCCACCTCGTGGATGGTGCAGATGCTGGGATGATTCAGCAGGGAGGCGGCGCGGGCCTCACGCTCGAAGCGCTCCATGGCCTTGGCGTCGCCGGTGAGATTGTCGGGGAGAAACTTGATGGCGACGTGGCGGCCCAGCCGGGTGTCTTCTGCCTCATAGACCACGCCCATCCCGCCGCCGCCCAGCTTGCCCAGAATCTTGTAATGGGAGACCGTCTGGCCGACCATGGTCGCACTGCTCGAACTTTGGCCAGACGTTTCGCGGTCCATGGCTAAGCTCAGCCCTTTAGCGGGTCAATGTTAGGCCGGGAGGAGTATCTGGTCAACTATCTGTAGCGCCGTATCTGTAGCGCCGGCGTCCCTCCGGCCCGATGGACGGGCAAAGCCTGCCCGGAGCAGCCAAGGGATCGTCGCCCGGACCGCCGGCGAGACACGGGCGTTCCTGGCCCCAGCACTATAATTATTGGACCGTGCTGCGCGGACTCGCCATGTCCGTTGTCCTTGCACTGGCTGGTGCGGGGATTTGCCCGACGCAGAGCCGGGCACAGCTGGCCACTCCGGCCGCGCCCCCGATTCGGATGCCCTCAGGCGAAGACCTCAACGAACTCCAGCCTTTTGGCGCGGGTGATCCAGCTGAACTGAAGGCTGCCACCGACGACGGCCCGACCGCAATCCCCTCCTGGGAGACAAACGGGATTCACTCAGGACAAGAAGCCGGAACAGGTGTGAGACGTGGCGATAAATCCGAGGTTCAGGGCCCGGGATTCTGCCGTGCGTCCCCGCCCTGGGCAGGCCGACATGTTTTGGGCGGGGTCACTGTCTCCGAGTTGACCTTCAACGGCCGCCTCCGCCTGGCGCCCGATGATCAGCAAAAGATCGCGTCCTCGATCAGGCAACATACATACTTTGGTGATCCCGATGGAGTTGCCGCCGGGATTCTGGAAACAGTTAGAGCAGCGTGGCAAGACCACGGGTATTTCAAGGCGCGGGTTGATGGCGATACCAGGATACTCGCCGACAATGCTCTCGACATGCGGATCGCCCTTGCCATTCACATCGATGAGGGCCCTCAGTACCGATTGTGGCAAATTACTTTCAAGGGCAATCGGGCAATTTTGAATGCGCAGGCCCTACGCAAATTGTTCCCGCTTCAGGACGGTGAACTGTTCAACGGCTCTGCTATTGGCCAGGGCCTGGACAACCTGCGCAAGGCATATCGCGGTTTGGGATTCATCAACTTTACGTCCATCCCGAATAGCGACGTAGACGAAAAAAACCGGACCATTGCGCTCATGATAGATATCGATGAAGGCAGGCAGTTTCTTGTAAGCAGTGTCAGGATCATTGGTCTGAGCGAGCCTGCTGCCGAGAATGCTTTAAAGGACCTAGTGCTCAAAGCAGGCGAGGTCTATAACGAAAAACTTGCCGGTCTCTTCCTCCTGACAGACGGCTCCTGGTTGCCGAGCGGTACCTCGCCGGAGTCATGCATCCACATGATGCTAAACGAACGAGCCGGAACGGTAGCCCTTGCCTTCGATTTTGCGCCATGTCCGGTTGAATAGATTGTCGCCCCGAAATCCCCGCCCCAAGTCGATCATGAACGGGGCCCCGTCCAGGGTCGCTGGTGATGAAATCCCGCCGAAGAGCCCACCCTTGGTTTCTGAATTAACGCTATAATTCAGCCCACTCATGGCACTCTCTTCAGGAACGAAGCTGGGCCCTTACGAGATTCAATCTCTCATCGGTGCGGGCGGCATGGGCGAAGTGTATCGCGCCCACGATTCCCGGCTGGACCGCACCGTGGCCATCAAGGTCCTGCCTGCATCTTTTTCGGCGGACCGCGATCGCATGCAGCGCTTCGCGCAGGAAGCCCGCGCGGCAGCGGCCCTGAATCATCCCAACATTCTTTCCATTTTCGACATTGGCGACCAGCAGGGCTCGCCTTACGTTGTCTCCGAGTTGCTGGAAGGGGAAACCCTGCGCGAGCGCTTGAGGAGCGGCGCACTCTCCCCGCGGAAGGCGATTGACTGCGCCCTGCAAGTGGCGCGCGGGCTGGCCGCGGCGCACCAGAAGGGCATCGTGCATCGCGACCTGAAGCCGGAAAACGTCTTCATTACCCAGGATGGCCGGGTGAAGATTCTGGATTTCGGGTTGGCCAAGCTGATCATGCCGGAGGCCTCAAGCGGGGCCGATGCCCCGACCTTGCACGCCGTGACCGAACCCGGCCTGATCATGGGCACGGTCGGTTACATGTCGCCGGAACAGGTGCGCGGTCACGCCGCCGACCCACGCTCCGACATCTTTGCCTTCGGCGCGATTCTCTACGAGATGATCTCCGGCAAGCGCGCCTTCCACGGCGAAACTTCGGCCGACACCATGAGCGCGATTCTGAAGGAGGAGGTGCCCGACCTTTCCGAAACCGCGCGCAACGTTCCGCCCGGCCTGGAAAGAATCGTGCGGCACTGCCTGGAGAAAAATCCAGCGCAGCGCTTCCACTCCGCCGGCGACCTGGCGTTCGACCTGGAAGCGCTGACCGAGATTTCCGCTAGCAGCAGCAAATCAGGCGCGCAGGCAGCCGTGCAAGAGGTCCGAGGTGAAGAGAAGCGTCGGAAATTGGCGAGTGTAGCGGCCGCAATCGTGCTCGCAGGGGCCCTGGTCGCCCTGGGGTGGTGGGCGGGACGAGGCCGCGGTGTCGCGCCGGCACCTGAGTATCAGCAGATCACTTTCCGCACCGGATCGATCGGCAACGCCCGCTTCACTCCCGATGGAAGCATCGTTTACGACGCATCCTGGGAAGGCGGTCCTCACCAACTGTATCTGGCCCGGACCGATGACAACGGCTCGCGCGAATTGGGAATGAAGGATTCAGCTTTGCTGTCGATCTCGAAGAGCGGGGAACTTGCCATCCGGCTCCACACCGTGTACCACGGTGGTTATGCCCGCGAGGGAACCCTCGCCCGGGTACCCCTGAGCGGCGGAACTCCTCGCGAAGTGCTGGAGAATGTGCAGGACGCGGACTGGGCGGCGGACGGCGAAAACATGGCTTTAGTCCGCTTCGTTCCGGCGAACAGCCACTGGCGGCTGGAATATCCGGTGGGCAAAGTGCTGTTTGACAGCATTAACTGGATCAGCCATCCCAAGATTTCGCCCGACGGCAAGCGGGTAGCGTTCGCTGATCACGAGAACCCCATTGGCGACGACCAGGGTACGGTCGCCGTGATCGAACCGGACGGGCAAGAGAGGAAGTTGTCATCGGGGTGGTCATCGGTAGAGGGCATTCTGTGGTCACCGGCGGGCGACGAGATATGGTTCACCGCCTCCGACAGCGGGAGCGCCGCGAATCTGCGAGGCGTGACGCTTGCCGGCAAGGCTCGGACAATCATTAACGTACCGGGAGGCATGTGGCTGCAGGATTCCCGCGGGCCACTTACGCTGATGATTACCCACCAGGCCCGTCTCGGAATTCGCGCCATGCCGCCGGGCGGCAAAGAGGAAGTCGAACTGGGCTGGTTCGGGTGGTCGCTGCCGCGAGATATCAGCCGTGACGGGAAGAAAGTTCTGTTCGAGGAGGAAGCCGAAGGCGGCGGGCCGAACTATACGGTGTTTCTGCGCGATACCGACGGGTCACCTCCGGTTCGGATCAGTGATGGCACCGGTGAAGCAATCTCGCCAGACAATAAATGGGTGATTACTAAACCGGCCAAGGGAGGGGCGCTCAGCCTGGTACCAACCGGCGCCGGCGAAGCCCGGCAGTTGACTCACGACAACATCAGCTATGGATTCGTCCGCTACCTGCCGGATGGCAAACAGCTGCTGGCCTCTGGAATCGAGGCTGGCCATGGAGTCCGCGATTATCTGATTGATGTCAGTAATGGCAATGCCAAACCTCTCACGCCGGAAGGCACCGCCGGCACGCAGTTGTCCCCCGACGGCCGCAGTGTCGCAGTGCTGGGTCCGGATGGCAAATGGGGCATCTGGCCGCTTGACGGCAGCGGTCTGCGCCCGGTTGCGGGATTGGATTCCAAGTATTACGTCTCGGGGTGGACGCCGGATGGTACGTCTTTGTACGCGCTCTCCAGCCAGCAACGCGAAGGCGCTGCCAAGGTGTATCGGGTAAACCTGGCCAGCGGCAAGATGGATTACTGGAAAACCTTCGGAGAGAATCTCCCTGCCGGAGTGGCGAGTGTGGGCGGCCCGCGTTTTTCCAGCGACGGAAGCGCCTACGCTTATGTTTACTCTCAGGTACTGTCGCAGGCTTATGTGGTGAAGGGACTGAGGCAGTAAAGCCAAGCTCGCAGGTCTATCCCAGATGGAAGGGTGTCGCCGTCCAAGCTACGCTAGAGCAGTTATGAATAGAATCCCGCCGAAGAGCCCACCCATTCCATATTGCGATTGTGGTCCACCCCCATCATTAACCCTCGGCCCATGCGGATGATGGTCATCACCGGCAGCAATTCGTCCAGCCAGATGTACATGATGCGCACCTCTGCCTTGTTGCTGCCGAAGGGCGTTTCCACGACGGGCTCGAAATTCATGCGCTCCTGCAGAATGTACTGCGAACGCTTTTCCCTGGGGATGGCTGCGATGTCCTCTGGTTTGAGATTGATGATCACACCCAGCCCGGCGAAAGAAAACAGCGGTTTGACGACATAGTTCTCCAGGTCTTTCGGTATCTGGTCCACGCGGTCCAGGAACCAGGTCTTGGGCACGCACTCATGGCGCAGATAGGGCAGCGAGAACTTGCTCAAACGGAAGTACCAGTTGGGATGCCCCGCCCATTCCACTTCAATGTCATCATTGAGCCGGAAAGCAGTCTTGAGGTCCTTGCGCACCATTTCGTCCACGATGGCGCGGTTGTAAATGCGCATGATGGGAGTCCGCTTTCCGGCGTTTTCGTAGAACAGGAACTTGCCTACCTTCCTGATGTGCGCAATATCGACCGTCCGGATGCCAAGTAGTTTCTCGGTCAACAGGAAATCGGGAAGAGTCTTCTGATGCCGGGGATCGATTTCCATCAGAACGACCTGCGCGGGGTCGTGGTCGGCGACTATGGCGCGGCGCAGCAATTTCTTGTAGCCCTCCCAATCCAGCCCACCCAACAGAAATTTGAGGTTCCGGTCGAGACCAAAAACCTCCCTATAAGTTTGCGAGAGCAGAGCCTGGTAGGCGTAGAGAGAAGGGAAGCCCTGCAATTCAACCAGTCTGGGCTGCAGCTTGCCAAATTTGCCGCGCACCAACCCAAAATCCACTTGCACAAAGAGAGGGTGGGCGGTTTCGCGCGGAACTTTGAACTGTTCTGGAATGGCCGCGGAGGAAGCTTTGCGGTAGTCGATGCCGTTGAGTTGCTGGATCAGTTCCTCGCCGTACTCTGACATCTGGTCAAGCAGAGGCTTGGGCAAAAAGCAAGGCGTCTCGCAGACCCGGAACTTGACCGGCGTCCCGCAGCGTTCTTCCAGTAGCTTGAGCAGGCGCTGATATTTTTCCGGCGTGTAGTTCGCGTTGAACTGCTGTCGAAGAGCGGGAATCATGATAACGGCGAAATCCGCGAATCACTCTCAACAACTTGTCATCCTGAGCGGAGCAGTTGCTTCGCGACGCGAAGCAGCTGCGCTCGAAGGACCCCTATATCGCCACGAGCTGTCCACTACGCTTCCAGCAAAAACTGTCCCTTGTGCATGATCTGTGCTTCATCCACCCAGATATCGAAATTCCTGCCCACCACATCAATATGGGTGGAACAATCCCACTGCGCCCCGGTGTGTGCGCCATAGGGATTGCCAAATGCGATATGCACGCCGGGATATTTTTCGTCCTGCAGAATCTGCCCGATCACATCTTTCAACTCAATGTTGGTGCCGATGGCGAACTCGCCCACGCGATCGCTGTTCTCGTCAGTATGGGTGTAACGCCAGAAATCATCTTCCAGTTCGCGATTGGCGGAATGGGCCTCGGTCAGGCGATTGCCCTTTACCTGGATGGTGAGCGGGTTCTCTCGCAGGCTGCCAAACTTGGCGCACAGCCAGTCACCCACAACTCCATCGATCACAAAGGTCCCGTTGACCTCGCCTGGGGTGGTAAACACCTCACCGCCAGGTAAGTTGCCCCATTTGTCAGGGCTGATAATGCCGCTGGTCTTGAGCCAATGGTATTGCGGGTTCAACTGGGCGGTCAGATCGGTCCCGGCGGAAGTCCTGGCCCGCACAGTTTTTGCCCGCCGCACGATTTCGACCACCTTGGTGCTGATGCGATCCACTTTGAGGAAATCGGCCCGCATGCCTTCGAGCATGATCTGATGGTTGATGTTGACCATGTGCGCGTGCCGGATCTTCCGGCGGTTCACCACGTCGGTCATCTGCATCCGCGTGCGCAGTTCATTGGCCTGCGCCTGCACCGCGAAGATGCTGACCTGGCTGGTCTCGAGATCATCCGCGATCGGTCGCGGGAGGTCGGTCAGCGGCCGGGCAGCGAGTTCTTCCAGAATCCATGCGCGGTACGGGGAGCCCAGAATCTCCAACTCGCGGACCAGGCTGGCGGCGATTTCCCTGGTTGCCTCATCCGTAATAAGGGTGACTTTCTCGCTGGGCTGGATGCAGAGACATACCTTGACCGCGTTGCGGGCGCCGGGAGTAAGTTCAGAATCGAATGGGAGCGTGCTCAGTTCACGCCGGGCTTGACTGGCAGGAAGATTCATTACCCTACTTTTCTAGCGGGAGTCTGGGCTTCGGTTTCGGCCAGTCCCACTTCGGTTTCTTCGATGATGTAGTCCACAACTTTTTTCAGATCGCCGGTCTCGCGAAATACCCGCAACTGCCGGTCGGCGCCGGTGCCGCAGTCCAGAATCTTGTGGATATAGTTTAGCTCCTCGCGGCAATCGAGTTCGTCCACCACGTCGTCGATGAACTCAAGATATTCCAGCACCAGTTCGCGGGCGGGAACTTCCGCCTGCTTGCCAAAATCAATCAGCTTGCCTTCGAGGCCATAACGCGACGCCCGCCACTTATTTTCCATAATCAAGGCACGGCGATAGAGACGGAATCCCTGGTTGGCGGTGTAAAGCTTGTAAAGTTTGGCGATGGTGGCCTGGATCAACGCCGCCAGCGCAATGGTTTCCTCTACCCGCATGGGAATGTCGCACACCCGGAATTCCAGCGTGTTGAAGAAGGGATGCGGGCGGATGTCCCACCAGATTTTCTTGGCGTTGTCGATGCAATTGGTCTTGATCAGCAGCTTGATGAAATTCTCGTACTCGCCCCAGCTGGGAAAGTAATCCGGGATATTGGTGCGGGGGAATTTATCGAAAACTTTGCAGCGATACGATTTCAACCCCGTGTCCATGCCCAGCCAGAAGGGGGAATTGGTCGAAAGCGCCAGGATGTGCGGCAGAAAATAGCGGGCGTGATTCATCAACTGGATGGCAGTCTCGCGGTCCTCCACGCCAATATGCACGTGCAGGCCGAAAATCAGGTTGGCCCGCGCCACCAGTTGCAGGTCTTCCACAATGTTCTTGTAGCGGACGTCCTCCGTGATCTCCTGCACCCGCCAGTCGGCAAAGGGATGAGTCGCCGCCGCAGCCAGCCGCAGGCCATTTTCGCGGGCCAGGGCAATCATGTCGCGGCGCAGCTTCTTCACTTCTTCCTTGGCGTCTTTGATGTTGCTGCAGACCGAGGTCCCGACCTCGACCACCGACTGGTGCATCTCGGCCTTCACCCGCTCCTGCAGGAGCAGCTTTCCCTTCTCGATAATCTCGGCGTGGATGTGGGAGCGCAGGTCGCGTGTGACCGGATCAACGGTCTGATATTCCTCTTCGATCCCGATGGTGAAAGTCGGAAGCATGGGGTCCTTCCGGGGGAAACGCTCGCCGCCGGCCTGGCCGTGGCAGCTGGCCTGAAGCGGGGACTAGTATAGCAATCGGCGGTTATTGCAAGCACAGGAAAGTGTGGCTCGGACACTCCCTTCGGCTTCGCTCCGGGCAGGCTCTGTCCGACGCCTTTGAAGTTGAGGTTGAAGTTATGCCATATAGTCTAAGTCTTCGCCTTTTTCCGTGCGGCAGCCTTGGTTTTTGGTATTTCCGCCACCTTTCCGCCCGCCAGAAACGAAGCCCAGCGCAATTCACGGGCCGGATTCTCATCGCTAAGCGCTTTGGCTACAGCCATTTCCGCCACCGCATTCACGATCCAATCAAAATTTGACTGGCCTACGGAGTGGATATCTGCATCCGGCGCGGGGTTGAGGAAGTCAATGGCATAAGGAACGCCATCCTCCACCGCAAACTCCACTGTGTTGAGGTCATAGCCCAGCGCCCGGCACAGGGTTTGGCAGTCTTTGACCACCCGGTCCAGCAGTTTGGGATCGACAGGTACAGGATTTTTCACATAGCGTTCGTGAAAGGGCGCCTTCGGATCGTAGTGCATGATGTGGACGTTTTCCTGTCCGACCACGTAGCAGCGAAAATATTCCTTGAACTCGACGCCATGCTGCAGGGTCATGCACAGATCGCCGGTCTGGTTGTAGTGATGAAAAAACTCCTCCGGCGAATGGACCTTGTACACATGCTTCCAGCCCCCGCCGGAATACGGCTTGAGAAAGGCAGGGAATCGCACGTAGTCGAAAATCTCTTCCCAGTTCAGCGGATATATCAGGTTGCGCATGGACTGGTCAGTTGTACCCTCGGGATGCTTGTGGTGCGGCAGAATCACCGTGGGCGGAATGGCCACGCCCAACTTCGACGCCAAAGCGTAATTGAAGAACTTGTCGTCGGCGGTCCACCAGAACGGGTTGTTGACGACGATCGTCCCGCTGAGCGCGGCGTTTTTCAGGTAGGCGCGGTAGAAAGGGATGTCTTGCGAAATGCGGTCGATGATGACGCGATACCCACTGGGCTCGGCCATCTTGACTCCGCCCAGCTTGACGAATTCCGCGGTCACGCCCTCGACCTTCATGCCGTTGATCTTTTCCACCAGGGCCGGAGGAAACGTGTTTTCCATCCCGAACATGACGCCGATTTTCTTCACCATCGCCTCCCCCTGTCATCCTGAGCGAAGTAGCTGCTTGGCTTTGCGAAGCAGCCGCGCAGTCGAAGGATCCCTATAACCACCACAATGCGTGCCATCTAAGGTATTTTCGAAAATCTAGATCGAATGGCTGCGAAAAAATTCTCAAGCTCTACGACAGTGCTTAAGCCTATAGAAGTCCTTCACGCCACGCTCAGGATGACAATCCTAGGAAAAATATTTTACCGCCATCCGCTGCCACAGCGGCCAGTCGTGTTTGGAGTTGTCTCCCCACACATCCAGCCAGTGCGGAATTCCCCTGGCGTTCAAGATGGCCGAGAACTTGATGTTCTGGTCCAGGCAGATGTCCCAGTTCGCCGATCCCAGCACGATATTCATCTTCCGATAACGGCTCAGAAACCATTCATCGCTCATGTTGGGCACAAAATCGGGCGGACAGTTGAAATAGCAGTCGTCATCGTAATAGCCATCCAGAAATTGGTGGATATCGAATGCTCCGCTCATGCTTACGCAGTAGTTCACCACGTCGGGATGCTTGAGCGAAAAATTCATTGCATGGTAGCCGCCGAAACTGCAGCCGGTAAGCGCCAGCCGGGGCGTATTGTTTTTCCAGCGCAGGAAAGGAAGCATCTCGTGCAGGATGTAGCGCTCGTATTGCAGGTGGCGCAGCACCCGTACCCGGGGATGAACGCCCTTGTTGTACCAGCTCTCGCTATCCACCGCATCCGGACAGAATATCTGCAACTCGCCCGCATCGATCTTCGGTGCCAGAACGCCGGTCATGTTCCGGTCCTCATATTCGAAAAATCTTCCCTGGGAAGTGGGGAACACCAGCAAGGGAGTGCCGGCGTGTCCGAAGACCAGAAGTTCCATATCGCGGTGCAACTCGGAACTATATCCTTTGTGGTATTCGCGGTTCATGATGGCGCCGAGTATCTTACCTGATCATGCCGCGGCAGGCCACGGAACTGCTCGCGCAGGGCGCACGCCCTCGTCCGCCCGGCGGAGCGAAGCTCTACTAATTTGTCAGCGCGTTGAAACCGGTCGAGCTTCCGCTCGACTGGGCAGATGAGGACATCTGCCCCTACGTGTTCTAAAATAGAAATTTGCCTTCTCTGATGATCCACCTCGCACAATCATGAACGTCGCGAGTTTGAAACTCCTGACGCGCCGTCCTCCCGTGATCATTGCCAGCCTAGCGATGGTAACGGTGTTGGCGTTTCTGGGCGTCAACCGCCTGGTCAACCGTTTTCGCGAGCAGGAGAAGGCGCTGGCGCGCCACCTCTACGAACACGGACTTCAGGCGCAGGCCGCGGGACAGGCGGAACGCGCCGTCGCCGATTTTCGTGCGGCGCTCAGTTACGCCCGCGACAATTTTGATTATCAGCTCAGCCTGGCGCGCGCGTTACGGGATACGGGCCGGACCGCCGAATCCGAAACCTATCTGATCAGCCTGTGGGAGCGTACTCCCCAGGAAGGCGCGGTGAATCTGGCCCTAGGACGCTTGTTCGCGCGGGAGGGGCTCTTCGACAAGACCATTCAGTATTACCACAACGCGATCTACGGTTTCTGGCCCGGTGACCCGGAGACTAAGCGGCGGGACACCGAATTTGAACTGATCACGTTTTTGTTACAGCACCAGGCCTATCCTCAGGCGCAAGCGGAGCTGATTACCATGGCGGCCGCCTTGCCCAGCGATCCTGGTCTGCGGGTACGCGCGGCCCAACTATTCGCGACCTCCCAGGACTATGAGCATGCTCTGGCCCAATTCCAGCAGGTCCTGCGAACCGATCGGGACAACCAGGCTGCGCTGTATGGCGCCGGTCAGGCCGCCTTCCACCTGGGCCGTTATCGGACGGCGCAGGGCTACTTGCGCAGTGCCGTTCGCCGCGACCCACAAAATACGCAGGCTGCAACGTCGCTGAAGACTGCCACCATGGTTCTGGATGCAGACCCCTTCGCGCCGCGCATATCGGATGCGGAACGCGGTCGACGCGTGCGCTCGGCATTTCAGATGGCGGGAGAACGCCTGGACAACTGTGCCAAGGCTAATGAGATTGATCTGAGCCCGAGGTCGCCCTCAGGCGGCTTGCCCGCTTTGAAAGCGCAGTGGCTGGAAATGGCGCCAAAGGCGGCCAAGTTGCGTCCGCCGCGTAATGACGGGGCCCAGGACGAGATCATGGATCTGGTTTTCGAGATTGAGCAGCAGACTCAATCAACCTGTGGCACACCCCAAGGCCTGGATCAGGCCCTCTTTCTTCTTTCCCAGGACCGCAACGGAGTGGAACGATGACGGGCACCGGCACCGCCGCGAACCCAGGCACCGGGTCCCACCCGCCGTCACTGCCGGCCGAGGGTTCAGCGCTTAAGGCCGGAAGCCGATCATGGTTTACGCTCAGTACCTCCCGCGAAGAGCGCTTCTTCCTGCTGCTGGCGGTTTTTATCGGCCTGTTTTCAGGACTCGCGGTGGTCTGTTTCCGCCTGGCGATCGACTGGACCAGGATCTCTTTGCTGGGGCCGGCGCCGGAGCCGCACAGCTGGCGCCTGATTGCGACGCCCGCGATCGTCGGGCTGATCATGGCTCTGCTGGTGGTGCACGTTTTTCCGTTGGTTCGGGGCAGTGGAGTCAACCAGACCAAGGCCGCGCTCTACATCTACAACGGCTATATTCCGTTTCGCACCGCGGTGGGAAAATTCATCACGGCCGCCATGGCCATCGGCTCGGGACAGTCTCTGGGACCTGAAGACCCGTCGCTGCAGATTGGCGCCAGTCTGGCTTCGGCACTGGGTCGGCGGCTGGAACTCTCTCGCGAACGTTTGCGTCTGCTGGCTCCGGTGGGCGCCGCGGCCGGACTGGCGGCGGCATTCAACGCACCCATTTCCGCCGTGCTGTTCGTCATCGAAGAAGTAATCGGGCGCTGGAGCGCCGGCATTCTGGGCTCCGTCGTGCTGTCGGCGGTTTCGAGCGTGGTAGTGGTGCGCTGGTTCCTGGGCTCGGAGCCTCTATTCCGCATTCCCGCCGTCGGCCTGGTGCGGCCCACGGAACTGCTGGCCTACGCGGTGTTGGGAGTAGTAGGAGGGCTGGCAGCGGTCATCTTTGCCAAGGCGATCGGCTACCTTCGCCCGCGCCTGCGTGCCTGGCCGCGCTGGACGCAGTACCTGCAGCCCGCCGCAGCCGGACTGATTATCGGCGTGATCGGGTTTCTCGGCGCTCCCCAGGTCATGGGCGCGGGCTACGAATATATGGACCAGGCCATGCACGCCCAGTTCACCTGGAAGATGCTGGCTACCCTGGCGCTGCTGAAGATCGTCGCCACCACGCTGTCGTTCGTCAGCGGCGCTCCCGGTGGCATGTTCGCTCCCACGCTTTTTGTTGGCGCCATGCTGGGGGGAGCGGTGGGAGGTGTGGAACGCGCCTTGTATCCTGGCCTCACAGGCTCCACTGCTACCTACGCCCTGGTTGGCATGGGGGTGCTCTTCGCGGCCTTCCTGCGTGTGCCCATGACCTCCGTCTTCATGGTGTTGGAAGTCAGCGGCAATTATTCCATCATCGTGCCTGTGATCGTGGCTAACACCCTAGCGTATGTGATCTCCCGCGGGCTGGAACCCACACCGATCTTCGACCTGCTGACTCGCCAGGACGGCCTCGATCTGCCTTCGCTTGAGGAACAACGAGAGCAGACCGTCTTGCGGGTGGAAGATGCCATGAGACCCGCCCCCACTCCGGTATTGGAGGCCCAGAGTTCGGTGGAGCAGGCGTTGCGCCGAGTGCAGGACATGCCTGGCACGTTTCTCGTCCGCATGAGCCCCAGCGGGTGGGGGAGCACCACTTCGGACACACTCAAGCGCCTGGCCGGCGAAGGCAAAGGAGAAATGACGTTGGGCTCGACTTTGCCCATTCGAAACCTGCCCTATCTTCATCCCGACCTCACCCTGGAGGCGGCGCTGCGCCATGTTTATCAGGTGCCCCTGGTCCCGGTAGTCCACCGTGCCGATTTCCGGCGCCTGGAAGGGGTCATTTCCCGCGAAGATGTGCTGGAGAAATACAAAAAGCAGGAGGGCGACTGAGCTGAGCAGCACCTGAGCCTGTGTGGGTCGGACACTCCCTTCGACTTCGCTCAGGCAGGCGCTGTCCGACGCCTTTGAAGTTTCCATTCAGGTTTCAATATCCTTGTTTCGCGCGCTGGTTCGTTCCAGTAGTTCGAACGATTGCAAGAAAAAGTCAAAGTCAAAAGCGTTGGACAGGAGTGTCCGACCCACAAGGGCTATATATAGACCCTGGAAAGACAGTTGGTAACCGTTCCTTTTCAATACTTTACAAACCATCCAATGCGCCATTCCCCCCGCTAGACCCCCGTTTTTCCCCTTTCGTTGACATCTGCTCGTGCTTCCCCCATGCCTTCAATAACATAAAGTCAGATCCATCCATCAGGCGGCAGACGCTAACCGGCGCTCCCCGGGTGAATCTTGTACGAAGGTCAGACCGCGGCAGGGAATTTCCGGTTCAATTCGGGAATTTCCGGCAAAAGTACGAAGTGGCCGCGGCATACCCGCACAGGAAAGCGAGAACGCATGCACAAGCCAGTGAAGTACGTGGAAAAAGCGGTGACCGTCGCCGCCAAGGGCGCGTGGGTGGTGTTCAACAGCCTGAACAAGATCAAGCAGAACCCCTCGCCAAAGCCGAAGTGGTCGGACAAGCCGCTACTCAAGTCCTATGAGAAGACCAAGCCGCCGTTGGGCTGGCCGCGCTCCACTGACTCGCTATGCCCCAAGTGCATCCCGGAAATCCGTCAGCAGATCCTCGACGGCAAGCTGCCCTACGAAGTGCTGATGAATGAAAAGGTCGGCGAAATCAAAGCCGAAATCGTCGAGCGCGACGGCAAGATCCTGATGGTGAAGGACTGCGCCATCCACGGCCATTTTGAAGACGTAATGTCGATCGACACCGACTTCTCGCGCCACTTGGAAGAAGTATTCCCTGGCCGCGATATTCGCGCCCACAACGACGAGAAGCTGCATCACCACGGATCTTCGACGGTGAAGTATGGACGTGGCTCGGTCCTCACCATCGACCTTACCAACCGCTGCAACATGATGTGCGATCCCTGTTTCATGGACGCCAACCAGGTTGGCTTCGTCCACGAGTTGAGTTGGGAAGACATCAAGACCATGCTGGACAATGCCATCACAATCAAGCCCCGGCGCCAGATGTCGGTGCAGTTCTCCGGTGGCGAGCCCACTCTTTCGCCGTACTTCCTGGACGCCGTCCGCTACGCTCGCAAGGTTGGCTACAACTCGGTGCAGGCCGCAACCAACGGAATTGAATTCGCCAAGAGCTTAGAGTTCGCGCAGCAGGCGGCCGAAGCCGGTATGCGTTATGCCTATCTCCAGTTTGACGGAATCGGAAACGCTGCCAACGCGCACCGCAAGGTAGGCAACCTGTTCGATGTGAAGCTCAAGGCGATCGAGAATATGCACAAGGCGGGCATCGAGATCGTGCCTGTGGTCACCATCGTCAACGGCATCAACAACGAGCAGGTGGGACGCATCATCAAGTTCGCGCTGGACAATCCCAAGACCATCGGATTCCTCTCCTTTCAGCCTGTGTCATTCACGGGGCGCGATGAAGCCGTTACCGACGATCGCCGCAGCGCGCAGCGCTATACCCTCTCGCATTTGGCTCACGACGTGAAGAACCAGACCGGCCTTGGGGAACCGGCCCGCGACTGGTTCCCGATTTCATTCATGGGGACCTTCTCTGACTGGGCTGACCTGATGCACGTCAACGACGCCAACAATGATTGGGGCCAATTAAGTTGTGGCTGCCACCCGAATTGCGGTACCGGCATGGCGGTCATGATCGACAAGGAAACCAAGGAAGCGGTGCCTGTGACCGCCTTCCTGAAGGGCGATCAACTGGCCAAGGACATCGCCAAGGTCAACGACGCTGCCCGCGGCAAGTTCCTTACCGTCGTCGGTATGGCTCTCTGCCTGATGAAGAATTACGATCCGTTCCAGTCGCCGACGCATTTCAAGCTGATGGACCTGCTGAAGAAGTTCGACAAGAACTTCAACGCCACCGGAAAGAACTACGGCAAGGTTGGTCCGGACCGCACCATCGACGACGTCATGAAGCGCCGCCAGGACCGCTGGAACTTCCTGTTCATCGCGGGCATGTGGTTCCAGGACCTGTTCAACTACGATTTCCGGCGCACCGAGCAGTGCATTATTCCCTACGCCACCCAGGAAGGCGAAATTTCCTTCTGCGCCTACAACACGGGCGTGGGCTGGCGCAACATCATCGAGAAGATGCACATGACGGCCACGCTCACCAAGTGGTATGACGAGCACGGCCGCCACGAAATCTTCGCAGGCGGCAAGAACGTCAAGATGGAATCGGTTGCCCACAACCTGGTGCTCAAGGAAGAACTGGTCACCAATGAAGAGCAGCACGACCTCGACAAGCTGGGCATCGCCAAGAACTCGCGCGAAGAAAAGATGCGGGCGCGCGACGCCAAGCAGAAGGACGATCCCGCCTACAACGCCCGTATGGCCGCGCTCTATCGCGAAGTAGTGCTGAAGGAGAAGCCAGTGGTGGCGGACAACGGCTTCATTCCGTTGGGCGCGCTTACGCCTGTGAGAGGCAATGGCAACGGACACGCTCCGACGAAATCGGAAGCGGAACCGGTGCTGGGAGACTAGGGAAAGCAGTTTCTGGTTTCCAGTTTCACAAGGCCGCCTCCGGGCGGCCTTTTTATCTTGATGGAGCACAGGCGTCCTCACCCGTGTTTGCCGTGGGACGGGCAGCACGCCCATCCTCCAACGAGCCTGGCTGTCCAACGAGCCTGGCTTGACTTCGTGGCCGCTTCGGAATAGTCTCCGCCCAACTCCGGGTTATCCTTTTTTCGTTGCTTGGTGCCAGGCCCTTCCACAAGTCTGATTCAAAATCTGCTTCGCGAACGAGGAGGTCAGCATCCATGAAAAGATTCACGCGGTTACTGTTGGGGACGGGTGTGTTAGTCGGGGGAATGAGCATCGCCGTGGCACAGGAAACGACGCCGCCACCCAAAGTGCTCAGCATCATGCGTGAGTTCGTCAAACCGGGGAAGGGCGGAGCCGTGCATGAGAAATCCGAGAGCGCATTCGTGCAGGCCATGACGCGCGCGAAATGGCCGACCCACTATTTTGCCGTGAGTTCAATTACCGGTAAGCCCCGCGTATTGTTCCTCACGGGTTACGATTCGTTCGAAGCGTGGGAGAAGGACGTGCTGGCCACGCAGAAGAATGCGACGCTTTCCGCTGCGCTCGACCGGGCCAACGCTGCCGATGGTGAGCTGTTGAGCGATTACGATTCCAGCGCGCTCGTTTACAACGAAGAATACAGCCTGCGCTCGGCCGTTGACATCGCCCATATGCGTTATTTCGACATCGCCTTGTACCGCGTGCGCGCCGGACATGATGCCGACTGGGACACGATCGTCAAGATGGTGAAGGCTGCCTACGAGAAAATTCCGGACGTCCACTTTGCCACTTACTATGCTCAATACGGCCAGGAGGGTACTACCTACGTCGTCTTCACGCCCATGAAGTCTGCGGCCGAGATCGACCAAAGCTTTGCCCAGGACAAGCAGTTCATGGCCAATATGGGCGAAGACGGCATGAAGAAGTTCAGCGAATTGCTCGCCGTCACCATCGAGTTCAGCCAGCACAATCTGTTTGCCTTCACCCCGAGCATGAGCTATCCCAGAGACGAATGGATCAAGGCCGACCCGGATTTCTGGAAGCCCAAGCCCGCTGCTGCGCCAAAAAAGGCAGCAGAAAAGCCGGCCAATTCTCAGTAACCAGGCCCGATCCAGTGTGACACCACTAGTTCAAGGTCAAAGGCCGCCGCACTGGCGGCCTTTTTTACACGGTGATCGTTTTCCGCTGGACCGGGAACTCAATTTGGACAATCCCGTGACATCTCCGCCATCGAGTTGCGTTATAGTGCGTTTGGTTGCGAGAAAGCAGTTTGAAGAGATAGTTTCGAGTTTCCACTTTCTGGTTTCGAAACAGGAAACCCGAAACCGGAAACTGAAGTCAAGGTGTTCACTCTGGAAAGGAGATTGTTTTATGGCTGATGTTCATGTCGCACTGTGGGTTCGCCTTGACGCGAAGCCAGGCAAGGAGAAGGAAGTGGCTGACTTTCTCCGCGGTGGCCTGGCCATAGTGCAGCAGGAGCCGGCGACCACGGCCTGGTTTGCCATCCAGATGGGACCGTCAACCTTCGGGATCTTCGATGCTTTTCCCAACGAAGCGGGCCGCCAGGCACATCTTGCGGGCCGGGTGGCTGCAGCCCTGATGGCGAAGGCGCCAGATCTGCTGGCTAAGCCCCCAGCCATCGAGAAGATCGATGTGCTGGCCGCCAAGCTCCCGGCGTGACCTTGCGGGGCGTCCCGGAAGGGGTTACTTTAGAGGCTGATTAGTAAGTTTTGAGAATCAAAACACATCGGATGGGGGAGATAATCAGTTATCGATCATCTGCGCCGTGTTCAGCGATTTACGCATCTAACCATTATGGGCAACAATGCGATATTCGAGGAGAGGTACAGAGTTATCGCCATTGACGAGCAGAACCTCATTCTCCGGGGCATCCGCAGCGGAGAGGTCCTAACTATAAAGAATGCGGATCCGGAAAACCCGCTCACCGCAAAAGACTACCCACCAGGGAAACTCATTGCCCTGAACGATCCATCTACCAACATCAACAGCTGATTTCCCGTATCTTGTGTGTGGGTCGGACACTCCTGTCCGACGCTTTTGAATTTGCCTTTGGTTTGGACGGATTGATCGCTCGAGAGGGCTTTCATTTCATCCCAAATTCAAAAACCCAAAGTCAAAAGCGTCGGACAAGAGTGTCCGACCTGCTTACCCGCCCTGAGCGAAGTTGAAGGGAGTGTCCGGCCCACATGCGATTAATCTGCCTACCTTGAATCGCCAATCGGTGATAAAAGACTTAGGCATGTTTTGCCCTGTCGGCTCTCCTGGCGGGTTCCAGTGATCGTGGTGGTGATGGGTGTAACCGGCGCGGGAAAGACGACCATCGGCATTCTGCTGGCCCAGCGGCTCGGCTGGGAGTTTGTGGATGCCGACAGTTTCCATTCCCCGGCGAATGTTGAAAAAATCAGGTTGGGAATTCCGTTGGACGATGCCGACCGCGCTCCGTGGCTGGAGTCTCTGCGCGAAGCCATGGAAGGTTGGATCAGGGCACGCAAGCACGTGGTCCTGGCGTGTTCGTCGCTCAAACGCAGCTATCGTGACGAACTTTACATCGCCGGCAAGACCAGGTTTGTTTACCTGAAGGGAAGTTACGACCTGATTTACCAGCGGTTGCTTCAGCGCCACGGTCATTTTGCGTCGGAGAAAATACTGGCGAGCCAGTTCGCCACGCTGGAAGAACCGGACGATGCAATTACGGTAAGCATTGACCGTTCTGCGGACGATATTGTCGCAGAAATCGCGCAGGCGCTCGGCGCGGACCTCGGTCACGCGGGGCCATGATTTTGTGACTCGCTATTCGGTCATCGTGCGGACGCAGCTCTCTCTATGCCATCGCTAACCGAAATCGACCTCGGCGCCCAAGTCGTCGCCAAGCTTACCCGGCGGTTGCTGCCCTTTCTGTTTCTGCTTTATATCGTCGCCTACCTGGATCGCATCAACGTGGGTTTTGCCGCCCTGCAGATGAAAGGTCAGCTGGGCTTTAGCGATGAAGTCTATGGCCTGGGTGCCGGCATCTTCTTCGCTGGATATTTCTTTTTCCAGGTGCCGAGCAATCTGGCTCTGGCCCGGGTGGGAGCGCGCAGGTGGATGGCCGTCATCATGGTGGTCTGGGGCATCATTTCTGCTTCGATGATATTTGTCGGCAGCGCCCGTGGCTTTTACCTCCTACGCTTTCTACTGGGCGCGGCTGAAGCCGGATTTTTTCCCGGCATGATCCTGTACTTGCGAAGCTGGTTTCCGTCCGCGGCGAGGGCGCGTGCCATCGCCCTGTTCATGACTGCGGCGCCGCTGGCTGGCGTCGTAGGCGGTCCGCTCTCCGGCCTGCTGCTGGGCGTGCATGGCGCTCATCTGATGGGATGGCAGTGGCTGTTTCTGATCGAGGGCCTGCCGGCGGTCGCGCTGGGGGGAGTCGTTCTTGCCTATCTTACCGACCGCCCGGAAATCGCAACCTGGCTCACGGAGGAACAACGCAACTGGCTGGTGGAACAACTTGCTCTGGAAGAGAAGCCGCATCCTCGCGCCTCCGCCCACGCATTCGCGGCATTTTCCAGCCCCAGAGTGTGGATCCTGGTGGTGGTGTATCTGGGTGAGACGACGGCCGCCTACGGTATTGGGCTGTGGCTTCCCAGCCTGCTGCGTAACGTTTCAGCCACGAGCAACTTCGTGGTCGGACTGCTCTCCGCGATTCCGTACCTGGCCACCATGATCGCGATGGTGCTTGTGGCCAGTAACTCCGATCGGAGGCGGGAGAGGAAGTGGCATCTGGCAGGATCGGCGTTCGCCTGCGCCGTCGGTTTAGGCTGTGCCGCCTTCTCCACTTCGAC